>Ga0194125_10007567_pt1 | contig 15623 bp, 14 predicted proteins | sample TA2KigC250mmetaG_FD_148626 | JGI IMG/M metagenome (GOLD analysis project Ga0194125, IMG submission 148626) | Freshwater microbial communities from Lake Tanganyika, Tanzania - TA2015034 Kigoma Deep Cast 250m | ecosystem: Environmental > Aquatic > Freshwater > Lake | place: Tanzania: Lake... | reverse complement strand
GAACGGCTTCAACCACCTGCTACACTTGAGACTCGCTTGGGTCAACGGAAGCTTCGATTCACTGTTCCAGGTAGAAGCCTCCCCCAACTCATAAATGCGCCCCGTTCTGCATGTCACCTGTTATGGTGACACATATTCTTTATTGCGATATCCGTACGTGTTTAGGGATTTCAAACGCACAGAATGGGGTACACACGGTGGTGTGTCCTATTACGAATCTGTTGTCCCATTTCTCAAAATGGAGGTGTTCTGATGCTGCACATCGGAAGAAACCTGGACTCAGAGGAAGACGTTTACATCAATGCGAATAAATCCCGCGCTGTTTTGATTTGTGGCAAACGGGGCAGCGGGAAGTCTTACACGATGGGGGTGTTAGTGGAGGAACTCTTCAAAACACGTAAAGCTATCATCCTTATTATCGACCCTATGGGTATTTACCATACCATGTCTTTGCCCAATGTGGAGCAAGAACGACAGGTCTGGGAATGGGGGGCTAACCCTGAGGGCTTGCCTGTCAAAGTACTTGTGCCAGGAGACCCTGTTCACCGCTATGGTGGAGAGCGGATAGTTGCCGAGATGGAGAGACGGGGCGTGAGATTTGAGCAACTCAAGCTGAACCCGTCGGATGTGTCTCCTGAAGGGTGGTGTGATTCCTTCCAGCTAAACATTAATGAGCCTATGGGAATTGCCATCACCAAAGCTGTGATCAAATGCCAGCAGAAATACGGGCGTGATTTCTTCATTTCTCAAATCATTGAACGAATCGAGTTTGACACCCGTGCCTCGGATACCACTAAGGATGCATTGATCAACAGACTGGAAATGGCAATGACATGGGATATGTTCGAGAACTCAGCGTATCGAGAGGTTTGGGAAACCCTGGATCCAAACACGATAAACATCCTAGACTTGAGCACCCTCGATTCTGGTCGCTATGGGCGACGCCCGTTGGTGGTCTCGGTGCTGTGTCGGGATTTGTTCGTTAAGAGAAGCATCGCTAGACGAAAAGAGGAACTGGGTTTGGAAGCGGAAATGCCTAAAGTTTGGCTATTCATTGACGAAGCTCACCAATTCATCCCTTCTGGCAAATCGTCGTTATCTAAAGAGGTCCTCATCCAGTGGGTAAAAGAGGGGAGACAGCCAGGACTTTCCTTAGTCGTTGCCTCGCAGCAGCCGTCAGCCATAGATGTCGAAGTTCTGTCGCAATGCGATGTGATTCTATCCCATGCCCTGACCACGGCTGAGGATAAAGTGGCGCTGAATAGGTTGACGAAGGACTACATGGCTGGCGAGCTGAAAACATACATCAACAAGATTGCTCGGACGGGGCAAGCAGTTCTCGTGGATGACGACACCGAGAATACAAGTATGGTGCAGATAAAACCGAGAAAGAGCAAACCAGGTGGGAGTGAGTTCTAGCGCAGCACAGCGCCAAACAATCCCTCTTCTCCAACATCTGGCGCGCCTGCGAGCAGCACGACACGGATTCTGGGCACGGATACACGGAACAGGTGAGGCGGCAATGTCCATGTATCCGTGGACTTCCGTGCTGTGCTGGTGGGACGAGTAGCACGACACGGATTCTGCACACGGATACACGGAACAGGTGAGGCGGCAATGTCCATGTATCCGTGGACTTCCGTGCTGTGCTGGTGGGACGAGCAGCACGACACGGATGCAAATGCAGCGCGCTAATATCCGTGTAATCCGTGAGAAATCCGTGTCGTGCGGGCACGGATAGGAAGACGAGCTATGAGCAAGAAAGTCAAGGGGCCACACGAAGACATCACTTACCGTATCAACGGCGCGGCCATGGCCGTGCATCGGCGGCTGGGGCCAGGACACAAGGAGGAAGTATATCAACGAGCACTCGAAGCGGAGTTCGAAAAGGTGGGGCTCTCCTTTGAAGCACAGAAAAACCTTGAGGTGTACGACGAGGGACGACTGGTCGGCTACTACATTCCGGATTTTATCGTCGAAGACAAAGTCATTGTCGAGATCAAAGCATTCGCCACAGTGCATCAGAAGTATTTGGGTCAGGTGATCACCTATCTGAACCATACCGGTTTGGCTGTTGGTTTACTGATCAATTTTGGGGAGCGCAGCTTGCGGCCACGGCGCGTCTTCCCGTCACCACAGGCAGCAGAGTTCCGGGTCAACTACCAATGGTTGTTCGTCCCGGACTGGCTCAAAGCCGAGCGCAATACATCCGAGTAATCCGTGGGAATCCGTGGAAATCCGTGTCGTGCTCCTGCGACCTGATTCCGCAACGACGACAGCGGGCCAAAGTAGTGGTAGAACCGAGGACGTGAACAAGGAATCAAGAAGACACGAGACGAACTTCTGCATCTAATCGCCCAAGGGGAAGGGCAACGACTGGAATTCTGATGAACCATTCAAATCTTGAGGTATTCCCAGAAGAAGAAAAGCTCGTCGCCGAGTTAGAGTTGCTGGGTATCCGCTACCTTTCGCGGCAGTCACCCTACCAGGCGGGAAAGGTGCGCCCCCCGGAGACACTGCTGGCCGACCTGGTACGACAACCCAGTGCCCGCGTCCGCGCGGCCGTGATCGCTGTCTTGCTCGCTCATCCAGAGTACGCGGAGGCCGTGCCTGCGGCGCTGGAGAAACTACAATCTTACGAGCGGCTGATCCTTCAGGGGTTCTATATAGCGGCTGTGCTCCTCCAACAGGAACACGTCCATCGCCTGCGACCCTTGCTGGCGGCGCGATGGCGATGGCTGCCGGATCTGTTCTCAACGGAATGGGGCTTACCAGCCGAGGGCACACCCCGCGAGAGACTGGCCGCGCTGGGGCGCGAACACCGGCGCCGGGCACAAGCAAGGGTGAACTGGGCAGGAACCTACGAGCAAGTGGCACGCCAACTATTGCGTCAATGGGAGGTACAGACCCAATGGAGCCGGTGACCCTGGATACGTTGCAGTCCTTCCTCCAGCGTCTGGGCGAACGCTATCCCAGCGCGGGCATCCTCTACTTGCTGGGAGGCAGCGCGCTCTGCTTGTTGGGTAATCCCCGCACCACCGTGGACGTGGATTATGCGTTCGAGTTGGATGCAGAATCGGTTGAGCAATTTGAGGTGACGGTCGCCGAGTTGGCCGCTGAGATGCGTCTCGATGTGGAGGAGGTGCCGTTGGGCAAGTTCGTCCCCCTACCCCCGCAGGCTCACGAACGACGGCGGCTGGTCGGGCGCTATGGGCAACTGGACGTGTACATCTTTGATCCGTACAGCATCGCGCTGAGCAAGATTGCACGTGGTTTCGAAGCCGACCTGGAAGACGTAATGTTCCTGCTGCACGAGGGCCTGATCGAGTTTGGGGAATTGGAGCGTCATTTCAATGCCATCCTGCCTGATGCACCCAAGGCCGACATCATCCCCGGAGAGTTCCGTGATTACTTTGAAGAAATCCGCCGCAGATTCGTGGAATGTGACTGATTGCTGAGGCCGCACCGCCTTCAAGTGACCTTCCCAGGGCCAGGGGAGCACATTCTTGACCTGATCCCCGAGGAAGGCGTCACCGACCTGCGGGCATTGGGCCTGAACGAAAGGCAGATTGAGGCGTTGGCGCTGATGGTGAACGAAGGAAAGGAACTAACCAATAGCCTTTATCAGACATTGTTCCCTGTGTCCAGACGAACGGCCTTAAGAGATCTGACTGGGTTAGTAGCCACCGGCTGGGTTCGGCAATGCGGTACACGTAAGGGAACAATCTACGTTGCGCAGTAGTGAGACGGCGCATAACGGCTCAAAATGGCGCATATTGTGGCGCATAACGATCTATGACCAGAGAATCCCTCTCTTCCACATCTACGAGACACCATTCACGTTGATGGAGGATATCACCGATGAGCGAATACCAGTACTACGAATGGCAAACCCTTGACCGGCCGCTCACTCCCGAAGAGCGGGCGGCGGTGAACGAGCTGTCCAGCCACATCGAGGTCTCGTCGTCGCAGGCTGTGGTCACGTACAGTTGGGGCAACTTCAAACATGACCCCAGGCAAGTGCTGGCACGCTATTTCGATGCCTTCCTGTACCTGGCCAACTGGGGCAGCAAGCGGCTGGCGTTTCGCTTTCCTAAGGGCCTGCTGGATCCCAAACAGATCGAGCCGTACCTGTGGGAGTATTGCATTGACCTGAAGCCGGTCGGCAACTACTTGATCCTGGACATTTCACTGGACGAAGAGGAGGGAAGCGACTGGATCGAGGGCGAAGGCTGGCTCTCCTCGTTGAGCCGGCTGCGCGATGACCTGCTGGAAGGGGACTACCGGGCGCTGTACCTGGCCTGGCTGCGCGCCGCTGAGCTCCAGGACACCGACGACGCCGAGCTCGAGCCGCCCGTCCCGCCCGGCCTGAGCGAGCTTTCCCCACCCCTGACGAGTTTCGTCGAGCTCTTCGACCTGGACGAGTACCTGCTCCAGGCCGCGACCGAGGCCAGCCCGCAGCGCCAATCGGCGCCTGCCATCCCGCCAGAAGAGGCCATCGCCCGCCTATCGCCGGCCGAACGCGATGCCTTCCTGATGCGGCTGGCGCGCGGCGAGGCGCACCTGTCGTTGACGCTCAACCGTCGCCTGCAAGAATTGGTCGGTGCGTCCCCCCGTCCCCCCGCAGGCGGGGGGACAGCCCCCGTGGACGGGGGCAGGGGGGTTGCTGCTGCGCCCCGGCGCATGTGGGGCGAGTTGTGGGCGACTGCCGACCAGCTTCGGCGCGAGGCGAAGCGACGTGCCGCTGAAGCCGCCGAGGCCAGGCGTATCCAAGAGCTGCAGGCGTTCGCGCCGCGCGAGGCCGAAGCCTGGCGTGACGTCGTGGCGCTCATCGAGGAGAAGAAACCCGCCTCTTACGACAAAGCGGTAGCGCTGCTCGTCAGACTGCGCGACCTGGCCGACTACCAGGGCCGCCTGGCCGATTTCCAAACGCGGGTCGCCGACCTGCAAGAGCGCTACGCCAACCGGCCGGCGTTGCGTGATCGCCTGCAACGGGCCAGGTTGGTTTGACGACAGCACGGCCGGGAGAGCCGCCGCCAGCCTGGCCCAGGCCACGCTCCAGGAAAAGGCCGCGGAGGCGGAAGCGGCCCGCCGTCTGCGCTCGGTGCGGACGGCGCTGACCAAACTGGAGAAGTTGCTGTACGAAGAGAAGTACATGTGATGGTAAACTGGTACATTGGTAAATTGGTAGATTGAAAGGAGATTGTCACCATGAAAGAAACATCACCAACCATGCCCGACTGGAAGGCCCTCTACGAGGCGGCGCTGGAATTCCAAGAAATCGAAGCCTGGACCTGGATGTACGACTCCGACGTGTTCGGGGTGCAGGATCCGGTCAGCGGGGAGATCGGTTACTGCTGCATCATGGGCAATCTGGGAGAGATGTTTGCCCTGGCCCTGTACCTGGGCAGCGAGGGCCTGGAGAGCTACATGCGAATCGCATCCGAGCCCCCTCCGGATCCTTCCGAAGCCTTTGAAGAGCTCTTGCTGCAGAAGTGCCTGATGGCTTCCTTTGCCAACAGAGAAGAGCTAGGCAAGGAAGACCACCAGGTGATCAAACGCCTGGGCCTGAAGTTCCGAGGGAGAAACGCCTGGCCGCTGTTCCGCAGCTACCGTCCAGCACACTTTCCCTGGTACCTGACCGCCGACGAAGCCAGATTCCTCACCCTGGCCCTGCAACAGGCGAGGGAAGTCTGCCCTCGCTTCCGGGAGGACCCCGCTCTCTTCGATCCACCCCAGGAGGAGCTCTGGTTTGTCAGAGTGCCGCAGCTAGCTGAAGAGGGTCTCACATGGCAGGATGCCTGGTTAGAGCCTGCCTTGCTGGAGGAGGAAGAACTCCCCGACGTGCCCATAGATGAGCTTCGCCTGGCCAGGCTCACGAAGGCAGCTCAGTTCATGGACGCCGTCTGGGAGATGGACTTCTTCCTCTCGCCCACCCCTGTGCAGGACAAAAGAGACGAAAGGCCTCACTATCCCTACCAGACGCTGACAGTAGACCACGCGTCGGGCTTTATCTTTGACACCTACCTGGCCTCCCCCGCAACCCACCTGGAGGAGTTCCCTGAGCGATTTCTGGCCCTGGCCGAAAGGCTAAAGCGACTGCCAGTCGAGATCTGGGTCAAGAGGGAGGACGCCTACGATCTGTTGGAGCCCCTCACCTCCCGCCTGGGGATCGAACTCTATCTGGTGGACGAACTGGAATCTCTGGAAGAAGCCCAGGCAGCCTTCAGGCATTTCATGGAGCGCCGCGGCTGGTAAATCCGTACACTCGGAAACTCGTAGATTCGTAAATTGGTCGTAACTACTCAGCCTCTGTTGTCATTGCGAGCGTTTTTTGCGAAGCAATCCCCAACTTGCGAATTGGAGATTGCTTCGTCGGCAAAAACCGCCTCCTCGCAATGACAGCCTGAGTAGTTACAATTGGTCTACGAATCCACGAATCTACCAACTTGAAGGAGGACAAGAACCATGACCGACAAACTGGCCTTTATCAACGAAGATGTGGCCAATCTGAAAGAGCAGGGGTTGTTCATCAACATCCGCACTATGGAATCGCCCGTGGGTGCCTGGATGACGGTGGACGGCAAGCGGGTGCTCAACTTCTGCACCAACAACTATTTGGGCCTGGCCAATCACCCCAAAATCAAAGAGGCGGCCAGGCGAGCCATTGACCAGTGGGGCGTCGGGCCGGGGGCGGTGCGCACCATCGCCGGCACGCAAACTCTGCACCTGGAGCTGGAACGGCGCGTGGCCGAGTTCAAGGGCGTGGAGGCTTCCTTGTTCGTCCAGGGTGGCTTCGTGGCCAATCAAATCGCTATCCCCGCCCTGGTGGGGCAGGAGGACGTGATCTTCTCCGACCGGCTGAACCACGCCTCCATCATTGACGGCTGCCGCCTGTCGAGAGCCAAAATCGTCGTCTACGAGCATCGCGATGCCGAAGACGCCGAGCGGGTGATCAAGGAGAACATCGGCCAGTACCGCCGTGGCCTGCTGGTCACCGACGGGGTGTTCAGCATGGACGGCGACGTGGCCCCCCTGGACAAGCTATACGAGGTGGCCGAGCGGTACGGGGTGATCACCATGGTGGACGACGCCCACGGCGAGGGGGTGCTGGGCCGGGGAGGGCGGGGCATCGTTGATCACTTCGGCCTGCACGGCAAGTTCGACATCGAGATGGGGACGTTCTCCAAAGCCTTCGGCGTGGTCGGGGGGTCGCTTTCGGGCAAGAAGCTGATCATTGACTACCTGCGCCAGAGGGGCCGCCCCTTCCTCTTCTCCAGCGCCACCACCCCCGCCGACACCGCCGCCTGCCTGGCGGCCATTGACCTGCTGGAGGAATCCACCGAACTGGTGGACAGGCTGTGGGAGAACACCCGCTACTTCAAAGCGGAGATGAAGAAGCTGGGCTTCGACACCGGCCAGACGGAAACACCCATCGTGCCAGTGATGCTGGGCGAGGCGCCGCTGGCCAGGCAGTTCTCGGCGCGGCTGTTCGAGGAGGGGGTCTTTGCCATGGCGCTGGGTTTTCCCACCGTGCCCCGTGGTCAGGCCCGCATCCGCGTCATGAATACCGCCGCTCACAGCCGAGATGACCTGGACAAGGGGCTGGCGGCCTTCGAGAAGGTGGGCAAGGAGTTAGGGGTCATCGGCTGAGGGGTAGGCAATGAGTAACGAGGCAATAGGTAACGAGTCTTTTTATCAACAATTGACACCGGTTCAAAAGAACGGTATAATTCAGGCTGTCCACTAACGAAAGCAGAGGGGGGCAGGTGTGATGAATCACACAGTTCTTGGCACACAACAACTAACCAATCGGCTGGACATCCTCGAAGGTACTGTCCGTGAGCTACGTGAGTTGCTCCAATCCCAAGTCGTTGCTCGGCCAGCAGGCGAAGTCACTGAGCATCCCTATATCGAGCGACGGGCAAACGTACTGAGCGGTGAGCCAGTAGTCAAAGGAACGCGCACGCCGGTGCGGGCTATCGTCGAACACTGGAAGTTTGGCGATCCGCCGGATGAAATCACTCGCAAGCTTCCCCACTTGCGTCTGGCGCATATCTTCGATGCGCTCAGCTACTATGACGATCATCGTGACGAGATCGAGCGATACATCGTGCTGAACAGGGTGCCGGTGGAAGATGAGCCAACGGGCTAATGAAGAGCTTCGCCCCCTGTTCATCAAGTTCTACTTTGATGAGGACGTGTCCGTTGCCATTGTGAACAACCTTCGTAATCGAGGGTTTGATGTGGTATGCGCTCGTGATGTCGCGATGCTGGGGCGGGACGATGATATCCAATTGGAATTCGCCATTTCACAGGGCAGAGCTTTTGTAACTCATAACCGGCACGACTTCCAGGCTCGACATCGTCGCTACTTGGATGAGGGGACAAGACACTACGGTATTATCATAGCCAAGCGCAGGTTTCGGGATGAGATCACTGTTGCCAAGCTACTTGATCTGTTGAACTCTGTTACTGCTGACGAGATGCAAATGCAGCTACGCTATGTGTAGGCCTTCGGTGCAAGGCTTTCCCTGACCGAATCTGAGATGCCAAACAAAAAGGCCCTCCAGGTTTCAAGGAGGGCCTTTGTTTGTTACAAGATGTGGTCAATGAGACCCTCGTTGCCTCATTGCCTCGTTACTTGCACCTGACATCAAGCCACTGCCAGGCTGGGCACTCTGAAGACGTCGTACTCCTGCTCCAACTGGCGCCTGAACTGCTTGGTGTATAGCCGGTAGTAGTGGCCCTTGGCGCGTAGCAGTTCGGCGTGGGTGCCCATCTCCACGATGCGCCCGTCCTCAATGACCAGGATGCGGTCGGCCCGCCTGATGGTCGAGAGGCGGTGGGCGATGACGAAGCTGGTGCGATCCTTCATCACTGCCTCCATCCCTTGCTGGATCAGCGCTTCGGTCAGGGTGTCTACCGAGCTGGTGGCCTCGTCCATGACGAAGATCTCCGGCTGCGCCAGGATTGCCCGCGCCAGGCTGACCAGTTGCTTCTGACCGACCGAAAGCAGCACGCCACCCTCGCCCACCTCCTCGTCGTAGCCCTTCTCCAGCATGACGATGAAGTCGTGGGCGCCGGCCAGCCTGGCTGCTTCCTCGATTTCCTCATCGGTGGCGTCCAGCCGCCCGTAGCGGATGTTCTCGCGGATAGTGCCGGAGAACAGGTGCGGCGTCTGCAGCACCACGCCGATACGCGACTGGATGGCGTGCAGGGATAGCTCGGTGTAGTCCCGCCCGCCGATGCGGATCACGCCTGCCTTGGGCTCGTAGAAGCGGCACAGCAGGTTGACGATGGTAGACTTTCCCCCGCCCGTCGGCCCCACCAGGGCGATGGTCTCGCCGCGCCTCACCTTCAGTGTGAAGTCATGCAGCACTAGCCCACCCCCACCCCGGCCCTCCCCCGTCACGACAGGGCCACCCCCCCCCCGGCCCTCCCCCGTCACGACAGGGGCACCCCCACCCCGGCCCTCCCCCGTCACGACAGGGGAGGGAGAGGAGGGGGTGTAGTAGAAATCCACGTGGTCGAACTCGATGTCGCCGCGGATGGTGCCGGGGTCAATGGCGCCGGGGCGGTCGGTCACCTCGGGCACGGCGTCAATCAGCGAGAAAGAGCGCTCGGCCGAGGCGATGGCGTGCTGCATCTCGGAGTAGACGCGGGCCATGTCCTGGACAGGCCAGAGCATGAACATGATGTACGAGACGAAGGCGTGAATGCTGCCGATAGTCAAACTGCCTACCTGAACCTGCAGGCCGCCATACCAGGCGATGCTGCCCAGCGCCAGCGCGCTGATCAACTGCACTGTCGGCAGAAACAGCGCGGAAAGCCACGCCGCCCGGTAGCCGGCGCGGTACATCTCGCCCGAAAGCTCGCCGAACTCGCGCAGGTTCTCCTCCTCGCGGCAGAGAGCCTTCACCACGCGCACGCCAGCGATGTTCTCATTGTAGGCCCCGGTGATCCTGGAGTTGAGCTTGCGCACCAGCCGGAACTCGACGATGATCCTCTTCTTGAACTGGGCGGCCACGACCACCAGCACCGGGACGATGCCGAAGACGATCAGGGCCAGCCGCCAGTTGATGCGCAGCATGAAGTAGACCGATGCGGCGATGCTCATCACCGCCCAGGTGGTGTCCAGCAGGCCCCACGTCACCAGTTGCGCGATGCGCTCCGGGTCGGAGGTGACGCGCGACATGATCCACCCCACCGGCGTGCGGTCGAAGTAGGAGAATGACAGCTCCTGCAGATGCTCGAACATCTTCTTCCGCAGGTCGTAGCGGACGCGCTCCCCCAGGATGCCAGCCAGGTAGATCAAGGCAAACACCGACACCGCCGACACCAGGATCAGCGAGCCGTAGAGGGTGACGATCCGCATGAGCGCGGTCTTATCGCCGGCCAGGATGCCCTCGTCTATGATCCGCTTGCCGAGCAGGTTGTAGTAGGCGTCGAGCAGCGACACGGCCAGGGTGGCCACCAAAAACCCGACCAGCCACGGCCAATGGGGCCTGGCCTGAGCCAGAATGCGCAGGACGGTCTGGCCGTTGAATTGGGTGGTGAACTCTTCCTCTTCAAACTCATACTGCGACATAAGCAACCTCTTTCCAGATAGATTCGCTACGCTCACTACAGGCTTCCGAAGTCTGCCAGATAGATTCGCTACGCTCACTACAGGCTTCGGAAGTCTGACCCATCTCCCTCTCTAGTTCATCCTCGATGCGGGCCTGCACGTCGTAGATTCGGCGGTAGATCCCTTCTTGCGCCATCAACTCGTCGTGCGTCCCGCGCTGCACGATGCGCCCCTGGTCGAGCACCAGGATCAGGTCGGCGTTCATTACGCTCTGGATGCGGTGAGCGATAATGAACGTCGTGCGTCCCTCCATCAGGCGCTCCAGCGCCTGGCGAATCTCGCCCTCGGTCTCCGTATCTACCGACGAGGTGGCATCGTCCAGGATCAGGATGCGCGGGTCCTTCAGCAAGGTGCGCGCGATGGCGACCCGCTGCTTCTGCCCACCTGAGAGGGTGATCCCTTTCTCACCCACCAGCGTGTTATACCCATCGGGGAACGACATCACCACGTCGTGGATGGCCGCCATCCGCGCCGCGGCGACGATTTCCTCGTCGGAGACCTCCCGTCCCACCCCGTAGGTGATGTTCTCGCCGATGGTGCGGGAGAACAGGAACGGCTCCTGCTCCACGATGCCGATCTGCTGGCGCAGGTAGTGGCGTGGGTACTCCTTTAGCTCCACCCCGTCGAGGGTCAGGCTGCCGCCGTTGTACTCGTAGAAGCGGGGCAGCAGGTTGACCAGGCTGGTCTTGCCCGAGCCGGTCGAACCGAGCAGGGCCACGGCCTGTCCGGGCTCACTGCGGAAACTGATGCCCTTGAGCACTGCGCTCCCCTCCCCCGTCGTGACAGGGGAGGGTGAGGAAGGGGGGGCGTTGTACTCAAAGCAAACATCGCGGAAGACGATCTCCCCCCGCACGTTGCCAGACGGCCTGTAAGTACCCTCATCCAGGGGCTCGCGCTGTTCCTTGATCAGCTCGACGACGCGCTTGTACGACACCATCCCGCTAGACATCTGCACGATCAGCCGCCCCAGGTTGCGCATGGGCCAGATCAGCCACACGATCATCCGCACGGCAGCCAGGTAGGTGCCTACCGAGATGGTGCCGTTGATGGTCATCAACGCGCCGGCCAGGAAAGCCCCCACCATCTGAAAACCACACAGGATGTCAGAGCTCGGCCAGAACAGCGAGTGGAACGTCAACAGCCGTCGGCCGCGCTGGAATTGCTCCCAGTTATCCTGCTCGAATTTCTCCTGCTCGTAGGCCTGGCGAGCAAAGGCTTTGACCACGCGCACGCCGGTCAGGTTCTCCTGCAAGGTAGTCGAAAGCTTGGCCTCCTGATCCTGGTATGCTTCGTAGGCCTTCGTGACCCTCTGGAAGAAGAAAACCGATACCACCACAATCAGCGGCACGACCACCACCGAAAGCAGCGCCAGCCGCGCGTTCAGGCTCCACAAGGCCACAAAGTTAATCACAAAGAGCAGGACAATATGCCCTGCATTGATGGCCTGATCGGCGAAGAATCGGCGTATGGCGTCCACGTCCGAGGTGGCGCGTTGGATCAACTCGCCGGTCTCCGTGTGATCGTGGTACGTGAACGACATCCGCTGGATGTGATCGTACAGGTAATTGCGCAGGCGGCGGGCGATCCCCTCTGACGTGTGGGCAGTCAACGCGCCGCTGACGAAAGACAGTGTTCCCTGTCCCAACGCCAGGGCCACGAATCCCAACCCGACCAGCAACAGGGTACGGTCAAATAGATTCGCTACACTCACTACAGGCCTTCCCTGGCCCAGCACGTCGTCTACGAGATAGCGCAGCAACAGCGAATTGCCCGTTTGCAGAACAGCCGCCACCCCTACGCCGACCACCGCCCCCAGGTAGGCCAGGCGAAAGCCGGTCAACATGCGCCACAAGCCAACCAGGCGCCTGTCCGAAACAGCGGTTTTGAAATCGAACCGGGTTACAGGTAGTGACATGGTGGGTACTCCTCCATTTGAAGCTCCAGCCAACAAAAAAACAAGGCCGTGGACAGTGCCCACGGCCTTGCGGAGAAATGTCAGGTAGGAACAGAAAAACAGCCGTGGGCGTCGCGTGCGCCCACGGCCGGCGGGAACCTTACGTCAATCTGTGACGAGGCGCACTACGACAAAGAAACAAGCTAACTCCGCCGTTATCGCGGAGCCGGAACACGCTAGCCATGAACATCATAGTGCGCATATCGTACCTCCCTAAAAGATGCGGACATTATACCACAATCCGGCGCATTGTCAAGTTTGCGGATTCGTCAGAGACAACTCGTTGCTGCCCTTTCCATCGGTCCAGAAAAAAGGTGCCTATGGCGTAGAGGGCCCCTGCCACGAGGGCCCCTGCCACGATGAAACCCCAGATGCCGACTAACCTCATCTGGACACTGATTGACGTGGGGCCCCGGAGCAAATCGGATTTGACATTTTGACCCTGGTGTGGTATACTCTTCAACAAATTAGAAACCGCTAAAGACTGGGAACAGGACTAGTAAGCCTTCAAGCGAGGCCCAGAGAGTCGGGGTAAGGTGGGAGCCCGATGCCAGCGCGAAGGCCGAATGGGCCTGGGAGTCGCGGAGCGAAAGGGATCACGAATCCACGAGTAGTACCCGCCGGAGTCGCCACCGTTATCAGGGCCGAGGGTATCGGATGGCATCGCTGCAGTCCCGTACCTGCAATGAGTGAGGCTGGCTCACGATCTATCCGCTGTCATGGCGGATTTTTTCGTTTCAGGGAGTCAGCCTAAGAAGGGTGGCACCACGGGGGCAAAAGCTCTCGTCCCATCAAGGGACGGGAGCTTTTTTGTTAGAAGGAGGGAGATTATGGCCCAAACCGGCTTCTTGAAATCAAAGGTGATTGGAAGAGCCATTGTATCTAACGTAACGTCAAACGTAAAACGTCAAATAGATTCGCTACGCTCACTACAGGCCTAGCGCGGCATAGCCGCAACCAAACCCTGCTGTCATTGCGAGGGCGCGCCGTTTGCGCCCGAAGCAATCCCCGCGTCACCAGGAGATTGCTTCGCTGCCCCTTCGCTGCGCTCAGGGCTTCGGCTCGCAATGACAGTCCCGCAACATTCTCGCGGACAACGCAAATGTTGCGGAGTAACATTGTAAAGCGCAAATAAATTAAAACACAAAGGAGGAAACCCAAAATGGAAGAGACTAAGATTCTTCTCAGCGAGAAGGAGATACCTACCCAGTGGTACAACATCCAGGCGGATCTACCGAAGCCGCTGCCGGCGACGTTACACCCCATCACGCTTCAGCCGTGCGGCCCCGATGACCTGGCTCCTATCTTTCCCATGGCTTTGATCGTGCAGGAGGTTAGCCAGGAGCGGTGGATTGACATCCCAGAGCCCGTGCGGGAGGTCTACAAGCTCTGGCGACCTACACCCCTGTATCGAGCCCGGCGTTGGGAGGAGGCGCTGGACACGCCGGCCCACATCTACTACAAGCACGAGGGGGTCAGTCCGCCGGGCAGCCACAAGCCCAACACCGCCGTGGCCCAGGCCTTCTACAACAAGGAAGAGGGGCAGACCCGCCTGACCACCGAGACCGGGGCCGGACAATGGGGCAGCGCTCTCTCCTTTGCCTGCAACCTCTTCGATCTGGAGTGTAAGGTGTATATGGTCAGGGTCAGCTACGACCAGAAGCCCTTTCGCAAGAGCATGATGCAGGCCTGGGGAGCTGAGATTGTGCCCAGTCCCAGCCCAGATACGAATTACGGGCGTCAGCTCCTGGCCGAGAATCCGGAGTGCACCGGCAGTCTGGGCATCGCCATCAGCGAGGCGGTGGAGGACGCCGTCACTCACGATGGCACCAAGTACTCCCTGGGCAGCGTGGTCAACCACGTCCTGATGCACCAGACAGTCGTCGGGCTGGAGGCTAAAAAGCAGTTCGAGATGGCCGGAGAGTACCCGGACGTGATGATCGGCTGCATCGGCGGCGGTTCAAACTACGCCGGTTTTGCCCTACCCTTCGTTCGTGACAAGATAGTCGAGGGCAGGGACATTCGCTTCATCGCTGTGGAGCCCATCGCCTGCCCCTCGGTCACCAAGGGGCCCTATGCCTACGACTGGGGCGATACAGCGAAAACGGGTCCGGTGGTCAAGATGCACACCCTGGGACACAACTTCGTCCCCCCGCCCATCCACGCCGGCGGGTTGCGCTATCACGGCATGGCTCCCATCATCTGCCACCTGTACCAACTGGGGATCATAGAGGCGGTGGCCCTGCATCAGAACCCGGTCTTCGCCGCAGCGGTGAGCTTCGCCAGCGCGGAAGGGATCATCCCTGCGCCTGAGCCCGCCCATGCTATCAAAGTGGCCATGGATGAGGCCCTCAAGTGCAAGGAGACGGGCGAGGAAAAGGTGATCGCCTTCAACCTGTCCGGGCATGGTCACTTCGACATGGGCGCCTACGACCAATACTTCGCTGGCGTGCTACCCGATTACGAGTACCCTGAGGCAAAGGTCCAGGAAGCGCTGAAGGAGCTGCCCGAAGTGGGTGATTAGGCCGCCAGGTCTTCACGGCCCGGTTATCCAGTCAGATGGTCATGGCCGGTGCTCCTTTTACTCAGGAGCACCGGCTTCGTTTAGCACCTGCCCCCCTGAGTACAGATCACATGGTGTCATTGCTCCCTTGCTTTCAGACCAGGTTCTGTGGTCAGCCCACTCTCAGCTACTACAACACGACAGAAATCGCTATTGACAAATTTAGCCTCATACAATATAATATCCAGACGAACCATCTATGGGCCTGGCGCCCCTCCTGATGCGCGATCTCTTCCGGGTCCTGCGGGAAATCAATCAGGAGGGAACGACCATCCTCCTGGTGGAGCAAAATGCCCGCATGGCGTTGCAGTTCGCCCAGCGGGGTTACGTGCTGGAGACGGGAAGAATTGTGCTGGAGGGACGGTGTGAAGAGCTGGCTACTAACCCCCAGGTGAAAGCGGCCTACCTGGGAGGATGACCCAATCTCCAACCTCTAACCTCCAACATCCAACTTCCAACATCCAATTCAAGGAGAA
>Ga0194125_10007562_pt1 | contig 15628 bp, 11 predicted proteins | sample TA2KigC250mmetaG_FD_148626 | JGI IMG/M metagenome (GOLD analysis project Ga0194125, IMG submission 148626) | Freshwater microbial communities from Lake Tanganyika, Tanzania - TA2015034 Kigoma Deep Cast 250m | ecosystem: Environmental > Aquatic > Freshwater > Lake | place: Tanzania: Lake... | reverse complement strand
TTGCCGATCTTTTACCGCCCCGGTGAATGCCCCGCGGACGTGTCCAAACAGCTCGCTCTCAAGCAACTGCTCCGGCAACGCGGCGCAGTTGACCTTCACAAATGGCCTCTGCAAGCGCGGACTCCGCTGGTGAATAAAATAGGCAAACAGCTCTTTTCCGGTGCCACTTTCTCCCTCGATGAGCACCGTGATCGTGCTTTCCGCCACGCGCGCTGCAAGATCGAGTTGAGCGATCATCTCACGGTTGCGTGTAATGATTTCGCCAGATCCCTGCGTCTCAGCAAGCTGATCGCGGAGATCTTTCACCTCCTGCTTCAGCTTGTGGTGCTCCCAGGCTTTCTGCGCGAAGAGCTGCAGCTCTTTGAAGTCGAACGGCTTCTGGAGATAGTGGTACGCCCCTTTCTTGACAGCTTCGATCGCACTGTCGATCGAGCCGTGGGCGGTGATAATGATGACCGTCGTCTCAGGCGAGTACTTCTTGATTTCTTCCATCAACTCCAAGCCATCGAGCGGCGCCATCTTCAGGTCAACAAACGCAAGATCAAACTGCTCCCGGCGCACGATCTCAAGGACATCCTGCGGCTTCGAGAAGAGCCGCGTCTCATATCCGATAGAATTAAAGCAGATTCCTATCGTCTTGAGTATGTTGGGCTCGTCGTCAACAACGAGTACTTTCGCTGCTCTCGCTTCCATTGAGGAGATCTACAACCTAGGAATTGTGAAATAAAATGTGCTTCCTTTTTCAACAGCACTTTCCACCCAGATCTTTCCGCCATGCGCTTCCACGACTTCCTTCGCAATGGCAAGGCCCAATCCCACGGAACCGGGCAGAGAATCGCTCGCCTGCTTGACCTGCACGAACTTATCGAAGATCATTTCGATCGCATCAGCCGGGATACCGCGCCCTGAATCAGCGACCGAAATCTGCACGGCGTCATTAACAATGCTACAACGGATTGTTACCTTCCCATTCGGCGGGGTATACCGCAATGCGTTGCTTGCCAAATTGGTGATAACGCGGGAAAGCTGTTGCTCATCACCGGCGACATCTGGCGTCGCCGGCGAAACATCCATCTCCAGCTGAATCCCTTTTTCCTTAAACTGAAGCCGGAGAGGCTTCAGTGCTTCGTCGATGAGAGATCGCAGGTTAACTGGTGCCCGCCTCATTTCATACTTGCCCGACTCCAGACGGGAAAGATCAAGGAGCTCACGAACAAGCTTCGTCAGCCGTTCGCAGTCGTCCTTCGCAGTTGACAGGAGATCCTTCTGCCGATCGTTCACCTTTCCAAGAACCTCTTGGGACATAATATCGATCGCCATGCTGATCGAGGTAAGGGGTGTCCGCAGTTCGTGGGAAACCGCAGCCATGAATTCCGACTTCATCCTGTCAAGAACCTTGAAGCGGGTAACATCCTGTAGAAGGGTAACCACGCCCTGTACCTTTCCATGTTCATCAACGATCGAGGTGTGGCGCGGTCGGAAATAGAGGGTTTGATCTTCACGCTCGACAACCAGAAGAGGCTCCCTCGCTTCTTGGTTCTCCTGCGGCGCTTCCTCCGGGCTGAGCAATTGTAACCAGCGGGCGTTATTCACGACCTCATGCAGGGATTTGCCTTGCCAGTTGTTCCCGATGATGTTCAGCGTTCGCTTTGCAGCCTGGTTCATCAGCAAGAGCTGACCATCTTCGTCTGCAACGATGAGCGGATCAGGGATGCTGGCAACAATCGCTTCTGATTTCTTTTTTTCTGAGATCAGCTGATGAACGTTCATCGCCTCGTACTCGCGGAGGCGTTCCGTCATCTTGTTGAACTCCTGGCTGAGCTCTCCGATCTCATCGTCTGTTACAATGTCGATCTTTTGGGTGAGATGTCCCCTGCTAATACTTCGCACGGTTCGCGTAAGCTTTTCAGCCGGCCTTACAATCATCCTTGTGAATCGAATACTCGCGACAACGCTGAGGGCAATCGATGCCAGCGCGGCAAAGATGAGCGTGAAGGTGGTGTTCGTGGCAACGCTCCGGATCCGGTTCTCCCTGATGAGCATCTCGTCTTGATTCGCCTCTAACAACTCGAAGCACTTGTCCCTCAGACTCTGTGCAACAGGGCGAACAACGAAACGTTGATACAGAAGCGGCATCGGTGACCTTCTCTTGAGCTGCAGTGTCTGGTAAAGTGAGTCCGTAACCGTCAAGTACGACACATAGATCAGGGCGATACTGTCAAGGAGTGCCGCTTGACGCGGGGACTTGATTGCATCCTTCGCCCTTTCATACACCTCGGCGAATCGGTCAATGCCCTCTCTGAAGAAAACGTAGTATTCTGGATCATCAATCAACATCGCGTACCGGGCGTTCTCCTGCTCATCCAGTACCTTCACCATATTTTCAGCCGCGGTCGCACTTTGGGTAGTCTCACTGAGCATAGCCGCCACGGAAGTGCCAAGCCGCGAGAAATTGTAGACGGCAATGATGCTCATCGTAAGACTGATGCAGACGAGCACGAAATAGCCAAATCCAATCTTGTAGCCAAGACTTCTCATCTCGATTGAAAACTATCCGTTTTTTGGCCGAAAGGCAAAGAGTCGCACGGATACGCCATTCTCGCGTGTTCTCGAAGCAACTTCGCACCGCTATGGTTTGAAGGAATACCGCTAGACTTGATACCTTTGGCACGTCAGCCCAGGATCGGTCTCCTAGCAGCTATTCGGAAGGCTTTCCGCCAAGTTGAAACGTTTCTTCACACCGCATTTGCACACGTGGGGGGACAATCGTCCCCTTCCGTTCGTTCAATCCTCTGCCTCAGGAGCAACTGGATTTTCGACAGGGAATCATTGACTTTTTCGGCCAGTTGCGGGTCCAACACAAAGAACTTGTTGGATCTTGGAACTTTTCTAACGACTTTGACGTATTGACTGACCGGGAGTCATTCACTGAACAGGAGTCTGAGATGGGTACTCTTGAGCGCAAGGAGCGAGAAAAAGAGCAAAGGCGTGAAGAGATCTTCAACGCCGCTCGCCGTGTCTTTTTTCAGAAAGGCCTTCAGGCAGCAACAATGGACGAGATAGCCGAAGCCGCCGAGCTCAGCAAGGGGACGCTCTACCTTTACCACAAGAGCAAAGAAGATCTTTACCTCGCTGTGATGGTGCGCGGGATAGAAACGCTTCGTGAGATGTTTCTGAGGTCTACAGCTGCTGCTCAGTCAACTGTGGAGCATGTCCGGGGTCTCGCAGGAGCCTATTTCGAATTCTTTGAGAGACAGCGAAACTATTTTCGAATGTTCAACTTTTTTGAGCACCCGGAGTTTCATAAGCAGGTTTCCGAAGAAATGCTCAATGCCTGTTCCCTCGAGCAGCAGAAAATTTGGAAGCTGGTCATCGACATACTGGAGCGCGGCATCAAAGAGGGCGTATTCAGGTCTCACCTGAGTTCAGCGGAGATAGCAATCACGCTGTGGCTCATGTGCACGGCAATCTTGGTGCGGATTGATACCCAAGCCGATAGGTTCGAGTCCCGAATGCATGTCAACCTTCGGGAGCTCTACCGAAAATCAAGTGACCTGCTTCTCGAATCGATAATGACCGAGCCTGCGAAACAACGCTACCGCCTCGCTCCATCTTCCGGGTAAGATAGTTCGCGATTCCTGTTTGACTGCACGGGCTAATTTTGGATTCTCCTCTCATGACTCATTCACTAGGACAAGCAATCTCATAACAGGAGTACCATGCAAGGATCATTCCGGCGATCGGTGTTCGCACTATGTGCGGCGACGCTCATCACTTCGCATTCCTCCGTCGCACAGACAGCAGATACCAAGAGGTATTCACTCGAAGAGGCTGTGAAAGTCGGGCTCCAACGCAATCCCGACCTGATCTCGGCCCGCCTGGAAGTAGAACGTGCTGATGCACAGGTTATGGAGGCATGGGGAACAGCCCTCCCCACTGTCAGCCTCACCGGTCAGTACAGCCGGGCGATAAAGAAACCGGTGTTCTTCCTGCCGAACTTCTTCCAAGGCAAGCCCGATGAAATTGTGCCGATCGAAATTGGCTCGCGACACGCTGTGAACATGTCGGTCACTGCGAGCCAGGTCCTATTCAATACTGCAGTCATAACCGGCGTCGGTGCGGCGAAGATCTATTCCGGGGCAGCACGCGAATTGCTGCGTGCCAAGGAGGTCGAAACCGTGGCAAGAATCCGAAAGACGTTCTACGCCGTCCTCCTTGCCGGTGAAGTCAGAGCCATGATGCAGGCCACGCTCAAGAATGCCCAGCAAAACCTCCACAATGTGCAACTGATGAGCAAGCAGGGCATTGTTTCTGAGTACGATGAGCTGCGAGCCAGGGTGGGTGTGGAGAACCTCCAACCTGCAGTTATTCAAGCTGAGAATAACTACGCGTTGGCACTGGATGGTTTACGTGCCACCATGGGCTTGGAGCTCACGGAGCGGTTTGACATCGAGGGGTCGCTGACGTTTGAGCCGCTTGACGAGTCTCTGTTCGCCAAGGCGACGGAAACGGTGCTTGATGCGAATCCCGGCTTACGTGCCATGCGGTTGCAAGTCGACGTGAATAATGCCATGGTAAACATCCAGCGTTCTGATTACTTCCCGACGCTTGCTGCGTTCGGCAACTATCAGTACCAGATGGCCAAAAACACCCTCAACGTGTCAACCGGCGATTTTATCTCAAGCTCGACTGTCGGCCTCAGTCTCTCCCTTAATCTGTTCGATGGACTTCAGACCAGTGCCCGCGTGGAGCAAGCCAAACTGCAGATGCGCAAATCGCAGGAGCAACTGACAGGACTCGAATCGAATATGCGCACTGCGATTCATTCTGTTGTCTTACAGTTGCAGCAGGCACGCAAACGAATCGAGGCTCAATCAAGGACTGTAGAGCAAGCCGAACGAGGCTACCAGATTGCCACCACGAGATTTACCGGCGGCTCCGGTACGCAACTCGAAGTCAACGATGCGCAGCTCGCCCTGACGCAGGCACAGGTAAACCGCATGCAAGCCGTCTACGATTATCTCGTCGCTTCAGCCGATTTCGATCAACTCGCCGGCCATTTGCCGCGCTATGCACTTAAACCAACGAGCGAAGGAACACATCAATGAAAAGCGTAATCCGAATCCCCACGCCAATTCTTATACTGCTCATGGGCATCTTCCTTTCGTCCTGCAAGAAGCCGGCCAACGAGAGCAACGGACAGAAGATCCAGCCGGTCAACGTCCGGCTGGAAATCGTCAAGCCAGCCAGGCTGGTCGACGCGATTCAAGTGGCCGGAACGGTGAAAGCGTACGAAGACGTCAATCTCAGTCCTGAAGAAGGCGGCGTGGTGAAGGAGTGGAAAGTGAAAAAAGGCCAGCGCGTGAAGAAGGGCGATCTTGTGGTGGTCCTGAAGGATGAGGTCATCAGGGCCAGCTATGAAGCTGCGCAGGCGCAGTACAATATGGCCGAGCTGAATCTCGCCAAGCAAAGGGAGGTCTTCGACCAGCAGGGTATTAGCGAGCTTCAGTACAGAAACCTCGAGTATACCCGCGATGCCGCGAAGGCAAACTTAGAACTCATGAAGGCGCGCTGGGAACGAACCCAGCTTCGTAGTCCCTTTGACGGCACAGTGGATAACACGATGCCGAACGAAGGTGAGCTTGCAGCGCCGGGTATGCCCATCGCACGGATTGTCAACATCTCAGTCATCAAGATTCAGGCTGAGGTTCCGGAATTGTATTCGGGCACGGTTCCCGTCGGAACGCAGGCCGTCATAACGTTCGACGCGCTGCCGGGCGATACGCTGCGAGGTAAAGTCTCGTTCGTGGGATCCACAGTCTCCGCTGCCAATCGCACGTTGATGGTGGAGATCATCCTGCCAAATCCATACCGCAAGCTGAAGCCCGAAATGGTTGCCAAGGTTAAGCTGATGCGCAAGTCGAAAGCAAATGCCATCCTCGTGAGCGAGAACGTCATCCAGCTCGTCGACCGCGACCGCACAATTGTGTATGTGGAGAAGGGCGGCGTGGCGGAAGAGCGAAGGTTGAAACTCGGTGCGCGGCAGGGGAATATGGTGGAGGTCCTTGAGGGGCTGAACCCCGGCGATCACCTCATTGTTGGCGGGTATCAGAAGCTCGCCAACGCCACACCGGTGTTCGTCACCCAAGAGATGGAGAAACGACCATGAACATCTGGAGTCTGGCGGTTGATAACAAGGTTGTGGTTTATCTTCTCATGGCGTTGATCGTCGTCTTCGGATGGACATCGTACAACCAGCTTCCCCGCGAGGCAACACCCGATGTCCGGATCCCGCTGGTCATCATTGCCACGCCGTACGTCGGCGTCTCTCCCGTCGACATCGAGGGATTGATTACGCAACCCCTCGAGCGGGCGCTACGAGGGCTGAAAGATCTCAAGCAGATCAGCTCCGTGTCGAAGGAAGGCCTCTCGACGATTCGCGTGGAATTCAACACGGGCGTCGATTTAGACGAGGCGCTCCGCCGGGTGCGAGACAAGGTGAACTCAACGCGCCCGCAGCTTCCGAGCGACATTCTGGATCCTGTCGTCTCCGAGATTAACATCAGTGAGTTTCCAATCATGTTTGTCAATGTCGGCGGCGACATTGGGCTGGCGCGGTTAAAGAAGATCGCTGAAGAGATCCAGGCCAGGATTGAGGGGATACCCGGGGTGCTCCGTGCAGATGTCACCGGAGGGTTGGAGCCGGAAGTGCAGGTCAATGTCGACGTCTACCGGATGAACGCCTACCAGGTCAGCTTCGACGATGTGGCGAACGCCATCCGGGGAGAAAACCTCTCTATTCCAGGCGGATCCATCGACACGAAGGAAAAGAACCTCACCGTCCGGGTGCCGGGTGAGTTCAAGCGAGTCAAGCCGCTCGAAGATATCGTGTTGAAGATCCAGAACAACAAGCCGATCTACCTGCGCGACGTGGCAACGGTGAAGTATTCCTTCGAGGATCGGCAGACCTATGCCCGGCTGAACGAGACGGAGGTCGTGTCGCTTGCCGTCCGGAAACGCTCGGGTGAAAACCTTCTGCGCATCGCCGACGAGGTGAAGCGTATCGTAGCGGAGGAACAAGCGCAGTTGCCGGCGGGTGTCAAGCTCGACATCTCCAACGATCAATCCCGGCTTATCATACGGATGGTCAAGGAGCTGGAGAACAGCATCCTGACGGGTATGTTCCTGGTCGTGACGTCGCTCTTCATGTTCTTTGGATTCAAGAATTCTCTGCTCATCTCTACGGCCATTCCGCTCTCGATGTTCGTCGGATTCGTTGTCCTCTCTGCGCTCGGCATCACGTTAAACATGGTGGTGCTGTTTTCGCTGGTGATGGTGCTGGGCATTCTGGTGGACGATGCCATCGTCGTCATCGAGAACATCTATCGCCACCAGCAAGAATATGGTGAGCACCCTGTCCAGGCGGCCAAAGCGGCGGCCGGTGAGGTCTTCGTGCCGGTCCTCACCTCGACGGTCACCACGCTCTCGGCATTCCTTCCCCTGGCGTTCTGGCCCGGGATCGTGGGTGACTTTATGAAGTACTTCCCCTTTACGCTCATCATCACCCTGACAGCGTCCCTCTTTGTGGCGTACGTTATCAGTCCTGTGCAGGGAGCACAGTGGATCAATTACAGGCGGGAGATCCGCAAGGCAAAGTACAACCTTGAACACCCCCACTGGTACCGAAAGTACAATCCTTTTACCATCCTTTACCACAAGGTCGATGAGGTGTTCTTCCCCTGGATGCAGCGGGAATACGTCAAGACTCTGAGGTGGACGCTCAAGCGGAAGGGATTGACAATCATCTGTGCTCACGCGCTCCTTCTTTTCGTCATCGTCCTCTTTGCCCTTTTCAACAAGGGCGTTGAGTTCTTTCCAAACACTGAGCCCTCGCAGGTAAGCGTCACCATCGAGGCGCCCTCTGGCACGTCCCTCGACGTGACGAACAGCGTTTCGAGGCTCATTGAGGAGCGCCTGAACCAGATTCCAGGCAGGAAGGACGTTGAGTTTGTTGCCACGAGCATTGGAACATCCGACGACCCATTCGATTTTGGCGGCCAGGGGACATCCAACAAAGGTCGTGTTGCGATCAACTTCTACGAGAAGGCACAGCGTCAGCAGAGCACTTTCCAGACGCTTGAAGAGGTTCGCACAACGACCGTTGGACTCGCCTCAGCGGAGCTGCGAGTGGCAAAACAGCAAATGGGACCCCCTGTCGGTGCGCCGGTCAGCATTGAAGTCTCCGGGGAAGATTATGCCCAGCTCGCATCGCTTAGCCAATCCATCCAGGAGAGGATCAGAAACATCCCCGGTCTCGTCGACTTGAAGGATGACTACAACACGGGTCGACCTGAGGTCGAGATCACGATCGATCGAGAGAAAGCGGGGCTCTTCTACACGAGTACCGGCCAGATCGCGGGAACAGTCCGTGCGGCAATTGCTGGTGTGGAAGCATCAAAGTACCGGGTCGGCGAGGATGAATACAAGATCCGAGTGCGACTTAGGGAAGATCAGCGCACATCTCCTGCAGATCTTGAGAATCTTCACATCAACTTCATGAATCGCCGCGGGCAATTGCTCTCCATTCCACTGACGTCGGTCGCAGACATTCGGCGGACCACAGCGGTAACAGATATTCGGCGCAAGGATCAGAAGCGGGTCATTACCATTACCGGCGATGTTGAGGGTCGCGTGCAGTCTGAAGTCATCAGCGATGTCAGGACACGCCTCGCGGGAATCACCCTTCCTTCCGGATACGGCACGAAGCTCACCGGATCGCAAGAAGAACAGCAGAAAGCGGCAAGCTTCTTGGGGAACGCATTCGTCATCACCCTGTTGCTGGTATTCTTGATCATGGTGGCAGAATTCAACTCGCTGAAGGTGCCGTTTGTCATCATGCTCTCAGTCGTTCTCTCACTCATCGGCGTGATGCTGGGATTGATCATAACACGCACGCCCGCAAGTGTGATCATGACCGGCGTTGGGGCAGTGGCGCTCGCAGGGCTCGTCGTTCGCAACGGCATCGTGCTGCTCGACTTCGTCAAGCACAAGTACGGTGAGGGGAAGATGTCGCTTGACGAAGCACTGGTAGAGGCCGGTCGCGTGCGTCTGCGACCGGTGTTACTCACGGCTGCTGCTGCAGTGCTTGCTGTCGTACCGCTGGCAACGGGATTCGATTTTGACTGGCGCGAATTCCACTTTGTGATCGGTGCGGAGAGCGCGGGATTCTGGCGACCGCTGGCGGTGGCGATCATCTTCGGCTTAACAATTTCCACAGTTCTCACTCTTGTCGTCGTCCCAACAGCTTATTCGTTGCTTGAAGATTGGTCAATCCAGATGGCAACGTTCTTCAGGCGCTTGATCAAGTCCAAGCTCACGAACGACCGGAACAACGACAAATAAGACACTTCCAGGGTTGGAAGGCGGCTTCTGATTCCACGGGGGTTCGTTTCACCACCACCAAAGAGCCTCCTTCCGCTTGGAATTCCTGCTTTTCTGAAGGTATTCCGGCAGGACATTCAGGATTTTCCCAATCTTTAGTGATTTGCCACTCGCTTCAAAGCGAGACAAATCGCGATCTCGTTCGTTCAATATACGTTGCCGGTTGAAAGGCAGGCTTCTGGCTTATCGGCAGCTGTGTCTATCGGAAAAGATACTTCGCAGGAGGTACACTATGGCTTCAGACCGAGAGTCTCCGGAGAGACACCTGAGGAGGTACAGTGCCGGCATTCTTGTTCCAGCGTTTGCCTTTTGCTTGGTGATCCTTGCAGCCTGCAGCAGTTCTCTGCAAGTGACGAGCCAGTGGAATACTGAAGATGTCATCATCGATGGTAGGAATGTCGATTGGCAATCCTGCCCTCTGTATCCCCACGGAACCCTGGCGTCTGTCGGCATGAAGAACGATCGTGACTATCTCTATGTTTGTCTGGTCACATCGAATCGTTCAACCCAGATGCAGATGCTGCTGCTTGGCTTTACAGTCTGGTTTGATCCGCAGGGAGGAAAGGAGAGGAGCTTCGGAGTGCGTTTCCCAATCGGGGGATTGCCCCCCGGCCGTCGCATCCCGACGCGCATTGACCCCGAAGAGTTACTGAGGATATCGCAGCTTGCACAACGTGAACTCGAAATCCTTGGCCCCGGCAAAGACCAGCGGCAGCGGTTCCGGGATATGGAACTCCGAGGCCTCGACGCGCGCCTCGGTTTTGCCAACGGCGTGCTCACATACGAGCTCAAGGTGGCTCTCCACAGAACTGCCGACTCTCCGTTCGGCATAGGCACCGAACCATTGCAGGCATTGAATGTTGGCTTTGAGACGGGAGAGCCGGCCGCGGAAGGGAGAGGCCAACCTCCAACGTCGGGACGTGCAGCCGCTACTTCCCCTCGAGGAGGGCGAGGCGGTCGTTCTACCTCCTCCGAACCATCTGCAACTGGGGGTCCGGCGGGTGACTTCGAGCCGCTCAAGTTCTGGGCGAGCGTGCAGCTTGCTGCAGGTGTTGCCCCGGCCACGAAATGAGTCAGAGGGTTACGCGCGGCTTTCCCGATCACAGTCAGACCCGCTGACATCTCTTCATGTCAAAAGTCTATCCTCGACAGCGTGTTTTGTTAATTCATCACATTACAAACTCACAAACCAGGAGTATACACAATGAAGAACGGAAGAGGTATCGGCTACCGACTCGCCATCGTCGCCGTTAGCCTGCTCCTCGCGCTGGGCTTCCAGGAGCTCGCTCAGGCGCAAAGAATGAGGTTAACACCGGAGGATCAGGCGAAGCGAATAAAGGATAGCCTTACACTCTCGGACGAGCAGACCGCAAAGGTCAAGAAGATCTACGAGGCTCAGCAGGCGGAGATGATGGAAAAGATGAGCGGTGCTATGGGAGACCGTGAAGCGATGCGAAGTGCGATGCAGGAGGTCATGGCGAAGTACGACAAGCAGATCGAAGCGCTGTTGACGAAAGAGCAGCTCAAGAAATACGAGGAACTCAAGAAACAGCGTCAACAGATGCGAGGTCGTATGCAGCAACAGCGTCAGCAGGGTTGAGGCAGAGACTCCTTACATGCCTGACTGTTACAGGGCGGGGCGATCGTTGTCGCCGGACAACGTCGCCGCGTCTTGTTTCCAAGGGAATTGCTTTCGGATTGACAATTTTTCAGGTACCTTAGATTCATCCAGCGAACGGCAATCTACAGATCCTCGCATGAGTACGAAGAAGATCATTGGCGTTGTTGGCGGCGTCGGACCACAGGCCGGTCTTGACCTCGTTCAGAAGATACTCGATCAGACCATCGCAACCTCGGATCAGGAACACCTCCCCCTTATCCTGACCTCGTATCCAGATCAAATCGCAGATCGCACTGCATTCATCACCGGGAAGTCTTCCACGAATCCGGCGTATGCCATCGCCTCCATCCTCCAGCAACTCGAGACTGCCGGCGCAACGGTTGCGGGGATCGCGTGCAACGCTGCCCACGCCCCGAAGATTTTCGACGTCATTCGTGATGAGATGTCGCGCTGGAAGAGCAAGCTCCATTTGCTGCACATGATCGAAGAAATTGCGAGATCCCTCAAGGAGGTGCACCCTGCTGTTCGTTCTGTCGGTCTCATTTCCACACTTGGGACAGCCAAATCGAAGGTCTACCAGACGATCCTCGAACCCAAGGGCTATGCGGTCATCGCCCCTTCTGAAGAGGTTCAACGTGACCTCATTCATCGGGCAATCTACGATCCGGAATATGGCATCAAGTCAAGATCGCATCCTGTGACGGAAAGGGCCAGGACAGCTCTCCTTAAAGCCATCGGAATGCTTATCCAGAACGGTGCCGAGGCCGTCATCCTTGGATGCACGGAGGTGCCGCTGGCAATCCCTGAAAGCCACGTTGAAGGTTTCCCTGCGCTTGACTCAACCCTTATTCTTGCCCGAGCCTTAATCCGAGAAGCAAACCCAAGCAAACTCCGCCCTTTGACAACCCCCTGAAACTTGCTGTCAATTGAACGGAACCTCGTCCGGCTTACTCAATGTTGGAGAGGTGTGACCCCTTTTGGAACGATACCATCCAGTTCACGAAGTGCCGTCTTGTTCCCTCTGTCGTCTGGATTCGAATGGCCGGTCAGCAGAGATGTTTTAGCTTGAAGACGAAAGAATCTTTGCGTATTCTACATCCATGAAGGAAGCCGTCAAGCTCTTGCGCGACTCTGGCATCCAGCTCACACCTCAAAGAACAGCAGTGGTCGAATCCGTTCTGGAGAGCACGACACATCCATCCGCCGACGAGGTTTTTGAAATGGCTCGACGGAAGTGTCCAACAGTCTCGCGAGCGACGGTCTACAATACGCTGAACCTTCTCGTGGAGAAGCAAGTGGTGAGAGCTCAGATCCTCCGAGAGGGAACCGTGGTTTTTGACACGAACATGAAGAAGCACCATCACTTCATCGACGATGAGACCGGCACCATCCACGACATACCGTGGGAGTCACTTGAGGTTAGGGGGGAGCAACGCCTCGATGGCTTCGATGTTCGAGAGTATCAGGTGATATTGCGGGGGCGGAAAAAAAGAACGTGAGGAGCGTTCTCTTTTTTCCAGTTGTGTTAGACTTGGTCTAGTTTTGGACTTAGACCAAATGCTCGAAATTGGCGGATCTCTTAAGAAAGCTGACCGCCAGGAGATAACAACAGGATCTTTCTAACGATTTTCCAATTTCGCGACTGCGCCGACTCGATGTCGTCTTTCCATATCCATTACACAAATCGGAGGAAGCTATGAAGAAGAACCAACTGACCACGTCGGCCGGAATTCCGGTCGGTGATAACCAAAACTCTCTGACGGCCGGCCCCCGCGGGCCGCTGCTCGTCCAGGACTGGCAACTGTTTGAGAAGCACGCACACTTCAATCGGGAGCGGATTCCCGAGAGGGTCGTGCATGCGAAAGGCTCTGGCGCCTACGGGGTGTTCACCGTCACGAAAGACATCACGCAGTACACGAAGGCTCGTATCTTTCATGAGATCGGAAAGAAAACCGAGTGCTTCGTGAGGTTCTCGACGGTAGCCGGTGAGCGGGGTGCGGCAGACGCCGAGCGTGACGTCAGAGGCTTCGCAATGAAGTTCTACACGGAGGAGGGAAACTGGGATCTCGTGGGGAACAATACACCGGTGTTTTTCGTCCGTGACCCGTACAAGTTCCCCGACTTCATCCACACGCAGAAGCGGGATCCGAAGACCAATCTGCGCAATCCGATAGCGATGTGGGATTTCTGGTCGCTGTCACCCGAATCCCTGCACCAAGTGACGATCCTTTTCTCCGACCGCGGACTCCCGCGCAGCTACCGGCACATGAACGGCTACGGAAGCCACACCTACAGTTTCATCAATGCGAAGAACGAACGATTCTGGGTGAAATTCCATTTTAAGACGCTCCAGGGAATTCAGACAATGACGGATGAGGAATCAGCCTCGATCATCGCTACGGATCGCGAAAGCCACCAGCGTGATCTCTTCCAGGCGATCGAGCGCGGCGAATTCCCGCAGTGGCGGCTTATGATCCAGGTCATGCCGGAGAGAGACGCGGAGAAGACGTCATACAATCCTTTCGACCTGACGAAGGTGTGGCCGCACAAAGAGTATCCGCTGATGGAAGTTGGAATCATGGAACTCAACCGGAATCCGGAAAATTACTTTGCAGATGTGGAACAATCGGCGTTTTCGCCGGCCAACGTGATCCCGGGTATAAGTCACAGTCCCGACAAGATGTTGCAGTTCCGCATTTTTTCATATGCGGATGCACACCGCTACCGTTTGGGAGTGAACTACGAGACCCTTCCCGTCAATCGCCCGCGGTGTGAAACACGAACCTATCACCGTGATGGGACGATGAGGTTTGACAGCAATGCGGGCGGTCAGGTGAATTACGAGCCGAATAGCTTCGGAGGACCCGCGGAAGATAGCGCTTACAAAGAACCGCCCATGCATCTCTCGGGCGATGCTGATCGGTACGATCATCGGGCCGGGAATGATGACTACACGCAGGCCGGCAATCTGTACCGTCTCATGCCGCAGGCTGAGCGCGATCGACTGCACAAGGCAATTGCTAGCGCGATGGGCGGTGTTCCACGCGAGGTCATCGAGCGGCAGCTGCAGCATTTTGCGAAAGCCGACCCGGCGTATGCTCAGGGTGTCAAAAAGGCGCTGGGATGGTAGGAGAATACGGAGGAGTGGGAACCGGGCAGGAGGATAACCCTCCTGCCTTTTGTTTATCTGGAATCCTAACGTGCCTCTGGCTGCCATAAGCCTTTGTTGTCAGTTCCAAGAACGCAGTCGTTCTTGAGCCCACGGATTGCCGTGCTGTCTTCTTCTGTCCCCCTGTTCATCATGGATATCTTGATGCTGGAGGATCTCCCGATGTCTTCTGGACAATACGGTTGACACGCCGGACAAAGAATATTACATTGGCGCGTCAGCCAGAACATGGGTACGAAAGCAACCTAACTATCACAAGGAGAAATGAGCATGAACAAGCGGCTTGTTGGACTGGCGACGATACTACTCTTCGCCTGCTCAGCCTCCGCTCAGAACTGGTTCAAAGGAAGCCTCGACGAGGCTCTCGCCAAGGCAAAGAGCGAGAACAAAAAGGTCCTGATCGACTTCTTTTCCGGTGGCTGAGGGAGCTGCATATTGCTGGGTCAGCAATACTTCGAGAACAAGAACTACCAGGATTATTTTGGCACCAACTTCGTCCTGTTCCGCGCCGATCGTGCTGAATCGAAAGGCGAGGAAGTCTTCAACAGATTCAATATTCGCGCGACTCCCACCGTTTTGCTCCTCGGCTCAGACGGGTCAGAGATCGACTGGCACGTCGGCTACGGTCCCCCAGCTGAGAAATACCACGAGCGAATCGACAAATCCGTAAAGGGCATTGAGACGTTCAAGTTCTACGCCGATCGGTACAAGAAAGACCCGAAGAACGTGCCGGTTGTTTTCAATCTGGCGATGAAATACGACCTCAGGTATGTTCAGGACAAGGCGCTTGACCTGTACAAGCAGGTCCTCGCTCTCGATCCAGAAGGCAAGGCTGGAACAACGGAGTACGGCAAATCGAAAGTCCCATATTCTCAGTATGCCGAATTCGAGATGGGAGTGATCGCGATGTCTGGGGCCAAGAGCAACCCCGAGCCGCTAAAAGCGTTTATCAAGAAGTACCCGGAGAGCGAAATGGTGAAACCCGCGTACCAGCGGATGTCTTCCTACTATTCCTTCCGGGCTCCCAAGGAGGAGGCAAAGCCATTCTTTGAGGAGTATGTCGGCAAATATCCGGACGACCCCTATGTTCTGAGCTCCTACGTAAGCAGGATCATAAGAGACAAAGAGAATCTCGACAAAGGCATTGAGCTGGCTGAGAAGATCAATGAACTCACGAAGTACGGTCGTAACCCGAGGTTCGTGAAGAACCTCGCTGAGCTCTATGCCCAAAAAGGTGACAAACCGAAGGCGGACGAGGTCTATGGGAAGACCTTCATGGAAGGCGAAGTCACGTCGCTCTCATATAATCTCATGGACTATGCTAACTTCTGGGTGGCACAAAAAGAAAACACCGAGAGCGCACTCACCATGGCTGAAAAAGCACTTACGTTGAACCC
>Ga0194125_10007558_pt1 | contig 15630 bp, 15 predicted proteins | sample TA2KigC250mmetaG_FD_148626 | JGI IMG/M metagenome (GOLD analysis project Ga0194125, IMG submission 148626) | Freshwater microbial communities from Lake Tanganyika, Tanzania - TA2015034 Kigoma Deep Cast 250m | ecosystem: Environmental > Aquatic > Freshwater > Lake | place: Tanzania: Lake... | reverse complement strand
AAAGACCTTGTTGTCGGCGATCAGCGCATCCAGGTCGCGCAGCAAGGCCAGCAGCGCGGCGTGGTCCAGGCGCTGGAGGTGGGGTTTGAGATGCGACCAGGCGGGAGAGGGTTGGGTGGGCATGGGGAATCAACTCATGAAACGATCAATCGTTGGCGTAACCAGCCCAGGCAATCGCCCGGCGTCCCGACCTTACAGGGCAAGACGTCGAGCCTGGGGTTGCGCAAGAGGTGTTCTTGATCGTGCGTCACGAGATAATCCGCCTGGCAGGCGAGCGCCTCGGCCACCACGCGGGCATCGGGCGCATAATCCACCCATGCCGCGACGCTTGCCTGCTGTTCAGCCGTGGCCGCCGGCCCGGTCTGCGCCTGGGCCCGGTGCAGCAGGGCAGCCAATAGGGGCAGCAAATCGGGCGCCTTGCGCCGGAACACCTCATCGGCCCCCATCAACACGGCCGGCCCCACCCAAATCTGAATCACACTGCTCTCGCCCAGCTTGAGCAGGGCGCGTGCTCCGCCGGTTGCAGGGAGCACGGCGGCGAAAATCGCGCTGGTGTCCAGGAAGATGCGTAGCTCAGGCATATTCCGCCCGCACTTCCCGCAGCGTCTGGAGCATGGACTCTAACGTCTCACCCCGTGCAGTCAACTCCTCAGCGATGCGATCGGCCAGCGCGTCCACCTGCGACGGCTGCCGGCTCAACACGAACACGCCGTCCAGATCGAGCAGCGTCATCTGCTGGCCGGGTTGGATGTTGTGCGCCCGGCGCACCTCTGTCGGTAAGGTCACCAGCCCGCGCGGGGCGACTTGCAGAGTGAAGGTCTGCATCATGTGGCTCCTTTCTGATATACTGATAATCAGAGCGTCTGATTATCAGTATCGCAGAAAACGAAGCAGCAGGCAAACGCCGAGCGATTCACAGCGTTGCAACCGTGATCGTTAGCACCTCATCGCCTTTCAGTCGCGACCCCGCCGGCCGCGGGTTGCCGATGCGGTCCTCGTGGCCGTCCCAGCGCTGCGCCGGGAGCGCGCCCCAGCGCCATTCTACTGCGTTGAGCGCTTCGGCCAACCCCCCGCGCTTCAGGGTGATCAGCACCACTCCCTGCACGCTGGCTGCAATGAATCATGGCTCTGCAACCGACTGATAAGCGCCATAGCGTATCTTCTTCTCAGACCCCTGCCGTCGGAAGTCCTGACCACACAGGTAGAAAACGCCGCTCAGGTTGGGCCGCACGATCACTGCCAGGACGCTTCCCCCCTCCAACCCGATCCGCTCCGCGGGGTAGGCCCGCAGCGCATGCTCCATGGCGACATTCGGGACGGTAGGCTCGAAACCGGGCATGAAGTTGATACGAACTTCGTTCTGCGTCGGCGGCAGCTTGAGTTGCTTCCTCTCCCGATCGTTTGGCCTGAATGTTCGCTCCTCCTTGCCGGTCATCGCTTTGAGCAACAAGTCGCGCATGTCCGTCAGGTTGGCTGCAATATCCTCGCGCAGCCGCCGGGCGCCAGCCTGCCTTGCTTCGTCGAAGGAATCGGAGATGCCGAGCACTAAGACGCCCCCGCGGTTCTTGCCCTCGGAATCGCCATTGGCAAAGGCGCAGATCGCGTGCAACAGATGGTACATGAACTCAGGCTTGTTCCAGGTGCCGGACTTCAACTCCAGCAGGCTGGTCTCGACCGCACGCTGTCCCACGGCGGGGCAACTGGCGCGGATGGCCTCGATCAATCGCTCTTCATCGAATACGTGGCCGTTCTCGTCAATTCCGATATCGGCCAGATAGCCCACGCCCCGCATGGGGGTTTGGATCAAGCGCGCGATCTCCTGACCCTGTGGCGTGACGTTGCCGGACGCATCCAGATAGCCGAGCCGGCTCGCCAGAGCTCTCGCAGTCGGTGAAACAAAGCCTGGGACGCCGCGCAGCAGGCGGTCGAAATCGTCCCGATAGGCAGCCAGGCTGAGAAATGGGATGCGCACCAACTGATAGCGACCTCGCGGCGGGCGGAAGGCATTCAGCCAACGGCTGTCGCTCCTATCCAACCTGCGTAGTTCGTCTACTGTCCCCCACTTGTCGATGTCGTCATCTACCCACAGATGATAAAGCGCCTCAACGCCATGAAGCTGGGCTGCAATGGTCGCCAGCGCGGCCATGCTCTTGCGGCCGCCGGCGACACCCAGGTAGACCTTATCCCCCTGCGCGTGAGCGTCCCAAAGGATCTCCTCCACCAACCGCATAAAGGCGAAGACATCGTTTTCCCGGATCAGGTCATTGCTGTCGAGTTGCCGGTTGTCCCTGTCCTTGTCGCCCTCATCGGTGGGAGCATAGGGAACCCCGATGGAGTTCAAATACTCCGCCAGATAGAGTACCGCCAGATTGGTCTTAGGATCCTTCCGGGTTGAGCTGGACACGGTGATGATCCGGTCAATGTGGATCCCATCGTCTTTCAGCGCGTGATACAAGCCACTGACCGCGCCGGGTGACAGGCCAAGAGGGGATAAGAGAATGTTCATGAGACAGATCTCCCTGTTTCAACTTGCGGGCAATAAAGGCTTGACATTGGCGGCACTTAGGTCTAAAATAAAGTCAGACCGCCAAAGGTCGAAAGGGGACGACGCACCGGGGATAGACGCTCATCGGCTTGTGGCCGCCGGGCATCTTCCCAGGGTCATAAGAAATGTGGGACTTTGCCCCCGCCCCACTTGGCGGTTGTTATTGTTCCTTGCACCAGATCAACCATCGTTCACGCGCCCGCTCGACCCGATCGGCATCGCGCAGGTAGAAGTCGCCGATGGAATGCTGGCGGTCCGACTTCTCCCGTTGCAGCCACACCACCACTTTGAGATACCCTCGCGGCCCCAGCCGCTTGTAGAAGATGGCATTGTCCGGGTGGCGGTCGCCATGCACTTCGTCAGGATCCAGGACGGCGCGCCGCGCCACGTCCAAAAACCGAATACGGCCATCGGTCTTGCTGCGCACGTACTGGAGCCGGGGCTGGGTCAGCACGATGGTCAGATTGTCCTCGGTCAGCCCCGCGATGCCTGCCACCCACTCGGCGCGGATGGAACCGATCAGCAGGATGTGATGGCGCTCGATCAGCTCGGCGGGATCGGTGACGTAGACGCGCCAGTCGGGCTGCGATGATGACTGGTCGGTCATTTCTATTGCTTACTCATGTTACGCAGTGACGTAGTGTCTTGTTATGCAGGATTTTGCGTATTGCCGTTTGACCCCCACCCCCGGCCCCGCCCCCTATTAGGGGGCGGGGAGCGCTCTGGAGGGGTGTTTCGGGCGGCTTCGCCGCCCGAAACACCCCTTTGAAAAGGCTCCCCCCGCTCTCCCCTTCCAGAGGAGAGCGGGGAAAGGGGTGAGAGGGGTTCCACAGCAAAGTACCAAATCCAACTTAACGAAGCACTAAGTATGATAATCATATTTTGCAAGGCACGATTGCAGGCATCAACTTGAGGCTCAGCGCGCACGCCCTCCGTCCCTACAGGGTGGGCGACAGCAGATCGTAGGGGCGCACGCCGTGCGCCCCTACCACGGCCTGCGCCCCCGCGGCGTGCACCCCCCACAACCGCCGTCTTTGGTGGATCGCACAACCCCGCGTTACGGCACGCGGGCCTGTTCACCGGGAAGGGCCATCTACGCCGCCATCCAGTTCTCGACATGCAAGCCGGGCACGCGATCGAACTCGCGCATGTTCGCGGTGACCAGGGTCAGGTCACGGGCGATACATGTCGCGGCAATCCAGGAATCGTGTGCACCGATCGTCTCGCCCCGCTGCGCCAGGCTGCTCCACAGCAAGGCATGCGTGCGCGCGACCTCCAAATCAATATCGAGTACCGGAAAGCGGGCCAGGACCGCCTCGACAAAAGCCTGGCGCCGCGTGCGCACAGCCGGGTCTGTCGCCCGATAGACGCTATGGAACGGCTGAAAAATAACTTACCTCATTCGCCTTGGAAACCCTGGCAAAAAGACCTGGAATCAGGTAAGTTATTTCCGCGTCGTTCCTATGCAGCAACTCACTGGCCGAGATGACCGAAAGGAAGACCTCTTCCGCCTCGCGGCCGGCGACGTGGCCGGCGATATCGAGCTGGCCCCGCTCATAGGCGATGAGGATGCTCGTATCAATCAGGATTGCCATGGATCCCTCAACCCCTGGCCAGGCAGCGTTGCGCGCGCCGCATCGAGATCGGCGGCGAAGCTCTCGGCTTCGGCCGGGGTCAGCCTCGGCAGCGATTGCAGCACCGCCTCCAGCTCGCCCAGCAGCCTGCCGGCTGCGATGGGTCGGATCTCGGCGATAGGCTTGCGGCCTTTCATCACCACGAAGCGTTCCCCCCGATAGGCCACACGGTTCATGTAATCCGAAAAACCTCGGACCATTTCGGTGACCGATAAGGTGGTTGTGGGCATTGCGCGAACCTCTGTAAAATATGATAATCATATTTTACAAAGAAACAGTGACGTGTGTCAACTTGAAACTCAGGGCAAGGCTGTGGTCAAGCGGGCCATCCGATATCGCTCCCGGCCGCAACATGCCGGCAGATCATCCGGTAGCCTCCTCCTTGATCGCCGTAGCTGTAGTGATGTGCAAAGCTGTTCAACGCCGGACCGCAGCGGAGAAGCTCGCAGCCCGACCGGCCGATATCGCCCACGACCACGGTCGGGTTCAGCAGTTCTGCCTCGGTCGGCGTCCGGCACACGACCGGTGCCCCCGCCCCCAGGCCCTGCGCGCCGGGTAGATGAAGCCAATGGCGTCAAGGTCGGGGGTGGGGTGGGTGAGGAGAAGGGTGGCCTGATCCTGCGGGGTCATATGCCTCACCAACTTCCTTTCGCCGAGGTTACCCTTAGTTGTGCGGATGGCCATAGCGCAATCCGGGCACGAGCGCCAGGCGATTCGGAGATGCCTGGCGCTCCCTCAACACGGCTATAGCTTGCGTACCTTGGTTACCCGACGGCTACCACCTGTCTCTGTGGTCGCATACTGAACGCGAGCATTCTTGCCTGGAGACCAGGAGTGGTCTGCAATGCAATCGCGGTCAAAACGTAACTCTTCGTTCGTCTCGTTGTCTACAAGACGCCCCCGTCCTGTGTCCGGTCGGTACTCACGCACCGTTCCGGTACGCCAGGTTAAGGCGGTAGGCGGCTCTGGCGGTGGAAGTGCGACTGGAGCCTGTGCCGGTTCTGGTCGCGGAAGAGCCGATTGTTGACTGATTGCCGTCACGCCTTGGAAATATCCATAACCGGCGTTCGTCTTGCCCCCCGCGCCCAGGTTCGCCAACGCATCCCACAACCAGTCACGGGCCTGACGCGCCAGGCCAGGATCATCTGCGGCCACTGCGAAGGCAAAGCGACTGCCGGCTTGAACAGTAAGGAAGTAAATCGGTACTGGACTGAGATAGTCTGCCGGCGGCACGTTTGGCTTTTTCTGGTAGTAGTCGCCATAATGAGGATTCATGACGTCTACAGCCAGGGCAGGAGGTTCGACGGGGACAGCCTCGAAAAAGACCACGCCGCCACGAGCCTTCTGCGTACCGAACACAGCCCGGTAGGACTTGGCATCGCTGTCCAGAGCCGTCAGCAATTCGTCTTGCCTCACTGTCTTAATGCGAGCTTCAACAGGCACTGCGTTATCCCCGCGCAACTTATCGAGAAGCTGCTTTTGCTGGTCGGCGTCTGACTCCATCAAGAGGGCTTCCAGCCGTTGGATCGGCGTAGCGTCTGATCGTTTTACACCTGGAGGCAGGGCTGAAACACCCAGCCGTTCGGCTATCTTCCACAGTGCCCATGCCTGCGTCAACCCCTTCAGTGCACTGCCGGGGATATACGGGAAGCCGTAGATGCGATGAAAAGTGAAACCAGTCTCCAGCACGCTTTCGCGACCCAGGCCCACGGTCAGCCGCCATTCTGGACTGGCTTCGAAGATGCAATCATCGGGCGCACCTGCGGCTTTGACAGCCTCACGCCAGCGGCGGTGATGCTCTCGGATGAGTCTTGTATAGTCAGGGTCGGTGCGCGCACGATCAGCCGCGACCTTCATACCCTTGAAAGCATCGAACTTATCCCGCCCTTCTAATGTCCAGTTCAGACCAAATGGCGTATAGCGATCGAAGATCAGGCCAATGTTCCGACTACTTGTCCGTTCAGACCCGAAGGCAGCCTGGGTATCTTTTGGCAACGCGTATTCGGCCATCATACCTCCTCGGCTTCGGGCAGTTCGGCCTCAGCGAAACGTTTCAGCCAACCCAGGAAGGCCAACGCCTCGGCAGTGGCTTGGCGATAGACCTCGCTGCCCTGCACCAGTAACCACTCCAAGAGATACTTCCACTTGTATTGCTTGGCGCTCTGTGCATCGGTCTCGTAGTTCTTCTCGATTAGCCATTTCTCTAAGGCATCCTGTTGTATTTGCTTGCGATGCATGTACAGAAGCACCCACCCAGAAAGGTGATTGTACGCCGAGGCATGTGCCAACTGCTCGGCCGATGGCGGCTTGCCAGGCTTGGGTGTACTCTTGGCACGCAAGAAGGCGAGGGTTTGCCCCAGTCCGCTGGTAGTGATATGGGCTGGCAATTTCGTGGCAATCGTACGGTACTTGCCCTTGAAGTCTTTGGGCTTCACGTCTGCAATGCACTCCCAGGCGCGCGCTGCCCGTTCCTGTTCGAGCGTCTGTTGTTGGCTAGGCATCTTTCACCTCCCGAAGCGCAGGCACACCATGCCGCGCCCCACTGTTTCGTCGCCGCCGAGCTGCATGCGCTTCGGGCTGAGATTCTGAACAAATCCCAGGATCTTGGCCGCACCGCCGCTTGCGTACCAGTCCGCTGGCACGCCCGGGGTCTGGTTCCCCTGCTTGTCATAACTCCTGGCGCGGCTGGCATGGAGCGGCGCATAGAGCAGGGTGTCAGAAGGCAGACTTTCCTCGGTCCACAGCGCGCCTTTGGCGACGGTCTTTCTTTCATCGTCCAGGCGGACGCGCGTGACCACCTCGGTGGCATACAAGGTGAAGTCGCGGAAGGCGTTCTCCGGCAGGACGACCAGGCCCATTGGCAGTTTGGCTTTCCAGTAAGCGTACTCAGGACGATCAGGAAGCGCATTGTCGGCCAGCCATTGGCCGATGTCCTTGACCTCTTGCTTCTCCGTCGGCGCAAACGAGAACTCTTCCAATACCACCTTGCCGCCAGCGATGACCACATTGCCCGACACCCAGGCTTCATCCGCTTTCGGTTCAGCAGGCAATGTCAACGGTACCTCCTGGTTGTTGCGCTGGACCTTCAGCGACTGACCGGCGACCGTTGCATCGCGGAAGAAGCGGGCCAGCGCATCACAGCTGGTCGTCCACGCGAAGATGCCGGCCAACGAGCGGACTGGGAAGAGCAGAAGGCGTGCATCAGCCGGAGCAAGCGCGCCAGCATGTTCTTCGGCCCTAGTTGATTCGGGACCAAAGACAGTTTCCAGGCCAAGCTCCTGCGCCGCCTTCTGGCGAGCGCGGTTCTCAGCCTCACGTTCAATCTCCTCTGGCTTCATTTGTTTGCCACTCTTCTGGAGGTCATTGCGGATTTCGGCCTCATAGAGGGGTTTGTATTTCGTCTTCAACTGCACAAACGGCTGCCAGCGATATGCTTCATCCCGCAACTTGCCCTTGATGCCAGTGGCCTGCACCAACGGGTAGCCCGTCACCCGTTCACGCTGGATCGGGAGATCCACCGATGCCAGGCCGCGGCCGCTGCCGGCGTGCAGCGGCGTTTCCACGTACAAATAGAGGAGAGAAGACGCTTCAAACATTGATTGCCTCCTGTAGACTCATGCGTAGTCCCATTTGCCGGCCAATACCTGGCCGAAACCGATTTGCCCATCGTCTGGGCCGTCCGTCACCGGCGTGCCGGTGTAAGTGATCGGGCCGTCAGCCTCGAAGAAGAAGACGCTGCCAGCGGGAACGTAGCGGTACATCGCCTTCTGGAAATTCCCCCGCTGGCTCTCGGTGTCTATGCGTGCGCCGCCGATGGACTGTACCCGGCGCACGGCCGCTGACACCAACCGTAAGTTGGTCCCACTCAACCAATTCCCCCAATCCGCCGCCTGCCAGCCCTGGGCAAACCAGGTTGGTGTGGAGAAGTAAAGCCTGAGGCGGGTCTTGCCATCGTTTTCCGGTTGCGGCCAGGGGTTAGCTGGCGGAGCAAAGGATACGATTTCATACCGTCCCCCCCGACTTTCGCCGCCAATGGATGTCAAGCCGTCGGCCGGAAACTGGATCTTGGCGGACAACTTACTGTCGTCTACCTCGACCAGCAAGCCGATCTCCTGCCGGGGCCGGGCAAATTCAACCTGGTAGAGGAGGCCCTCCTCAGGCCGTTTCATGCGGCTATCTATACCCACCCCAAAACGCGACTCGTGCACAAAGAGCCGCTCGTCCTTGAGCACCTGATCAGGAGTCGGAGACACCCCTTTCAGACAGGCCACCAGTGCATCCCAAGCCAGCCAACCAGCCGCCTCTTTAATCGGCTGGTTGGTGCGAAGCCATAGCGGCAACAGGCCATCCTGGGGCCAATTCGCGCGGAACGGGCTATCGCGCAACGGTTGCAGGATATGATATTGTTGGCTGATTTGGACGACATCGGCCGGCAACGGCAGGTAGGCTGCAACCTGCCGCACCTTGCCGCTGTTGGGATCTCGCGCCCCGCGCGCAATGAATGGTCCGCGCAGCGCGAACGGCGGCCGGTCAGCTGGACAGCCAATTTGGCCAGCCACTGCCTGCGCCGCAGGATCCTTGCGCGCATAGGCCGGCAGGGGCACACCGGACGCCATCAACAGCTTCGAACGGATCACCCCCTGCATCGTCGTTGGGTTGGGCGGAAACAGGCTGCGGGCGCGATGGTCACTGCCGGCGTCAAATGGCTTGCCATCGCGGAACAGCCAGACATCTGCGGGTTCGATGAACAACCAGGTCATTCTTCACCTCCCGTCTCCAGGAAGCGGGCCAGCAGCAGCCACTTGCCCAGCTCGACCGGCCCAGGCTGGGGCGCGAAGTCTTCGTCCACGGGGTCTGGTTCGCGGTCATTGCGTCGCCACCACTCAGGTTCCCAGTGAGCGCGATGAAGCGAAAAGCCCACTGTGATGAAGGCCAGGCATTCAGCTAATCGACTTGCCTCTGCCTCTTGCTGGTCACTCTCGCCTTGCCAGTGTCGTTTCATTAAGCGATGAATGGCAGCGCGCCAAGCGCGCCACGGTGGTCCCGCCGGCTGCCAACGTCTGCTCCTGGTCTGTGCATCGTACTCATACACGCGACGGGGAAAAGATCGGGCTTCGCGATATAGGTCATACGCGAACTTGGAAGAAAGTAGGTCCTGGGCGAAGAAAGAGCGCACATCCTCGATTTGCTCAATCAAATCTCGCCCGCGATAGTGCCATCGCCCGCCGACCCGCAACGCCTCTCCCGAACGCTTCAGGGCGTAGACGCACACAGCATTGCGGCCGTAGGTTTCCTTGGCGGCATGTTCCGCCTCGCGTGCGGCCGCGAGCACGCCATCGAGAGGAGCCTGGTGGTGGGCGATGGCGATGCCGGCACTGGCCGTCGCTGTTGGGCCCATGGTCAGCAGTACGGTCTCTCCTACCTGCAGGAACCCAGCAACCTGATGGCTGAAGTCAGGAGTTACCTGCCAGCCATCGGGGCCGACTTCAACTGTAGCTTGACCGCTGTAGAGCGTGCGCAAATCACGCACTGCCGCCAGTGCATATTCTGCAGGCAAGAGAGCCATCAAGTCATCGCCACCAGCATACACCACACGACCCAGATAGTGTCCCTCCACAACCTGACGCGCACACTCCAAAGCGAAGTTGGCTAGAGCTAGGCTCATGCTGTTGTGTAATGCCGTTGAGAGTGGACGAGGCGCCTGAAGGATCTGCTCCCATTGCGCAGCATGAGTCTTGATATCACTGCCCTCATGCGCTAGGCGGCTAACCAGTTGGGTGTCTGTACCGAGTTGAGTCTCGCTGAATTTCCCAATCACATCAGGATGAAAGGCCTGCTGGAAGGGGGGCATCTTTTCACCGGACAACCATGCTCCCATCTGGTCGCCGTCCATCAACACCACAGCATAGTACTTGGCCGGAGGGTCAATGCCAAGACCTTGCGCGACTCTTAGCAGATGGCGACATGATTCAGCCAACCCTGCAGCCGTATCTTTGTCGACCGCTATCCCATATTCTCGTTGCAACTGCTCATGGGTGAAGATGCTGGGATAGAGCACGTCAGCATCAAAACGCAGGAAATCCCAACCGAGATCAGAGAGTTGTGCTGGCAGCCGGCTCTGCAACACACCGAGTCTTGGTAGGCTTAGCCGTGCAGCCTCTGATGACAATTGGGGAAAGCCGACCTGCTTCAGCTTTCTGAGATGACCACTCAGCGCCGAAGCCAGAGCCGGTTCGGCTAATCGCTTCAGTGTCGCCGCCTTGAACGGCGCGGCAGCCACGAGACTGGTCGAAGGGAAGCCTCCTTGTAAGCCTATCGCGCCTTCGAAGTAATCACGTTGTGCGAAGCGCTTGACTGCCACAATGGCGCTCAAACGTTCACTGCCATCGGGCTTTAGTTCATGATAGCGCTTTTTGTTGCGCAGTTCTTGAGCAACTCCTTGCCAGTAGCGTCGAACTTCTTCGCGACGAGATGCTCCTTCCGGTCGTAGTGCCGAACGACTACCACAGACGGTGCACTTTTCTCCATCCTCGCCTGGAAGTGGGGTTACTCCTTGTGAAAGTTGGGGCTGCATGAAGTTGCGCAACCCCTTCCGTGCGGCGAATCCAGCCTCGGCTACCGCATGTAGCCGCCCATAGAGGGTGCCGCTGTTGACTCCAGTAGGCCAGGCAAGCCCATACGCGTCGAACGTGGAGCGAAACGGCGAAGGCGTGCAGAGAAGGTCCTCGTCTATCTTCAGTGCTGCTTTCGCCTCATCAAGCCGGCTTGAATACGCGGTTGTATCCGGCCAGGACAGCACACTCCAGTAACTCTCCGGCCAATCTCGTGCTTCAACTTGTCGCCGCCAGATTGCATCCCAATCAGCCCCCAATGCACCACCTGGGAAACTTCGCTTCACGGCATCGGCAATTGCGAGCCAGGCCTCCCTAATTGCTGCTGCGGCATTCTGCGCCGCCATTGCCGCCTGCCCATCAGGCAACAATGCCACAAACTTGTTGGGGATGGTCGCGACTGCCAGCTCATCAATCGTAGGTTTGTTTCTATCGCTTAGAAGTGAAGGGGGGAAGCTTTGCAGCCAATGATCCATCAGTGGTTGGCCACGTAGAGTTGGATACAAGACTGCATCCGGTCCGTATTCCTCCACAACGCGCCGAATTCCACACCAAGTCAGATATGAAAGGATGTAGCTTCCCATCCATAGGTCTTGCGTGCGCCGCGCCTCAGCAATGAACGATTGAACCGGCCCTACGCTGAAGATGAGCGTGGCTGGTTTGGGCAGGGCGCTCAACATTGCGGCAGTAGCATCCAGATGCTGCCAGAGGGTATGATCTATGATACGCGTATCAGGGGGCAGCAACATCGCTTCCACATCGGATGACGTGGATGGTAGCTCCCGCCAGAGTCGAAGATACACGCTGCGCAGGTCAGGTAATCCCTGCGCCAACTGCTCTGCGCCCCGAAGGCGAGCCACTTGATAAGCATCGGCGGCTTTCTGATCGTAGCTACCTTGAGTATCACAGAATTGGCTTGGAATGCTCTTCAGATCCTTCTGTTGACCAGACAATGGGTGAGCGATCTTGGGGTTCAGTACATAGTCTTTGGAATCGAGTTTCACCGGCCCAGGAAAGCCGGCTCGATCAATCGCCGATGACATGGCATCTGCTCGCTTCAGCAACCGGAAGACCTGACTGTTTTGCTCTAGCTGCTTGAAGTCTTTGCGGGTTTGAAGCTGAGCTACTGGCACGCCGAACAGGTGTTGGAACAAAGTTGTTCCGATGATACGCTCGATCGCCGCAAATGCTCTCACTTCATGACCGCTCAGGTCCAACACCTTCCCCGGCGGATCATGCAGCAGCGCCACGATCTTGAGCGCCCAGAATTCATCTTGGTTACTCATCGGTAATCTACCTCCAGAAGCGGAGCGACATAAGAGTCGCCTTGAGAGGAGATGGTCTCCAGGAATTCATCTACCAGGCCGAAATCGGGTGTTGGCGCGTAGGCGGGCCGTCCTCGTGGCATCAGTTTCAGTTGTTCGCTGCCCCGCTCACTTCGACCGAGGAGCGAAGCGCGAAAGATGGTAAATACCACAGTGTGTTGTCCATTGGCTAATCGCACTGGTTTGATTAGTAATGGAGAAGCACGGCGGTCGTGTTCAGATCCCTGTAACGTCCCGCGCGCGCCGCCCAGGGACCGGAAGTAGAACACGATCGGCAGTCCGAATGCCGCCCGTTGGACCGGCTCCAGGCGCTGGCTTTGACCGCTGATGACGCCTTTGACCGTCCGATAGTCATCGGGCGGGAAACGGTTGCGGAACCCCTGGAAGGCTGCACCCACCGCCTCGAGCGCGTCCTGCCAGGTCGGCCAGGTATGGTTGAGGACGTGGATGTCCGTTACATCGGGATGTAACACATCGAACGCAGATGGCACGCGCATCGCTTGAAGCAACGGTAGGCTGGTCGCTTCCCGAAGGGAGCGTAGCCCATTTCGAAGCTCTACCGCCAGTTGTGCCGGTGTGGTCGCCTGCACTCGAAGAGGAGGTAGCTTGTCAGACCAACCACTCGGCTCCCCTGTGGCTTGCAGGCTGCCTGCCCCGCGGCGAGAACGTGCGCCCAGTCCACCGAGGTATACCAACAGCCACAGGGCTGCAGCAGCCCGTCTGAGCGCCAGCTCTAGATTGGGGCTTGAACCAGGTAAACGCGTCTGCAGTATCAGGCTGAAGTCACTATTTGGCGGAAAACAATCGCGCCAGATCGTTGTCGTTTGCCCGGTGCGAGGGTCACGGTCACGTTGTCCCATGGAAAAGAACAGATAGCGTACGCCTGGGTCGCTCGATGGTGTGAAGCGTCCAGACGGTGGCGCTCCGGCAACGCGCACGACGATCGGCGAGCCGCTATCCTCACCGGCGTCGCCGAAAACCATTGTCTCAGCCTCGCGCAGCCGATCGAGGGATTGATAGTCGAGGCTGCTGCCCAGCAGGGTTCGCAACCAGAAGCGCAGCGCGCCGCGAAACGAAGCCGGTCGCAGTTCAGGCGCGCCGCGCGGCTCGCTGCCGGCCAGAAAGAGAGGAGATACTGCCCTAAGTGGAACGGTCATTTTGATCATATGGGTTCTCCTGGTTCAAAGGAAACAAGCTTCAGCGCTTCCGTGATACCCGGCGTATCTGGATGCTGTTCTCGCAGGCGTCGCAGCCATTGCCTGGCATCGAGTAAGTCTTTTTCGTCTATGCGATCGTTTGTCTCTGGAGCATCTGGTGCAAGAGCTGTGGCCAGAGTCGTCAAACCTTCTTCTTGCTCTCCATTCGCTATCTGTGCAACAGCCTGGCCAAAGTAGAGCCTTCGACCCAGTGGTGGCCATTTCTCAACGACTTCAGAACCAGAAGATTTTTCAAGAGATGCTTCAAAAGAGAGAACCGAACGGAACAAGCGCTCTGCTTCCGCATAACTCTCCATCTCAAACCGCGTCCATGCCTGACCCGTCAACGCCGTGCGGCGTTGAATCGGATCATTTGCTTGCACCGAAAGAAGCTCTGCCTCTTGATAGCGCGGCAAAGCCACCTCCACCCGTTCCAGCCTTTGCAGCATATCGGCGCATTTGAGTGTTACTTGAGCGAGTCGTTCTGGTGGGGCAAGTCCTTGCCACTCACGCAAAATATGCTCATAACAGGCCAACGCCTCATCCCAGTCCTCGGCCAGTTCGAAGTGTTCTACCAGCTCAGTGGCAATGTCTTGCCAGGCCGCACCCCAAATCGTTTTCTTGACTTTCCCCACGCGGCCGTGCCATTGTTTCTTTGCAGCTGGGCTCAACAGGTCATAAGCAGCCTCATGATAGAACGAATGCCAGAAGCCGTAACGATGATATGTGTGACCAGTCAGCCGAACTGGACGCGCTGACCGTATCCATTGTTGCCGTTGGCCAAGTTCGCCATCAAACCGTTCACAGACCTTACTGGCATCTTCTTCAATCGCATCTGCCACTACCTGCAATGTGAAAGTCTCTCCCTCAACGGATGCAACCTGTAGGCGTTTCTGATCTTTTGCCTCGACCTTGCTCCAGCGCGCCTGTTTGATGAGCCTTTCCACTGTATCGGGCAACCGGCGATCGGGCCGTGCTACCTGGGTCCAATGGCCCTCGACTTGGCGAATCCAACCCTGCTGCTGGAAAAGCCTGAGCAGTTCGCGCACAAACAAAGGTAACCCCTCGGTGCGTCTTGTAATTTCCCGACGGAGTTGAGCGTCAAAACGATTAGGGCGATAAGCAGTGTCCAGATAGGCATCAACGAACCGACGCTGCTCATCTTCCTCCTCTATCAACTCATCGAGCCGGATTTCTGGGATACCTTCGCGCACCGTCATTTCGTTCCAGAGAGTATATAGCGGATTGTCCCAACTCAGGTCTTCTGGGCGGAAAGCAACAATGAGCAAGACACGCAGCTTTCTAATGCGAGCGGCTGTGTCTTCGAGCAGAGCATATGTCCTGTCGTCAGCGCGCTGGAAGTTGTCTATGGTCAAAACAAGGGGCCATCGTTGCGCATATGATGCGAGATGCTCATAGCGCTGACGAAAAGAGCTTTCGTCAGCCGCTCCGTCGTCCTTGGTTCCAATCAAGGCGGCCAAGATCATGCTGGCAACCTTGAAGGCCAATGAGATCAATGGACTAAATATGCCGATAACGTCTCCCAGCAATCCTTTCCACTCCGCCTTCGAACGGCCGATCAGTCTCTTTTGTCGTTCTTGTATCCATTTCCGCCATTTCAAGAGCTTGCTGCGATTACATGCTTCCTGTTCGATCTCAGCAAGCAGATCATCAAACGGTCGAAGTGGATCACCAACCAGTGGCGTGCCGTGGCATTCACTGTAGCAAACAAGTGTTTCCGGCCGAGTCTCCTTTACGCGCGCGAGAAACTGCTTCAGCAGCGATGTTTTACCCGTCCCGGCTTTGCCACTGACAAAGACGATTTGGCCTTTCCCATCCAAAGCCTGTCGCAGCAAATCATCGAGGCGGCTAATTTGGGCTTCGCGGGCGACGAACACCTGCTGCTCATCTGCGCCCGTACCGTTATCCGGCAAGTCTGCCTGTGTCCATCCAATCATGACAGATACTTCCTCACAGCACAATAGAAGAACGTCTTGTATCAATCAGACCTTTCTCCGATTCCCTTCACCCCCTTCCTATGCTCAGACTACCACTGAAACCATGTTTCGGTGGCGAAAGTGTGACAAAGTTTTTCGTGCGGGGGTCAGCCGCGCGTGCGCCCTACCGGTTTTTGCGGTAAGATGGGTTGGCTAACATCTCACCCCAAGCCCAGGGAGGAGAACCATGCTCGACCAACCGACGCCCGCTGGCAGTCCCGACTGCACCTTAACAACGGCGCCCGCCGCGGCGCTGACCGAAGTCGTCAGCCTGAATGCCCAGATCCAAGTGCGCAAGGCGGCCGACCAGCACACCGTGCTG
>Ga0194125_10007553_pt1 | contig 15633 bp, 4 predicted proteins | sample TA2KigC250mmetaG_FD_148626 | JGI IMG/M metagenome (GOLD analysis project Ga0194125, IMG submission 148626) | Freshwater microbial communities from Lake Tanganyika, Tanzania - TA2015034 Kigoma Deep Cast 250m | ecosystem: Environmental > Aquatic > Freshwater > Lake | place: Tanzania: Lake... | reverse complement strand
CGCGGCAAACGCCTGGGCGTCAATCCTGCCCTTCCAGTCGGCACCGAGAACGTCAACGACGGGTTTGGCTTTGGCCTTGATGTCCTCGAGGCGGCCTGGGACGGCCTCGAGGTTCGCCCCGGCGACCGTGGCCTCAATGTGGTTTGGGAATGCGGCGAGCACCGCGTCCTTCGATTCCTCCATCTTCTTCGCGAGCTGCTGGAGGCTCTCCCAGGCATCGGCGGTCCTGCTGGCCAGGGTCGTGGCGTTGCCGAGCCCCTTGGCGAGAGCTGCCGTGGTGCCGGCAGCACGAACGGCCTCCTGGCGGGACTTCTCAAGGCGCTGGGCGAACTGGCCGCCGACTGCGTTGAGGCGAGCGGTCTGCTTCTGGAGCTCGGCGTGGAGGCCGGCGAGCTTCGTGGCGTCGTCCCGGCCGCTCTTGAGCAGTTCGGCGAAGGCATCCAGCTTCTTGGCCTCGAGGAGTGGTCGCCGAACGAGGTCCCACACCCGCTTGGCGAGGCCGGGGTCGCTGGCCTTGAGCTTGTCGCAGGAGCCTCGCAGGCCCCTGAGGGCGTCGCCGGCTTCCTTGACGGCAGGCTCGAGCGGAGCGAGTCTGTTCAGAAGGGCGTCGAAGCTCGCCAACTGGCCGGCCGAGGCGCGGACGGCCCCGACGAATGCGGCGGCCAGGTTGGGGTCCTGGCCGTCAGTCGGGCCGACCAAGGCGGCCTTGAGCTTGCTGAGCGCGTCGGCCTGGGCCGCAACGGCCTTGGCCTTGCCCGCGACGGCGTTCACGCGCGCCTCAAGCTCCTCCAGCGTCTGCGCGTCCGCGGTCTCCGCCCTGAGGAGGCCATCCATCACCTTGCGGGGGTCATCGTGGAGAATCTGGAGGGGGGCAGCGTACTCGCCCAGGAGCTTCTTGGTTACGACGGCCTCGATTCTCCGGGCCGGCAAGCTGACTTTGAGGGCCTCATCAATGGCCCCGGCGAGGTTCTTGTCCGCCTTGAGCGACGCAACCGCGCTCTTCATCGCCTCGGCCTGCTTCGCCCAACCCCTTGCCTCGAAGACCTTGGCCAGGGGGGTGAGGCTCAACTCATCATAGGTGGGCCACCCCCTAACGCTCTTCTCGACCCCCTTGACCACGTCGAGCGCGCGCCGGATTTGCGCGACCTTCTCCGCGGACTTGATGCTGCTGGGTGGGTTGTTGCCCAGGTCCACGTAGTCGCCAGCCGTCACTCCGGCAATGTCGCGGGGGTCCACCGATCCACCCTTGGCCCTGTCCACGTTCTTCACGATCAGGGCATCAAGGCCGGGGTCGTCACGCCACGCATTGAGCCGCTCGGTGGTGAGGTTCATGTGGAAGGCGCGGATCCACTCCTTGTAGGCCTGGCAGAGCGCCTGCCAGTCTCTCTGGTGCTCTGGGAGCCAGGCAAACGGCCCTGTCTCCACGGGCTTCTTCGGCTCGCGCGGCTTCGTGGGGAGGGACAGCGCGATGAACAGCAAGGCGAGGACAGCAAGGACGACGATGATGAGGCACAGGGGCCAAAGCCTGACGAGGAGGCTCGGCTTGGCCGAGGGCTCCGCGCCGCGTGCCCAGGCCGGCGGGGCCTCGAAGCCGCCGGGCGGCGGCGGCGTGTCCCACACCGTCTCCATCTCGCGGAACGCCCGGTGGACGGGGCGAGGCGCCGGGGGGGCTGGCGGCTCGGGTTGAGGGCTCTCCATAGGGACGCGGACCGGAGGTTCCCAGCCGCGCGCAGGCAGCGCAGGCTCAGCAACCGGCTCCGGCGGCGCCATCTGTCCGGCGGGGGGCAGCTCAGGCTCCGGGGCCGCGGCCGGCGGAGGCTGGAGGTGCTCGGCAACCGGGGCGGGAGCAGCGGCGGCCTCGAAGTCCGTGGCGGCCACAGGCTCCGTCGGCCGTGGCGGGACGGCTTCTTCGGGGACGGCGGGCTGCGGCTGCTCCGCGGCGCGAGGCGGCAGGGCCTCCTCGCTCGGGGGAACCACCAGGCCCTCGGCCACGGGAGGCGCCTGGGGTTCGGCCCAGGGGGCAGCAGGCGGCCCGGGCTCGGCAGCGGGCACGGGCGCCGGCGGCGCCGCAGGGAACCTGATGATGAAGCTTGGCAGCGAAGCGGCCTCGCGCCGCGAGTCCTCAATCGCCCGCTCGAACTTGGCAACCGTGCGCTCGTCGAGCGAGTAGGGGATGTCGGTCGCCAGCGGGATCGCGCTCAGCGATGCCTTGACGCAGAAGAACTGCTGAGGCCCTGGTTCGCCGACGACGATGTCCATCCAGGGCAGCTCCACTGGGGCGATGAAGAGCATGGGTGCGGCGGGGTCGAGCCTGCCGAGGAGGAAGCCGAGCCAGAGGACGCCTGCCCCGAGGAGGTCGCCGGCGCACAGGGGGACGCGCATGTGGCTGGCGCGCAGGAGCGCGGTGCTGGAGGCGCTCGACTCGCCGCCGCTCGCCCGGTAGGCGGGCATCTCGCGCTCGATGACGTAGAGGATGCGGTGGATGCCCTGCCTGCTGGGGCCCGTCTCGGGCCGGTCGGCGAGATAGGCCAGAGCGCCCGGCAGAGGGGGGAGGGCCTCGGCGGCGGGCTCGGCCTCGGCAACGGCCTGGCGGAGGAGCTGGCGGGTGTCGCTGACGAGGGTGCGGACGGCTGCGGCGGAGGTGGTCTTGACGCAGCGCGCCTCGACGGTTTCGAGGAGGGGCAGTGCGTGGCGCAGCGCCCATTCGAGCGAGACGCCGGCGAGCTGGGCGCAGACGACCATGGGGTAGCGGGTGCGCCCCTTGCCGTCGCGCGAGGACCACATGCGGCCGACCACGAGGTCGCGGCTCGTGAGCCAGAGGAAGTTGTGGTGGAAGCCCGCGAGGCGCTCCTCGCCGCCAAGCTTGTCCCAGGAGCCGGAATCTATGTTGCCGGCGATCCCCTGGGTGTAGAGGATGCGCTTGACGGCCACGAGGCGATGGGTCTCGAGCCCGAGGTCCTCGATGTGGTCATCCCAGCCGGGGTGCTTGCCGAAGGCGGCCACGTGGGCCTCGACTGCGGCGGAGGCGCCCTTCTTCGGGATGAACTTCCTCAGTAGCGAGGCCATGGCATGCTCATTTCGGATTTCGGATTTCGGATTCCAATGCGCAATCCGCAATCCGAAATCCGCAATCGGCAATCAGCGGGGCTGGCTCGTCGGCCAGTCCTCGATGCGGGGCAGGCCCTTTTCGAACTCGAGGCGCAGCCGCAGGGGGCGGGTCTGCCGCTGGTCATCCTCGATGTTCAACATGACGTTGCGCTTCGCCGGCTCGAAGATTTCCTTCTTCTCGATCGGCTTCTCGGCGTCCCAGGCGTGCTTGAACTGTTCCTTGGCGAAGAGGGGGTCGGTCAACCCTCCGGGATGGAGGAGGCGGACCATGGCCCAGAGGTTCTTCACGTCTATGCCCCGGTTCGGCTCGGGGTCCACCGGGTTGCGGTAGAGGCGGATTTCGAGCTTGTCGCCGGGGTACCAGACGTCGCAGAGCTTGTAGTCGGCGGCGGGAAGGGTGTTGCCCTTCCCGATCTCCTTGTCGCCCTGCTTGACGCGGATATGGACCCACCTGTGCGCGGCGGTGGGGCTAGGCTGGACTGCCGGGACCCATAGCTCGCACTTGAGCGCCCGGTCCCCGGTGGGGAGCCCGTCGAGGACGCCTTTGACCTTCTGCACCCAGTCCCAGTCGGGCGGCGGGATGCGGAGCTTTCGGATTTCGTCAATCATCTTGCGGACGGCCTCGCGGAAGCGCTTGAGGGGGTCGGCCGCGGGGCCTACGGCGGGGGCAGGGGTCTCCTTCCACTGGAGGACGAGTGTCTCGACGATCTTGCGCGCCTCGCCGACTTCGGGGGCGGTGAGGTGCTCGTCCTTGGGCGCCGGCCGGTCGAGCGGGAAGCGGCTGTAGCGCGCCCGGAGGTCCTTCACGAGGGTCCTGCCGTACTCGGAGGCCTCGTCGGCGAGGAGGCGGAGGAACTCGAGGGTGAGGCTGGTCCAATACTTGTCGGCGAGCTCCTCTGGGGCCTTGGCCTCGAAGGGGATGTAGTTCTCGAAGATCTCGTCGTCGGAGAGGGGGGCGAGGAAGATGCGAGCCTTGAAGGGGTCGTCGCCGAGCTTGGTCCAGTTGCCGCGCACGGTGCGGCAGCGCCCCATGTAGATGTCGTTCTTGAGCTTTCGGAGCTGGTTGTTGATGGTCTCGCGAGCGGAGGCGACCGTGGCGCGGCTTTCGGCGGCGAGGGAGAGCTCGATCTCGGAGTGGAGGGCGGCGAGCATGGCGCCGCCGACCTCGCCGAGGTCGAGAAAGACCTGGAAGATGTCGGAGCGCTCGACCTCCTGGCGGAAGGCGGCCCACTTCTCGCCATGGCTGTCGAGGTCGCGCGGAACCGTCTGGGTCCAGTAGCCGAGGTAAGGCCCGGTGATGTACTTGCCGACGACGCCCTGCCAGAGGACGCGCATCATCTCGAGCCGCTCGCGGTTGAGGATGTTGCGCTTGGGGTCGGCGAGGACCTCGCCCGCCTCGCGGCAGACGCCGATGACCTTGCGGACGGCGTCGGGGTGGTACTTCGCCTCGAAGGCGCCGCCCTTGAAGCCCGTGGCGGCGATCTTGGGCCTGGGCATGGCGCCCAGGCCCGCTGATGCCTTCTCGACCTCGGCGGCGACCTTCTCCGGGGTGTCCGGCGCGCCCTTGAGGGCGTCGAAGAGGATCGTGTAGATGCGCTGCGGCATGGCCAGCTTGTCGGCGGCGAAGACCGAGACCTCGGAGGCGTCCTTGAACCGGAAGGCCTCGGGCTTGATGTCGCGCAGCTCGGCCACCTGGGCGCAGGCGCCCTTGACGGCGGCCTCGACGGCCTCGATGCCCTTGCGGAGCGAGGCAATCTCGGCGGCGGCGTCGCGCTTCCCGCGCTCGGCGTTGCCCAGAAGGTACATGACGTGGCGTATCGCGTAGAGCGGCAGCTTGGTGGAAGCGCCGCCCTTCACGAGCCCGTCCTTCACCAGGCGGTCGAACACCGCTTTGCCGAGGTCAATCGGGGTGAGGAACTCGTCGTCCACGCGCCGCATGTCCTTCTCGACGGCGGCGGGGACGATCTTCTTGAGCTCCTCGAGGGCGTTGTCGAGGCGTTTGTTGATGGTGGCGGCGAGCGCTCGCCACTTCTCGACGACCTCGCCGCGCTCCTCCGGTTGCTCCTTTGTGGGCGGGGCCTCGGCGCCCCGCGTCTTCCCCGGCTCCCCCTCGCGGGGGACAGAGCCCCCGCCCACAGGCGGCTTGATGGCAGCCTGCTCGCGGAACCGCTCGAAGGCCTCCGCAACCTCCTTGAAGATCGTGTTGACGTTGCTCTGGAAGATGGGGAAGATGAGGTCCTTGGTGAGGGCGGCGAGCTGGCTCTCGGCCTTGGCCTTCACCTGCTCGAGGGCCGCCAGGCGGTTCTCCCAGGCGGCCAGGGCCTCCTTGATCACCTCCTCCTTCTTGGTGGAGCGCTCGAGGGGGAGGGCGAAGTCGTCGTCGGTGTCGATGAGGCGCTTCTCGGTGTCGTTATAGCCGCTGAGGATCAGCTTTGTGAGGTCCTTGATGCTATCGAGTCGCTTGGCGGCGTTTCGGCCCAGCTCGGCGCGGTGGCGGATGTAGCGCTGGACGCCGTCGTCAATGGCCCGATAGGCGAGCTGGGTGCCCGCGGCTGCGGCCTCGCGCGGGGTGGTCTGGCCGCTCTCCTGGCGCTCCTTGTCGTACATCCAGCGCAGGGCGTCGGCGAGGCCGTCGCGGTCCTTGGTGTAGAGCTCGTAGTTTTCGAGGTAGCGCGTCTGCCGGTCGTCGCCCTCCTTCTCGGCCCTGCGGTGGAGGGCGCACTTGATGAGGGGGTCGAGGTCGGGCAGTTCGCCTGCGGGGGCTTCGATGCGGATGAGGCCGGCGAGAGCTGGGGTGAACTCGTCGGGCCAGCCGGCGGCGAGGAGCTCGTCGCGCGCGCGGCGGTCGTCGGGCAACAGCATCTTCTGGCGGACGGCGTCGGCGAGGGGGCGGAGGACGCCGCGCTCGAAGAGGAGCTGTTGGGCCAGGCCCCGGTCCTTCGTGAGGTCCTTGCCCAGCCTGGCGAGGAAGAAGACCCAGGGGACCCTGATGGGCCGCCCGGCGAGCTCGGCGAGCTTGCCGTGGAACTCGGCCACGCGGATGGCGTCGCCGCCCACCTTGACCTGCGTGTGGCCGCCGTAGATGTACTCGGTGATGCCGAGGGAGTCGATGGAGACGATGGGCTGCCAGTATTCCACCCCCTGGCTGCCGTCGTCGCTGCGCCAGCCTTTGGGGTCGGCGGCGGCGACCCAGTAGTCGCGGTGGACGCCGATGCTCTCGCGGAGGGCCTTGGCGCCGAACCAGGTGAGGCCGGCGAGGATGAGGACGCTGAGGAAGCCGGCGACGAGGACGATGGCCTGGCGGCGGCGGGCCTGGCGGCCGGCGTTGACGGCCCGGGTGACGAGGCCCTTCTCCTTGAAGATTTTCTCGATGAAGAGGTCTTTGAGGAAGTACGACTTCTCGCGCTCCCACTCGCGGCCCTCCTGGATGGACTGGACTGGGACGCCGAGTGCCTCGGCGAGCTCTTCGTCGAGCGCGGCGCCCTCGCGCATCGAGGAGGTGAAGTAGATGCCGCGCAGGAAGAGCGGCTTGCCCGTCCACTCGCCCCCCGCGAAGACGTGGTCGAGGTAGAACCGCAGGCGCGGGGCGATGCGCGCGAGGCTCTGGGGGAGCGCGTAGAGAGCGTCCACCTGGTCCACACGGTGCCCGTTGGGGTCCTCGGTGTGGACGGGGTCGATCATGAGGCCGAGGCGTCGGCGGCGGAGGCGGTCGCAGACGACCTCGAGGTGCTCGCTGACCTGCTCGGGCCGGAAGTGGTCGTCGAGGGGCGCGGGGCTCGACCAGCCGAGGATTTGCTGCTGGAGGTCGGGGTCGCTCACGTTGTCGAAGAACTCGCGGAAGCCGTTGATGAGGTCGCACTTCGTGATCATCACGAAGACGGGGAAGCGGACTTCGAGGATGCGCTGGATGAGGTGGAGCTGCTCGGCGATCTTATTGGCCTTCGCCTTGATCTGGTCCGCGTTGTCGGTGATCAGCGTGTCGGCCGGGATGACGAGGACGAGGCCGTTGACGGGGCAGTTGTGGCGGTAGGTCCGCAGGAGGCGAAGGAACTCCTGCCATTCGCTGGTGGTGCCGGCGGGGACTTCTTCGAACATGAGGCGTCCCGCGGTGTCGAGGATGACTGCGCGGTCGGTGAACCACCAGTTCATGTTGATGGTGCCGCCGGCGCCCTGGAGGGGGTCGTGTAGGCCGGCGGGGAAGCCGATGCAGGAGTGGCGGACGGCCTCGGTCTTGCCTGAGCCGGGCTCGCCGACGATGACGTACCAGGGGAGGCTGTAGAGGTTCTTGCCTGCGGCGCGGAACTTGCCGATGCCGCCCTCGAAGTTGCGGCGGAGGTCGTCGAGCATGGCGCGGCGGCTGGCGGCGCTCACGGCGGTGGGGGCGGCCGCGGCCTGCCCCATGATGTCGCGCTCCATCGGGTTCGCTTTGCGCCGCTTGTGCCACTTCACAAGGGCGGCGAAGCCGACGATGAGGAGCACGACCACGAAGATGCCGCCGACGACGATCCAGGAGGCGTGCCCCATGCCCATGAAGGAGCTGAGCATGTAGCCCAGCATGCTGGCGGACCCGCCGCCGACGATCAGCAGGAGGACGAACCGCAGGGGCAGCGGCAGCCCCACGCACGTGCTCACCAGGTCGCGCATGAAGTTCATCGGGTGCTCCCCTCCTTACTCTTGGGGGCCGCGCCGGCTCCGGCGGCCTCCTGGGTTACAGTGGCCCTCTTGTGGGCCACCACCTGCCGGAGCGCGGTCACCAGCTCATCCGAGGTCCACTTGAAGAGGAAGATGTTGGAGACGAACAGCACGACGATCAGGCCGAGGAGGGCGATGGCGATGCCGGCCAGCTTGACCGCGGGCGGCTGCACCAGGTCGGCCGTGTTCACGTGCTCGTAGGCGTCGGGGCACACCCGCGTGTCCACGTCCGTGTCCACCACGTGCTGGAGCCGTGCTGAGATTTGCATCATCTTCTGGCGCAGGTATTGGGGCTGGCCGGCGTAGAAGCCGGTGAAGCCGAGGCCGATGCAGGTGTAGAAGACCGCGAGGCGCTCGGTGGCCTCGGGCGTGCTCTCCGCGAGGGTCTCGTCGAGGAGCTCCCAGAAGCGGTCGTCGCCGGCCAGTTCGTCGAGCTCGAATGCCTTGCGGTTCCTGTGCCACTCGCGGGCGAAGGGCAGCCGGCTCTCGGAGATGATGGAGTCCACGAAGAAGATGAGCACCCTCTCGATCCTGGGGTACTGGCCGACGAGGCGCGGCTCGGTGGCGGCCCTGGCGCGCATCTGCTCGAAGATGGCGTTGACCTCGGCGCGCACGCGGTTGTAGTCGTGGGTGCCGCCCTTGCGCGCCGAGCGGTTGAGGCGGCACACATAGAGGAAGAGGGGCTCGCACAGCTCCAGAAGGGTCATCCTGCGGTCTCCTGATTGCGGATTGCGGATTGCGGATTGCGGATCGCGGATCGGGAAGATTGAAATCCGTAATCCGAAATCCGAAATCCGAACTGGGCGAGGGTCATTTCTTCTTCTCCGGGGCCTCTTCGGTCATGGTCATGAAGAGGGTGATGGTGCAGTCGGAGGTCTCGACGCCGGGGAAGCGGATGGCCATGGCCTTCTCCTGGCCGATGCGCTCCCACATGCGGCGGCTCTCGCCGCGGAGGAGGCGGAAGTAGTGGAGGCCGCGCTCGACGGGGAGGCCGAAGGGGGGGAAGCGCTCCTCCTTGAGGAGGATGCCCCAGATCGCCCTGTCGGCCAGGGTGCGGGCCATGAGCTTGAACTCGTCGCGGTTCTCGACGAGCTTGACGAGCTCCACGGGGTCCTGCTTGGTGCGGATGCCGAGGAAGTACTCGGTGGGGCGGGTGAGGTGCTCGTCGGTGAGGGGCGCCACGAGGGTGGTGCCCTCGAGCTTGAAGACGACCTTGAGGACGGGGATGGGGGCCTTGCCGCGCACGAGGCGCCGCACCTTGGCGCAGAGGTCCTGGAAGCAGACGGCCGGGTTGTCGTGGTCGTAGTCGGCCACCTCGTACTGGTCGTCCTCGGGGTAGAGGGCGGCCAGGTGGCCGAGGAGGGCTCGGAGCGCGAGGTAGACCTCGAAGGGGGTGACGCAGGGTGCCTGGACGAGCTGGCGGAGGTGGCCGGCGAAGCTGTTGAGGGTGCCGAGCCGCAGGATGCCCTCGATCTGGTCGCTGCGCGCGGTGTCCCAGGCGAAGCCGCGCCGCATGATCTGGTTGATCAGCTCGCCGCGCGTGGCCTCCACCTGGTGGGCGAGGTCGCGCACGAGGTCGCGGAGCACGGGGGAGCCATTCAGATGGAAGCAGGGCGGGATGAAGGTGGCGTCCTGCCTCGGCACGCCCGCCTCCTCCTCGGTGGCGTGGACGATGCGGACGAGGGGGAGCACCTCCATGTCCGTGCGGTCCTCGTCCTCGAACATCAGCCGGGCGTTTACGCGGCGGACCAGGAGCGGCTGGGGGTTCTCGCCGCTGTTCTCGTCGAACCACTGGACGTCCTGGACGCGGAAGAGGCGCTTCACGCGGGGGTCGGGCGCGGCGCCGCGCTCGATGGCGTTGGCGCGCGAGGAGTACCAGAGGGGGACGCCCAGGTAGATCGTGAAGGGAGCGCTGCTCGACTCGTAGACGTCCTTGATGTCGAGCGCGGGGAGCTCGGCGCTCTCCGGCACGTCCACGATCAGGCCGCTGGGCATGAGGACGCGGAGGCGGTCGAACTGGACCAGGTTGTCCTCGAGGGCGTCGGAGGAGAGCCGGTAGTCCACCATCCCATAGGGATAGGGCAGGACGAGCCGGCGTTCGGCGCCGAACTGGTCGAGCACCTGGTGCTGCATCAACTGGAGGTGGTGGGGCTGAAGGAAGAGCCCTTCGTGCCAGTGGACTTGGCCGAGTTTTGCCATAATATCCCCTAATGCGGCCCCTGGCCGCAACCAAGGGGGCAAGACCCAAGCTGGGCGCACTGGAAAACAAAGCCAGGCCGCCTGGGTCTGTTTTCTCTTTCCCCGGCGCCCCGGCTGAGCAACCTGCCAGGGACCCTGCGCCTGTTGAATCGAGCGCAGAGCCGCTCGATTCAATAAGGTGTGCCCAACCTGGGTCTTGCCCCCAGCAACACGAACGCTAAGCGCGCACGTGTTACGACGGAAGAGTCTACCGCGTGATGGGCGGCGGGCCGGGGGCTCGCCGCTTCATGAGCTCCTCGACGAACCGCTGGATCTTCTCCTTGATCGCCCCCTCCACGGCCACGTCGGTGATCTTGCCGGAGAGCTCCTTGTACTTCCGCCAGCAGCGCACCTCCTCGGCGACGAAGATGCTGCCGCGCTCGAACTTCACCAGGTCCTGAATCTTCGCCGGGGCCAGCGGGGCCACCAGGGCCGTCACCACGTCCGTGGCCGCGATCCGGCCGGCCTGGCTCAGCGCGACGACGAACGAGGCGATCAGGTGGCGCAGCTTCAGCAGGTCCTCCTCCGCCTGGGCGTCGGTCACTGCCGTGTCGCCCAGCGCGTAGCGGCTCAGGACGTGCTTGAGCGCCGCGATGCTCTGGAGCCTTGCGGCGGGGGCGAGCGCCCCCCACGTGCGCCAGACCAGTGGGTCGAGCGCGCACACGAACTCCACGAGCGTGCCCAACAGGTTGAGGAGGCGCAGAGCGTCGAGTGGCGCGTTTGGGTCCAACTCCAGCGCCCGCCGCACCCGCACGAGGGCCTCGTCCGGCAGCGCGCCCTGCTGCTGCGGGGCCAGGCCGGCGTCGCGCAACTGGGCGATGGTCCGCTGCCGGTCCTCGTCGGCCAGTTGCGGCGCCAGGCCGGCCAGCCTCTCCACGAGGAAGCTGGGGTCCTGGAGCTCGCGCTCGTCGAGCCGCGATTGCACGCCCGGCTCCTCTTGCGGAGCCGTCACCACCACGTTGGGGTCCCAGGTCGGGAACCTGTCCATCAGCTCGCGCAGGAACGTCTCGCGTTGGTCGGGGAGGACGTCGGCGAGTGCTCCCTCGACGGCCTCGGCGAGGTAGCCGCGGCGCACGTCGGGACGCTCGTCGGCGAAGTCGATCTGGATGAGCCGCAGCCGGTTCGCCGTCGAGGCCACCAGCCGCGACCTGTCCTCGGTTTGCCTGCCCACGGTTCCACCCTCATTTCCGATTTCTGATTTCTGATTGCTGATTTCAGAAATCACACGCGGCCTGGAATGTGCCGCATATTATATCCCTCCGCGTCCCGGCCCGCAATCAGAAATCAGGAATCAGAAATCAGCAATCCCCCCTCACCTGGCCTTCCCGAGATACCCATGCTCCTTGAGCACCATGGCCAGGCGCATGGCCGGCGGGTCCACCGGCGCGGTGAACGCGAGGCGGAAGCCGACGTCGGAGAAGCCCCACGGGGCGTCCTTCAGCTCCGCGGGGTAGGCGGTGTCGAAGGGCTTCGCCTTGCCGTCCCAGAGCTCGGGCGGCGAGAGTGCCGAGCCGCCAACCACCTTGACGCGGCCGGCGCCTTTGGCGGCCAGGCCACGGACCGCGTTGGCCGACGCCCCGCCGGGGTCCTTGAGCAACTGGTCGCCGAGGGCGGAATCGTCGAAGACGAACTCCGCCACGTTCCCCACGAGGTGCTGCAACTGGGGGCTGGGGTCGGCCGGGGCGAACCAGAGAAACTCGTCCTTGTCGTCCCGCACGAGCCCCTCGCCGCCCTTCTGCCCCGCGGCCCTGAAGATGCCGGCGTCGGGGCGGTCAATGCGTCCCCCCTTCGTGGCGTGGTTGAGTTCGGCCCTCCACATCTGGTCGCGCAGGTTAGTCCCCTTGTTGCCCAGGGCGAGGGCGGCGCCGGACCACTCGGCAGAGGTGGGCAGGCGGCAGAAGAGGAGGCGCGCCAGGTAGGCCGCGGACTCGAAGTTGACGTACTGGATCGGGTGCTCCTGCTTCGGTGGGTCTACCTTCAGGCCCTCCGGGTAGGGCGGCTGGGCTGGGTCCTCCTTCAGCCACTCCGCGCGCGGCCGGATGATCTGGAGCGTTCCCTTCCGCCTCGGCTCCCACGACAGGGGGCCTTGGCGCGCGTCGTTGTCCTTGAGCTTCTCCGTGCCCAACAGGTCGTTGGCTTCCGGCCACTTCTCGCCCGCTGTCACCACATCTATGAAGAGGCCGAGGGACGCCTCAGTTGTGCACAGGTAGGCGGCCCGCCCGCCGCCGCGAGGGTCCACCCTCAGGAACGTCAGGCTCTTGCCCTTCTCCGTCCAGGTGTACTCCACGGACTTCCCGTCGGGCGCGGGCTTAGCGGCCCACCTGGCGAGGGCAGGCCCCGCCTTGTCGAGGCCGCTGGCCCCGCCGCCCTCCTCGGAGCGCTCGAGGGTGTCGCGCAGCCTCTTGAGGAGATCGGCCACGGCCGCCTGCTTGCCGTAGCCGTCGGGCAGGGCGGCGGCCTCCTTCTCGAAGTCGGCCAGCCACTTGAGGAGTTCGTCCTTCTTCGTGGTCTCCAGGGCAATGAAGACCTTCTGGCGGAACTCACACAGGAGCCAGCGGAACTGCGCCATCCCCTTGAGAGCGCTCCGAGCCACCGGGAAGGTCTTGGCGATCTCGATCGCCGCGAGAAGCTCCTTGTCGTCGGCACCCTTCGGGTCGAGCCGCTCCACCAGCGCGTTGAAGCACCTCTCCCAACGCGGCGGGCCTTCCTTGTCGAGCTCGGGCTTCACCCAGCTCACGGGGTGAGGGCCCTTCGCCTCGATCTTGGCGGCGATGGCAGCCACCTGCCCGCGCAGGGCCGCCTCAGTCTTGAGCTCCACCATGGTGGCGGGCCAGTCGTTCTGCTTCCCAAGCCCCTTCCAGACTTGGAATGGCACTTGCGGCGGATCGTCCTTCCCTGGCGCGTTCGCCATATCCACCAGTTGCTTGCGGTCCAGTCCCTCCAGCTTCACTATCCGCTGCGCGATTGCCTCCACGGGGGCTGCGAGTTGCCTCCGAGGGGCCGGCACCTTGGCAGCGTCCCAGCCGCTCAGCACCTCGCGAACGGTCTTCGGCTCCTTGTCCGGCTTGTCGTCGGGAAGGTAGCCGGCATCGAGCAACCGACGGAGCACTGCCGCCTCACGTTGGACCCGCGCGATCAGTGCAAGAGAATCAGAGTACCCCGCAACGGCATCGAGCCAGCCCTTGCTCTTCTTGAATTCGTCGGCTGTTCCCCTGGGGAAGACGAGGGGGGGTGAAATGGCGGCCATGGCGGTCGCGAGGGCTGCCTCTCGGGCTTTGGCGCCCTCGGCGAGGAACCCGCCCTCGAGTTCAGCAGGAGGCGGCGGGAACGCCTTCTGGTCGTCCATCTGCTTGAAGAAGGCCTCCATCTCCTCGAACCCCTTCCGGCCCTGGGGGTAGAGCACGTGCTTGTCGGCCATGTCGGCTTCCAGGAGTGGGACCGTGTAGACTTTGTCGAGCAGATGATTGCGTCGTTTACACCATTCGGCGTTGACAGCCTCAGAGGCGACGAGCTTGTCGACCTTCCTCACCCGGTCGTGCCAGACCTTCGGCGCCTCGGGTGGCCGGATGAGCTTCTCGGCTTTCGAGAGCTCATCTCTCGCCTCGCCAACAATGCGCTGGCGCTCGGGGGCGTTCTTGCGGATCGCAGGCAGCTTCGCGGAGGCAAGTCTCCCGAGGTGCTGCGAGGCAACCTTGGCTAGCGCGTCGTCCAGCTTCCTGGCGTCCTCTGGCGTGGCGAACTTGTTCTGCACCCTGTCGTCCATCGTCTTCCTGAGCTGCGCAATCCGACTGGTCAGAGCCTCCGGCGTCTCGTCCGCCGGAATGACGACTACGCGATAGGCCTCTGCCTCGGTGCGCCAGTCGTCGAAGGTCTTGCGGTTGGCTTTCGCAGGGTCGAGCGTGGTGTAGACTTTGCCCTCCTGTGCGAAGAGCTCGCGGTCTATCTTGCCGGGTGCCCAGTCCGCTTTCACGAAGTCCGCCAGCGGACTCGCAAACTCCAGGATCGCCATGAGGCGCTTGAGGCGGTCGTCGGGCGGGGCAGAGGCCGGCCCCTTCTCGGTCTCGACGGCGCGGTCAATCGTGTCGAGCACCTTGTCCTTGCCCCCGTCCGTCTTGATTGCGGCCGCGAGCGCGACGGCCTGGTTCTGGGCGATGATGATTTCGCCGTAGACCTTGACCTTGCCGCGAAGGGTGACAAGGGTCTTGTCAGCCGCCTCCAGCCGCGCCTGAAGCGCAGCCCTGTTCTTGCTGATGGGCGGGAGCGCTCTGTACGGCGCGACATCGCTCTTGAGCTGCGCCACGAGCTCGGCGGCCATCTGCTTCTCATCCTGGCCGCCTCGCTTCTCGAGGTCCTCGACCACCGCCTCGATGTCCTTCTCGCGCGCCGCGATGTCCTGGTGCTGCCTCATGACCGGGTCGTCGGCTGGGATGCGGTAGTAGTCGCTCACTTCTTTGAGCCAGCGGTCGTAGGTCTTCGGCTCCCCCGCGGGGGCCTTGCCGCCCGTGTAATCCCTGTGGATCGAGCTCTCCTTGGCGAAGAGGGGGTAGTCAACCTTCTTCTGCCAGTCTGGGCCTACGACGCCGCTGATCTGCTCCGCCAGAGGCTTGAGCTTGCGAAGCTCGGCCAGGAGCTCGTCCGGGGACTTCTTGGCTGCCGCGGTGCGCTGGCCCAACACGTACTTGCTGAACTGCTCAACGACGGCGTCCCCTGCCGAATCAGTCTTCTTGCAGAGCGCGTCGAGGTGGCCATTCAGCCAGCGGGTCTCGCGCTCCACCCCGCCGCGGACCACGTCGGCCCGGAGCTTCTCTCTTCTTGCCGCGTCGCTGATGCCGCGCAACTGGGAGGCCACGTGCTGGCGCACCGTGTCCTCGACGCGCATCTCATCGGCGGACGCCGGCCAGGCGGGTTCCGTAGGGGCAGGTCCCTGTGCCTGCCCCAACTGGCCCAGCGCGAGCCAGGCGGCGTATGCAGCTTCGCGGGTGTTGGACGCCAGAGCGAAGTCGGCGATCCGCTGCCGCTCCTTGACGTCCGCCAAGTCGCGGAGCCGGTTCACCCTGTCGTTGACCGGCTTGAGCGCCTCCGAGAGCTCGCGCTCGGACTGTAGGAGGGGCGCTTGGCTCAACTGCTGGCAGGCCGCGCCAAGCGGGGCGCTCGCCCCAGGCAGCGTATCGTCCAGGAGATAGCACGCATTCAAGGCATCCTCGATGGCGCCCGCCTCCACCACCATCTTGCCGACGCCCTCGCGCCACTTGGCGAAGTCCTGTTGCGCCTCGTCCCAGGCCTTCCCGACCTCGGACCCGCTGAGGTCCGGCGCATCCTCCACGGCCGGGATCCGCTCGGCGACCTTCCCCAACGCCTGCTCACGCCTCCCGGTAAGCCGCGTGAGGAAGGGGTTGTACCACGGCCGGGAGCTCAGCGCCTGGGCATCCTTGGGCAGGTCCTTGGCCAGCCCCTTTTCGCCATCGAGGAGCTCGAAGAGCTCCTGCCAGCGCTCCACCTTCCCACGCACGGCTGAGTATTTGTCGCTGTCCTTCGCGAGCTCCTCGGGCTTCAGCCTGTCGAGAATGGTGGCCCGCGGCGAACGGAGCCAGGCTT
>Ga0194125_10007551_pt1 | contig 15637 bp, 9 predicted proteins | sample TA2KigC250mmetaG_FD_148626 | JGI IMG/M metagenome (GOLD analysis project Ga0194125, IMG submission 148626) | Freshwater microbial communities from Lake Tanganyika, Tanzania - TA2015034 Kigoma Deep Cast 250m | ecosystem: Environmental > Aquatic > Freshwater > Lake | place: Tanzania: Lake... | reverse complement strand
CAGAGTACCGCCGGCAGTTCGAGGAGCTGGTCTCAGCGTGGGAGGCGCGGTTCGCGGCGTGGGAGGCGGAGGCGCGCAAGCAGGGGCGCGTGGCTCCCCGGTCGGCGGCCGCGGAGGCGGCGTACACGAGGGCGCTGGCCGAGGTCGCGATGGTCGTGCCGAACGTGACCACGGCGGAGCTGCGAGACCAGTTCGAGGCGGCGGTGCTTCGCGGCGTCGAAGGGGAGGTCGATGGTTGGGTGAGCGCGCTGACGGCCCTGGTGAAGCCCGAGCCGATCAAGCTCACGCGCGGGGACACGCCTGTCGAGGAGATACGCCGGCAGAACACCACGGCGCTCCTCGCCCGCGTGGCCGAGGTCGCCGCGGCGCGGAAGCCCGCGAACCTGCTCTTGGCGGAGGACAACCTCGCGTGGTTGGCCGCGAACCGCCGGGAGTTCGAGAAGGCGCGCGAGTGGTACTTCGCAAACCGCATGGACCTGGCGCCCCAGCCGCCGCGGAACGACACCGAGAGGGCCGAGGCCTTCATCGCGATGGCGACCCGGCCTGTCTGAAGACCACGCCACGGGTTCACCTCACCCGATAGGGGGCCGCCAGGCAGACCTGCTCCGGCCCCCAACCAACACCGATGGAACCGAAGGAAGGAGGGTGTCACGTGAGTAGGGCCAAGCTCGACGAGGAGGTGCGCCGGAGCGCGACGCTTTCGGCGAGAGTGACGGAGGCTGAGAAGAAGGAGGTGGAGGCGGTTGCCGCGGCCAGCGGCCTCGCCCCAAGTGAGATCATCCGCCGAGGCGTGCTGCTGGCCCTGGTCGCGACGGGGATGCGAGGGCTTGACGCCAACCCGGCGTCTGTGGTAAGGGGGTAGACCAAAGCGAAAGCCGCCCTTGGGCCGGGCGGCTTCGCGAACGGCAGCCGGTCGTGGCCGGCGTGAGTGTTCTTTAGCAGAACCCCCCACGCCTGTCAACCTCCGCCGGCTGCGCGGAGGTGTCCCCCCAGTGCCGCGAAGCGAGCCGCAGGAACCTGACGAGATAGCCGCCTTCCGCGACGAGATGGGGCGGCTTGGCCTATTGCAGCAGATCGGGTGTCTGAAGCTCCTTCTGAACACCCCTCTGAGGTCGGCGAGTGACCTGCGACACCTCGCCAACCGGGCGCCGCACCCGGAGGCGGGGCTGTTTCACGCGATCATCCGCGGCGCGGACGACGCAGAGCAGCACGTGCGACTGCGCGACGGGGACACCGCGGGCCTCTCGGAGGCCGAGGTCACGGCGAAGTATGAGCAGGCGCAGAAGGATGTATGGCCTGGATTCCTTGCCTACCTGGAGGCTATCGCCGCACGGGGGCGAGGCGAGGCTCTGACCAGGGACCAGTGCAAGCGACTCAACGACCTACGGGCAGTCATGGCGCGGGAGATGCTGAGGTCCGGCTACCGACCCCTGAAGGACGAGGACGGCGCCCGGTACACTGCCTGGTGTTCCACGGGATGCGACGAGAGCCCGGTAGGGCGCTGCGCCCAACTCCTGCGCACCCTTGAGTCGCGTATCGCAGAGGGACTTGCCCCACGACTCTGCGACTGGGAACGGTGTGTGCGCGGCAGAGACGCCAGAGACCCCAGCGACGCCGGCAGGCGATGGTTCCTGCCGCGCAGTGGGGGCCAGAGGCGCGACAGATACTGCTGCCCTCAGTGCGCGGACGCCCACCTGAAGGACCTGAAGCGGAGGCGTGCGAAGCAGGGGGCGTCGGGCGCGTCCGGTTGACAACCTGGCCTGAACCGGACACGTTCGGCGAGCCCATTGTTGTCTGTGCTCTCGGTGTAGTACAGAATGACTTTGATGCTCACCGAACCCCAGACGCCCAAAGTGCATACGCAAGAGCCGCGGCGGGCCGCCCAGACCCCAGACCTCCGGTTCGTCTCCGCCGGCGCGGCGATGACGCCGACGTGGGGTGAGCGCGTTGAGGACTTCCTCCGTCGCAGCCCCAACCTCCGAGACAGCACGCGGGCTGCCTACTGCAGCGACCTTCGCATCGCCGGGCAGTACTTCGCCAGCGAGTTCGAGATCACGAACCCCGGAGACGTGACTCCGTATCACGTTCGCGCGTTCGCGACTTCGCAAGCAGAGCGCGCCGTCTCGACCATCCGCCGGCGGCTTGACGCCCTCTCCACCTTCTTCGCCTTCCTGCTGGACATGCCCAACCCGCCGATCACGCGGAACCCCGTCACGAAGGGCACCCGGCCCAAGAGGAAGCCGAAGCCGCCCCGTGAGGCCATGCCCACGGAGCACTTCGAGGCCCTGCGGTCGGCGACGCGCGGGCCGTTGGAGGGCGCCGTCTTCGAGGTCCTGGCCGGCATGGGGTTGCGTGGGGGAGAGGCCCTCGCGCTGGGCGTCAAAGACTTCGAGGGGGAGAGGCCGGCAGTCTGGATCGTGGGCAAGAGCCAGCGGGCGCGGGAAGTGCCCGTGAACGAGACGGTGCGAGAGGCCGTCGCGGCGTGGACGGCGGAACGCCCTCCGTTGACGACCAACGCCCTCTTCGTCCGGCATGGGGTGCCGCTGACCCCGAAGGTCCTGCGAACCATGTTCCGGCGCTGGACCCGGCGGGCCGGACTCCTCGGGCAGGGCTACACGCCCCACGACCTACGCCACCACTTCGCGACGCAGCTTCTGTTGCACGGGAACGACCTCGAAACCATCGCCGAACTCATGGGGCACGAGAGTGTCGCGACCCTCAGCATTTACCTTCACAGCAGCGGCGAGCGGAAGCGGGCTGCCGTGGACTCCCTCCGCGGCCAAGGGGTGACGGGCCACACTTCGGCGCAGGTCGGCGAGGGTCAACGACAAGTAGATCGCCGTCGTGGCCGGGTCTCGGTGCCCGAGCACGCGCTGGACGCTGTGCAAGTCGCAGCCGCCCCTCAGCAGGAGCGTCGCGCAGGTGTGTCGGAGGCTGTGGGCCGTCGTCCCTGGGCGGTTCAGACCGGCGCGGGACAACGCCCTTCGTAGCAGACCGGCAAGGCCCTTCGGGGCGAGTCGGCGCCGGTCGTTTGAGGTGAACACGAAGCCGTGATCGCATTCGGGACGCAGCTCCAACCAGTCACGCAACGCCGACAGCGGACGCGCGCTGAGGGGCACGAGGCGCGTCCTGTCCCCCTTGCCGTGCTCAACCCGCAGTGTGCCCTCACGGAGGTCAACGTCTCGCAGGCGCAGGCCGAGCAGTTCGGCACGGCGCAGGCCGGCGAAGACCAGGGTCGTGAGCGCGGCGGTGTCCCGGAAGGCCCTCAGTACCGACGCCTGCTGACCCGCAGCTCGCAGCAAGACCTCCGCCTCCTCGGCGCTGAGACAGACAGGCAGGTGCTTCGCGCGCTTCGGCACCGAGACCCTCACGAAGGGATCGCGTTCGGTGATACCCGCGTCGCGGACGTACCGCCAGAAGCTGCGCAAGCTCGCTACGCGGCGGCAGACGGATGTGGGGCTGAGACCCCGTTGACGCAACCAGGCGATGTAGGCACGGACGGCCTGCCGGTCAACGGCCTCCACGGAGGCCTCGCGGCGGGTCTCGCCAAGGCACTGCACGAACTGGCGGAAGTCGGACTGGTAGGCGCTGAGGGTCTGACGGGAGCGGTTGAGTTCCAAGTCCAGGTAGGCCACGAACTCGTCGAAGACGGGGGCAAGCAGCATGGCGGACACCCTCCCTTTGGGGGTGCCGCTCACGGCTCCAGCGAGGCAGTTCCGGTTCGGTCGGTGAGGGGCGAAAACGGGACCTATAACTCGGCAACTAGTCCCTGTTCTTCGTTACAGGCGCTTTTGACCCCGAAAACCGGGCCTGTAACCACTGGAGAGTGGGCCTATAAGCCGAATTCTGTGTCCCGCCGAAGCAGGATGGCGGCCATTCGTCTGATCCCGCCGAGACGGGACCGGTCCCGCCGAAGCGGGATCCTGCGCTCTACCCGGTGGCGCGGCGGGCCACCGCATTGCCACCCTATTCGAGCTTGCTCCGGGCGGGGTTTGCCCAGCCGGCTCGTCGCCGGGCCGCTGGTGCGCTCTTACCGCACCATTTCACCCTTACCGGGGCGGATATCGGCTTGCGCGTCCGGTGTGGTGCGGCTCACGCCGCCTGCGTTCGCGCAAGAAGCCGAGCAACTCCCCCCGGCGGTGTGTTTCTGTGGCACTTTCCGTAGGGTCACCCCTCCTGGCTGTTAGCCAGCGCCCTGCCCTGTGGAGTTCGGACTTTCCTCCAGCCGTCCCGCCGAAGCGGGGCGACCGGCGGCCGCCCGGCCCACTCTCCGTTGTGGATTATACCCACACGCCCGGCGGACGGTCAACGAATCGTTCCCGCGCCGAGGTCAAGGGTGCAGGACGCGCAGCGGCGAAGGCCCATCGTGGACAGCCGGCCCACTCCGGACAGGCGCTCTGATGAACGTGCTCGGGACGAGTCGGGGCCACTCCGCCGCTGTACTGACCGCGCGGGACATCGATCCCGTGGTGCGCCAGGCGAGCCGGATGCTGGCCGAGGAGTTGGCGCGGCGGGCGGGCGTACGTGTCCGCCGGGCGGGCCGTGTGTCGGCGGACGGTGAGCCGACGGTTGTCCTGGGCTTGCGGGACGAGGTGGAGCGTCTGGTGCCGGCACTGCGGCTGGTTGGGCCGCCGGTGAGCGAGGGGCGACCGGCGCCTGAGGGCTACGTCGTGCAGAGCGCGGGGCCAAACACGGTGGCGGTTGCCGGCAACGATGCTCTGGGTGCGCTGTTTGGGGTCGGGTGGCTACTGAGCGCGTGCCGCATCTCGCGAGGCTTCGTCGAGCTGCCCGGTGGGCTGCCCGTCTCCACTGCGCCACGAATGCCGGTCCGAGGCATCCAGCTCGGCTATCGCGAGATCAACAACACGCTCGATGCGTGGGACCTCAAGCAGTCCGAGCAGTACCTCCGCGACTTGATCCTCTTCGGCTGCAACGCGATCGAGTTGACGCCGCCGGTCGGCGGGCCGGGCGAGCGCAGCCTGCGCGAGTGGGAGATGAACCTGCGCCTGGCGGAGTTGGTGCATTCGTATGGGTTGCAGGCGTCGCTGTGGGTACCCGTGACGGACGGGGACGCCCGGGAGCGCAGGGCTCGCCGGCGCATCCTGGACCATCGTCGCGAGCTGTTCGTGAGCATGCCGCACATCGACGACGTCTTCGTGCCGGGCGGCGATCCGGGCGATACGCCGGTCGAGGTGCTCATGCCGCTGCTCGCCGACATGGCGGGCCTCCTGCGCGGGACGCATCCGCGAGCAGGGATGTGGGTCAGCCACCAGGGCTTCGAGCCGCCGGAGCGCGACCGGTTCTATGGGTTCCTAGCGCGGGAACAACCGGACTGGTTGCGGGGAGTGGTCTACGGGCCGTGGACGCGTGACACGATGGAGCACACGCGGCAGGCCGTACCGCCGCAGTACGAGCTGCGCGCCTACCCAGACATCACGCACTCGTGCCGCTGCCAGTACCCCGTGCCTGGGTGGGACCCGGCGTATGCGCTGATCGAGGGCCGGGAGGTCTGCAATCCCCGTCCCACGGCTTGTCGCGCCATCTTCGCGCGCATCGCAGCCCACTGCGACGGCTTCATCGCCTACAGCGACGGGAACCACGACGACGCGAACAAGGCGCTCTGGTTGGCCTTGGGCTGGGACCCCGACACCGATCCCGAGGAGTGCCTTCGACGGTACGGCCGCGCCTGTGTCGGCCACGACGTGGAAGGACGGGTCGCAGGCGGGCTGATTGGGCTGGAGCGCAACTGGGTCGGCCCGGTGCGCCGCAACGCATCGGTGCCGCGGACCCTCTCGCTATGGCGGTCCCTGTATGCGGCACATCGCAGCAACTGGCGCGTGCAGTTGCACCACTTCCGCGCGCTGTGCGACCGGTACGTGCAGCTCAAGGCACGCCACGACGATGCTCGTGAGCAGCGGGCGAAGGCCGTGTTGCAGCAGGCCCTCGATGGGCAGGTGCCGCCCGACAGAGCCATCGACCGCGCTTGTCGTCTACTGAACGCGCCACCGTCGCGCGAGCTGCGACGAGTGCGCGAGGAGCTGTGGGGTCTCGGGCGCGAGCTACGCGAGAGCATCGGGTTGCAGATGTCGGTGCGCTTGGGCGGCCTGGATGAGCGCGGGAACGTGCTGGACTATCTCGACGAGCCGCTCAACGACGCGCGCTGGATATGCGCTCAGCTTGCCGAGGCGAAGAGGTCCGACCATGCGGGGAAGCTAACGGCCATCGCGCGAATCCTCGCGTGGGAAGATCCCGGGCCGGATGGGTTCTACGACGACCTCGGCAATGCGGAGCGGCAGCCGCACCTCGTCATGCCGGTGAGCGAGGGGGAAGACCCGGACTGCCTCCGGCGTCCGTACGAGGAGTTCAGCTTCCGCGAGTACGCCGAGCGCGGACGGCTCTCGTGGCGCAGACAGGCGAGCGCCCTTTACGAGACACCGCTTCCGCTTCGGTACACGGGCCTCGACCGGGATGCGCGGTACACGCTGCGCGTGGTGTATGCGGGACGCTTCCGGGCGACGATAACGCTGACGGCGAATGGACGAACGCCGATCCACGGTCCGCTGCGGGCGCCCGACCCGCCGGAGGTGCTCGAGTTCCCGATCCCTCGGCGCGTCACGCGCGGGGGTGAGCTTACGCTTGAGTGGCGGCGGGTGGGCTGCGAGGGTCGCGGGCCGCAAGTCGCCGAGGCATGGTTGGTCAAGACCGCAGGCAAGGTGAGACGATGAAGCTGATCAAGGCCGGAGAGCACAGGTTGGCAGAGCGGGACGCGGAGACGGTGCAGGTCGTGTCCGAGATGCTGACCGTCCTCGAACGCGACGGCATGGATGCCGTCCGGCGGTACAGCCGGCAGTTCGACGATTGGGCGCCGGCGAGCTTCGAGCTTGGCGACGCTGAGATCGCGGAGGCGACGGCCAGCCTGCCCCAGCAGGTGGTCGCCGATACGGACTACTGCCAGGCCAACGTGCGGCAGTTCGCCGAGGCGCAGCTCGCGACGATGCTCCCCTTGGAGATCGAGACCCAGCCCGGCGTGATCCTCGGGCACCGGCACATCCCGGTGAACGCGGTCGGCAGCTACGTGCCCGGCGGCCGGTACCCGATGTTCGGCTCCGCGCAGATGAGCATCATCCCGGCGAAGGTCGCGGGCGTCAAGAGCGTCGTGGCCTGCACACCGCCACTGCGTGGGGGCGGCTACTACCCGGCGACGATCAGCGCGATGGCGAAGGCGGGCGCCGACCGCGTCTTCGTGCTCGGCGGCGTCCCGGCGCTGGCGATGATGGCCTTCGGCATGGGCGAGGTCGAGCCCGTCGATGTGCTCTGCGGCGCGGGCAACCAGTATGTCACCGAGGCCAAGCGCCAGCTCAGCGGACGGTCCGGGATCGACCTACTGGCCGGGCCGACCGAGATCCTCATCATCGCCGACGACGCGGCCGATCCCGCGCTCGTGGCCTGCGACCTCCTCGGACAGGCCGAGCATGATCCCAACAGCGGCGTCTGCCTGATCTGCTTCAGCGAGGCCTTCGCACGGGAGACCATTGCCGAGGTGGAGAAGCAGTTGGAGGTCCTGCCGACGCGCGACGTGGCCTCGGTCTCATGGGGCAACCACGGGATCGTGCAGGTCGCCGACAGCCCGCAGGAGGCCGTGCGCCTGAGCGACGGCTACGCGCCCGAGCATCTGGAGCTTCACGTGAGCGACCCGGCGTACTTCTTCGAGCGCCTGGCGAACTACGGATCGCTGTTCATCGGCGAGGAGACGACGGTCGCCTACGGGGACAAGTCCATTGGCACCAACCACATCCTGCCCACGGGCCGCGCGGCGCGCTACACCGGAGGGCTGTGGGTCGGCAAGTTCCTGAAGACCTGCACCTACCAGCGCATGACCGCCGAGGCCAGTCGGCGAGTGGGGGAGATCACGGCGCGTCAATGCGATGTCGAGCACATGCCCGGCCACGCGCTCACCGCAAGGGTGAGGGTGGAGCGGTATCGCTGATCCTCCTTACCCAAACCACACACCATACCGGAGGAACGGGCCTCCGAGGGCCGCGCCTAAGGACCCCCAGATCGCGCCCGCGACCACGAAGTGTCCTAGCGCGAATCCCAGGAACCCCGGGAGCGCGGTGAGGTAGGCCTGGTGGCCGCCGTAGCGCAGCAGGATCGACTTGATCGCCCACACGACCAGGAACGGACCCCAGAAGAGCTCGCCATACGAGCAGGCCATCGCGTAGCCCAGCGGATGGAAGGGCGATCCAAAGAACCGGCTGCGCACGGCGGTGAGCAGCGCGAGGAGCGCGCCGCCCGAGACGGTCGCGATGATGCGCGGCTGGTCCGGGGGAGTGGGCATCTTCGTGGCCGTCCACAGGGCGGCGAACTGGGCCTGCGCCTCGCCCGAGCCCCACAGCCCGCCTCGCAGGCCGATCGCCCCGCGCCCATAGTAGGGAATCAGGTGGAAGTAGAACGAGCACAGCGCGCCGATTCCGATGGCCGACAGCAGGAGCCAGAACACGGAGTTCCCCCGCAGGCCCCCACCCCGCCCCAGCGTGAAGCCCTCGATTCCATATCCCGAGACGGTGGGGAAGTAGCCCCGCGACATGAAGATGAGAAGGTTGAAGATCGTGGCCGACCGGTACTCCGGGCCGGCGCCGACGATGACCCGCGAGTTCATGAAGTACTTGATGGCGCGATGGGCCTGCCCATAGGGGTAGGCCCACACCAGCGGCGCGCCCGCTTCTGCCCGCAGCCGCGCATAGACCACCGCGACGCTCGTGAGCACGCCGAGGTACAGGACCGTCAGCCAGACGGCCATGCCTGCGGCGCGGCAGAAGATCACCGCTCCCGCGAATCCCAGCACCGCGCCGATCAGCGGCCACCGGTAGGAGGCCGCGCGCGGGTCGGTGCTGCCGTGTGCGCCTTTGACCAACGCGCGCCAACCCTCCACCAGCGGGCGGCGGCCCTTCCAGAACAGCATGGCTCCGAGCACGACATATGCGCCGATTCCCTGCTCCTGCGCGAAGGGAGCCCCGGGCAAGCGCAGACCCATGATCCCGCTGATCAGGAAGGCCTGGAGCTTCGAAAAGACGTGGAAGAACCAGATCGAGAAGGACAGCTCGGTCGAGATCAGGTAGCCCAGGCCGATGAGTTCCGGGCGGAAGTGCACGTTGAGCGGTCGCAGGGCGCTCCACGGCGCGCCCACGAGCTGCTTGCCGAAGTCCACGTAGAAGCCGCCGCTGGGCCCGCCGAAGAAGACGCCCCGCACGATGTTGATCCCGTTCAGCAGCGCCGCCAGCCCGATCCCGATCCACGCCGCCTTGGTCTTGAAGAAGGGCACCCTCGAGTACTCGGGATCGATCATCTGCAGCGGAAGACGCACCAGCGGGAACACGAGCCGCTCCTCGTCGCCCCAACGCTCTCTGAACAGCATCATCAGGCACAGCAGCATCCCGCCGAACATCAGGAAGAAGCCCGTCCAGGCGACCGTCGGCACTTGCCAGGCGTGCCACGGCACGCGACCCGTCGGCACGCCCTCGTACAGCCACTTGTGGACGAGCGGATCTTGCGGCGACATCCAGAAGGGGATGAACTGCGCCAGCTTCTCCAGCGGCGCCACCGGGCTGCTGTAGTAGAACGGCGCGCTGAGACACGCGATGAGGAACCGGCCGATCCCACAGCCGAACATGTTCGTGGCGACGGTCACGAACAGGAAGATCGCGATGATCTCGGGGATGTTCAGGGGCCGCACGAGGCGTGTGCGGCGCGCGATCGAGTTGCCGATCAGGATCAGGATCAGCGCGCCCACTCCGGGGATCGAGGGCACCGCCTCGGTCCCCTGACACGCGAGCGCGATGATCTCCGACTGCCGAATCCAGTACCCCGCGAGCCATGTGAAGACCAGCGCGAGCACCAGCGCCCGGGTCGTGATGCCGTAGCGCTCGAGGCCGACAGCCTCGGGCTTGCTGCTCTCGGGGTGGCAGCTGCCGGGATCGCCTGCTGCTATCGCTTCCGCGTCGTGTGCCAAGTGCTGACGTCTACTCCTTCGGCTGCTGAGTCCCTGGTCGATACGGAAGCAGTGGGGCGGGCATTCCTGCCCGCCAAGGAGCCATGGCGGGCAGGAATGCCCGCCCCACTGCTTCCACGTCCCCTCAGGTTGGCTCCATGTCCAGCCCCGCGGCGACGATCCACCCTACGACATCGCAGTGCCGCTCCGCCACGAACTCGACGGTGTACTCGTCCTTGCGCTCGACGCCCGGCTTGGCCGCGACCACCTCGGCCTGCTCAGGCGAAACCATGCGAACACTCACGGTCATCGGTAACGTAGGCTGAAACGGACGGCAGCGGCCGTCGCGCAGCGCTCCCACGGCTTCGGCGACCCGCTCGGCCGTCAGCCGGCGCGCCGCGGCCGGGTCCGGCCCCTCGCACGCCTCCCGGTCCACCGCGCGCTTCACGGGCGCTGTGACGATCCCCGGGAACATGGCCTCCGCCTCCCGGCACGCCGCCTCATCGCCTTGCGCGAAGATCACCGGGATGTCCCAGTGTCCTGCGAAGCACGCCTCGATCCCCATCTCGCCGATGCTCCGGCTGTTCACCCGGAAGTCCGCCCACTCCAGACTCCACGTATGCGGCAGGAACGCGCCGGTCGTCCCCGCCATCGCATGATGCCCCGGCACCAGGAAGCCGTCCACGGTCTCGTCCAGCCCGGGCATCCAGCGCAGCTTGCCGTCCTGGTAACCCCGCGCTCCCTCGAGGTAGGTGATGCGAGGATCCTGGAGCATCTGGTTCAGGATGATGTTCCCGCCGCCGTGATGGGTGTCGCACACGATCAGCTCATCGACTCCCGCTTCGAGAGCCGCGGCTGCCGACGCGTTGATGTCGGCGATGAGCAGCTGCCGTCCCTCCTCCGCTACTTCCGCGCGGACGCCCTCCTCCCAGAACCAGACCTGCTCGCGGCAGACGATTCCACTCACACCCTCCATGTCCCACAGCATGAACAGCTTCATTGGCGCCGACTCCTTCGCAGCGCAGCGGAAGCGTGGCCCCCACATGGCGACCCGCGGTTCTTGTCGTTGCCGTCCTCATGTAGGGGCGCGATTCATCGCGCCCGGTCATGTAGGGGCGCCATTCATGGCGCCCGAAGCCCGGCACCTCGGCCCCTACCGGCCTTCCGCCTTCATCTCCAAGGCCGCAATGGCCCGTGGCTCCAGGCTGATCGGCAACCGGAACCGCGACGGCTGCGTCTGCGAGGCCTCGCTTCGGTCGGGCTTGTGTGTGAGGACACTCACCTTCGTCTCCCGCGCCCATCCATACGCGGTCCCGTCGAAGTCGAGTTCGACGGACAGCGGCTCCCCCGAGACGTTGACGAGCAGCAGCACCAGGCGCCCGTCCTGCGCCCACCACGCGCCCTTCTGCAGCGCGCTCTCCGTCACGACCCACTTCCCCGACCACGCCCAGTCGGCCGTCACCTTCGGGATGTCGCCCCGCACGACGGGTGGCCGCGCCATGCGACCGCGGGCCAGGAAGTCAAGCAGCCTGTGCCGCGTCTGCGCCGCGCGCCGCATGAAGTCCGCGGTCTCCGCGTGCGGCAGGATGTGCGCGGGATCGACCCAGCCGAGCTGCTCGCCGAACACGAGTTGCTGGCCGATGCGCATCCAGTGGGCGAGTTGGTCATCTCCGTTGTACGCGCGCGAGAAGAGCTGCACCCGCCCGCCGTAAATCGCGGAGAAGGCCGGCACCATGTCCTGGAACTGCCAGTGCCAGGTCAGGTACGCATCGAAGTACCGCGCGTAGGACTCCGCGTTGCACTCGGTGGTGATCATCTTCTCGGCGGGCAGCTTCGCCTGCAGCTCCCGCAGGAGCGGCCAGTAGCCATCCTGCGTCCACCAGTGCCCGCCGCCCAAGGGGTGCCCGTGCGTCGCATCCATGCACAGGCGCGGGGCCGCGGCGCCGATCTGGTCGATGTAGACGCCATCCACGCCGACCTCCGTTACCAGCCGCAGCACGATCTCCTGGACCTTCTCCTGCCACAGGCGCTGCGTCGGGCACATGGGCGCGAGCTTCGCGCCGGACCCGTATTCCTCGATGTACGGTTTGCCATCCTCGCCCTTCGTCGCGGCGGCGATCGCGGTGTCCTTGAAGTCCTGCAGAGCCGTATCCCACAGCCGCCCGTTGATGTAGGGCATCACGCGCACCCCTGCCGCCTGCAGGTCCTTCACCGCCTCGGCCATGCCGGGCTTCGTCGGGAAGTAGTGCGGGTACTCGACATCGAAGGGAATCTGGTGCCACGAGTACCAGTGAAAGGCCGTCGGTGCCTCCATGTACGCAGCGAAGTCCTTCACCTTCTGCACGCACTCCTCCGGCCCGCCCCCGGTGCACGCCCACACGCAGATCTCTTTCATCCACGCCGGCGTATCGGGCCGATCCCAGCGCGTCTCGCTCGGCCACCACTGAGCCTCCTTCTCCGCCCAGGCCCGGTAGATCTGCGCCGCATCGAACCAGTCGCCGCGATAGGGCTCGATCACCGCCGGCGCCGAGGTCTCGAAGGAGTTGTCCGGCACCCCCATGTCGGGTACGAACCAGCGGTACGCGAGGAACTGCCCCTGGCCGTCCGCCGCGCGCCGGGTGATGATCTGCTTGGTCGAGGCAAGCGGATCGTGACAGCCGAAGTACAGCCCGCAGTCCGCGTCGTAGTAGGCCATCGCCTGGAAGGTGCACCAGCCGTCGGGGTACAGGCCGGTGTACTCCACGGTCTTGCGCAGCGGCGCCTCCTTCAGTTCTCCGCTCGCGCGGGGGTAGAGGATGTAGTCATCGTCAGGCGATTCGCCGATCGGTCCGGCGGCGATCTGCGGGAAGGCCACCTCCCGCACGCTCCAGCCCGATCCGAGCCCGTCGATCTTCAGCCGCCACGAGGTCGTCGAGTCACCCAGTTTCACCTCTGCGCGCGCGGTCCCGCTGCCGAGTTCGTCGGGCAGCTTCCAGCGCAGCTCGACGCCCTGCTTCCCGGCGCGCGCCTCGGCGTCGCGGCAGTCCGCGGCGGTCGCGGTCACGGTGCTGCGGTCCGGCCGCTGCAGCAGTGCCTCCCAAACGGGCGTCGCCGAGGAGGCGAGCAGCTCGCGCTGCGCGGCGAAGTCGAAGCAGCTGATCGGCCGCAGACCCTCCGCCGCGCTCGCGAAGGCCCAACCGACGCGCTCATTCGACAGCAGTACGAAGGCTCGACCCGTGCCCTCCTGCAGGACACGCTCGCCGTCGGCAGGCGGCGCTCCGCCCTTCGCCAGCTCGGCCAGTCGCTCCGCCGCGCGCAGGGCGGGCCGCAGCGCATCTCGCGTCGTGCTGTACCGGCGCACGAGCCCCGCCAGCCAACGCCAGTGCGGCTGACGGTCACGCGGCAGCTTGTCGATGGCGGCATCCAGCGCTGTAAGTTGCGTCTCGAGAGCCGGCACGCTCACGTATGCCCCCTGTCCTGCCACAACCTGCGCGGCTGCGGCGCGAAGAGTCGCGGCCGTCTGGTCTGCCGGCACGGTGCCGATCCACAGGGCGACAGCGAGGTCCTGTTCGAGCGAACTCCAGCTCACCCACGGACCGTGCAGGTACGTGCCGTAGACGCCTCGTCCGTCGTAGATGAGCGCCGGTCCGCCGACGATCCCGATCAGGTTCGCCCCGTCGGTCAGCCCGCCCCACAGGCCCCCGCGGTGTGAGCCCTCGTCGGCCTTGAGATCGCCGCCGGTCTCCGGTTCGCCGCACACCCACCGCATGAAGCTCTCATCCGGGTAGTTGAACTCCCACAGGTGCAGCTCATTCCACGCGAACGCCGTCTCCTGGTGCATGCGCGCCTTGATGCGCACCAGCGGCGAACCCGCGTAGTACGTGAACTCATACCCCGCACGGGGCGCCGACTCCGGCGCCTTGTCGCCCTGCATGTAGCGAGCGGAGACGCGAACGCAGGCGCGCGCTGGCCCGCTGCTCACAACCTCCACCTTCGGCTGCGGATCGTTGCCGAGGCGGAAGCCGTTGACCGCGGCGGTGTAGACCCGGTCGTTGAGGGCGAACGTATCGCAGACCTTGCCGGTCTGCACGAACTCGATCCGGCTCGGCAGGCCGCCCATGCGCGCGGGGTCATGTGTGACCCGGAAGTGCTGGTTGCCAACCACGACTCGCCCCTCTTCCGTGCGCACCTCCAGCGCCGCCGCCGGCGCGGAGAGCCCTGCCGGCGCGCCCGCGAAGTACACGCGCACCCGTTGCCCGGCCTCCGAGGCCGGCAGCAGCAGCGTGAGTTCCCCGGCCGACGCACCCGCCGCGCTCAGATCGAACTGCGCGACGACCGGCTGCAGGCTGCCATCCGCCTGCTCCACGGCCGCTGCCACGGGCTCGCGCAGATCGGGCGCAGGCAAGCCCAGGACCTCGGCCACTTCCCCGAAGTCAATCGGCGCCGTGAGCGGGACGAGCCCGGCCTCCGTGCCCGACGGGGCCGCGATCACGAGGGCATACGGCTGTCCCTGCGCCTGCACCGGCACCAGACTTCCGAGCAGCAACGTGGCAGTCATCCCCAGAGCAGCTGACATACGTGATCCCTCTGCGCGCACGCTCAGTCTGCAGTCGCCCGCGCGGACCGTAGATTGCCTGCGACAGCCCGCCTCACCTGCTCCGTGGTGAGGCAGGGACTGTCCAAGTCTCGGTTCCGCAACGCGGAACCGAGACGCAGGACTGTCCCTTGTTGCCGTGGCCGTGAAGGACCCTCCGCCTCCCGCGCCCAACCTGCTCCCTACTCACCCGTTCCTCTCGACCGTTCCGGGGGTGCCACCCATGTCCTGTCTCCTGCTACTTCTGGCGGCATCGCGCGCCTTCGCTGCGGACTCGCTGGTTGCCAATGGCGGCTTCGAGGCCGCGACCGAGGTCCAGGGCGCGCCAAGTTCCGACATCGGCTTCGGCCTCTGGACGCTCGGCGCGACGAAGCGCGTGCCTGCGGACTGGGCGCTGAACCCGGCGTATCCGGGCGAGGTCTCGGTGCCCTCCGAGGGCACCCACTCCGGCAGCGGTTGCCTGCGGCTGCGCGCCAACGGCTCGCGCGGGACAGCTCACGTGTACCAGCCCTGCGCCGCCATCAAGGCGGGCATGGTGTACGTGGTCTCGGTCTGGGTGCGCGGCGGGCCGGTGAACGTCGGCTTCTACGAGTATTGGGACGACGGTCGGATCACGATTCCCACCGTGGTTGCGGGCCGCTCCGAGGGCGACGCGTGGCGGGAGCTGCGCGGCTACTACCTGCCTGCCGGCGCGCGCTTCAGGAGCGCCTCGCTCGCGATCATGGTCCCCGAGGGGGTGACGGTTGACGTGGACGATGTGCAGGTCGAGGAGTCCGGTGGCGCCCTTCCTGAGGGCCTCGAGCCGATCATCATGCAGACGGAGTGGGTGCGTCTCGTCATCTCACCGAGCGGCCGGCTGACGGAGTTCACGTGCCTGCCGACCGGGACGAACTACGCCGTGCCCGACACGCCGGTCTTTCGCCTGTCCCGCCTCGGCGGCGAGACGCCCGTGCGCTACGTGAAGCGCGCCGGCGATGCGCTGGAGGTGCACTTCGCCGATCCTGAGCTTGTCGCGACCGTGAAGCTCGAAGCCCGCCCGCACTACCTCACGCTGACCGTGGATCGTGTGACTGGCG
>Ga0194125_10007547_pt1 | contig 15640 bp, 10 predicted proteins | sample TA2KigC250mmetaG_FD_148626 | JGI IMG/M metagenome (GOLD analysis project Ga0194125, IMG submission 148626) | Freshwater microbial communities from Lake Tanganyika, Tanzania - TA2015034 Kigoma Deep Cast 250m | ecosystem: Environmental > Aquatic > Freshwater > Lake | place: Tanzania: Lake... | reverse complement strand
ACGCGAAAGTAATACTTCAGTATCACATTAACTTTTTGCCATCGAAGGCGGGTGTTTAGGGTTTCGTGCTTATCCTTATGCGTTCTTCGATCTTTTTGATCGCCTCCCTGGTCTTTGTAGCCAAGGTTCCTTTTTGAGATTTTTCCAGTCGGGTTAAGACCTTGACCGATTCACCTGTCCCGATCTTCGCGAGGGTATCACAGATTGCCACGATGGAAGCATCCGTGAGAGGATTTTTCTGTAAAAAACCGAGTAGCCCTTTAATTCCCCTTTTCTCGATCATTTCGATGAGAATTTGTTCCAAAGTCTTTCCATCGATGGCCATATTTCCTGAAAGCCCAAAAGCGAAGTAAATATAGGTTTCAAGTTTGTCGTTTTGCGGCGATGGGGTTGCAGAATATTCCTTGAGCATCTCAACCATTTTTCCGATACCCCGGCTGCTTTTGACCATAGCCAGACACCAGATCGCTCTCTTTCTCACCTCCAGGTCCGGATCATTCAAGGATGAAAGGAAAACCTCTTCTCCCCCAGGACCTCCGGCCTGGCACAGGGTATGGATGGCCTGTTCCCTCAAGCGCGAATGTTCATGGGTTACAAAACTCTTTGCAACCTTTGCCAGCGGGGCCTGCCACTCCTGAGATTTGATTTCACCCAGAACCCGGAGGATATCACAGATCGTTTCAGCAGAGGTTTGCTGTTTTTCCAGTTCTTTTAAGAGATGGATGGCAGCCACCGGTCCGATTTGAATCAGGGCTTCGCAGGCATTCTTCCTGACCCACTGGTCTTGGCTCGATTTCAAAATATCGAGAAGAACCGAAATAGCGCCGACCTCAAGGGCGGCAAAGAGTGGAATGATGGCGGCCCGGATCTCTTTCTTCCCTTTAAGGAATTTCTCTTTGAGAAGGTGAGGGATGGTGCCCTTTCCGATCTCCTCCAGGACCTGGCCTGCGAGAAGGGCCCACATTCTCCTTTCATGAAAGTGACCTTTGAGGGTTTCGAAGATTCGAAGAATCTCGGGAAAACGGTCCCTTCGGATCAGTTCAGGAATCATCCTGACAAAGGAGATGGCCACGTTGAGAAAGGCCTCTTTGTCTTTAGCCTGGTCGAGTTGCAGAAAGAACTGGTCCGTATATCTGAGAAATTTATCCGTTAATCTTTCCAGAACGATCTTATCTCTCAGGGCCGGGGGCAGGTCCTCGAGGTTGATGAGCTGGTGCCTGAAAAATTCTTCGAGAAGATTTACTGTCTCCGGGGTGGCAGCATCTTTCAGACGCCGCGAAATCTTTTTGACGAGACGGTTCGATTTTTCTTCAAACGCATCCTGCTTCTGAAGTTTTTTGAGCTCCAGATGCTCTCGCAAGAAGATCTTCGAGGTGTTGAGGAGGTACTGTTTCTTTAGAGAAGAGACGATCTCGTCCTCAATCGTCTCCTCGATATCGCTGGAGGAAGTGACGAGATCGCTGTTCCGCAGAATTGCACAGAGGAGATCGGATTGGCGAATGGGCCTCAGAGCATCCCGCAGCAGATTGATCCGGATATCCTTGATCTCCCGTCCCATCATCTGCTGTAAAATGGGAATCATTTTGATGTCTTTTCTCATCCGCGAAAGCGTGAGCCGTGCCCTCCATGGCATTTCCCGTTCCAGAGCGAGAAATTCTTCATTGAAGACATAGGAGATGTTAAAAATTCCACGACTGTAAAGGGCCTGAGCAAATCGGTCCTGATCCTGTTTGCGCTTGGTGTCTACCAGGGTGGGTTCGCTCATAATATCAACGAATGCGCCGAATTCGTTCTGTCCCATCCGGCTCTTGAGGGTCAAACTGATCAGGTCTTTCCGTTCCATGTATTTTGCAAATTTTGGAACATAAAGTTCTCCCATTCCCTTCATCATCATCCTGCTCAATTTCTGTGATTCGGGCAGAACGCCTTCGACAAAGATCTCCTGCCCCCCCTGTTCCTCACGGACAAGAAAAGCCAATTCATCCTCCTCTTCAAAGAGTACTTTGAAGCTCTGAAAGAGGCCTTCCTTTGCTTTTTTCGATTCCGGGTGGTCGGAGGTATAGTATCCTGTCCTCAAGAAGGCCTGGATGAGACGGAGGACAAAGTCTGTCAGCTTGACTTGAAGTTGCTGTAAACGCTCGACCTCTTCCGGAGGAAGGCCCTCCGGGATTCCTCCGAGGCTTTTTTTATCAGTCCCATAATCTGGTTTAGGGATCTTTTTCTCTTCCATTGAAGCTTAATTTCACAAAAACTGAAGAGGATGTCAAGTTAGAAAAAAAGGAAAAAAAAGGGAGACCTGAATGAAGGCTCGAAGTTTAGCAAGGTCCGCTTAGTTTGGGAATCCTTCATGACGGTCTGTCATCTGTGCCCCATGAGAATACCCCTGGGGTTTGGGTTACGGTGACGAAGCCCGTTTCGGCTACGGGTTATGGTTACGTGCAAAGAATTATGAGACGATAAACGTAACCTTTTATTAACGATACGGGCCTCGTTACCCTTACCGTTAGACTTTTAATTTGTCGCTTGTTGCGTTGACTTTTAGGAAAGAGGTCGATTAAATTTAAAAACAGGGAAAGTGGATGAGATCTTTCAAAACGCTCAAAGACGACCTGATTCAGAACCGATGGCGAATCCTGACAGGGCTTGTTGCCCTTATCGTCGTAGATGTCCTTCAACTCCTCATCCCGAGAGTCGTTAAACATGCTATTGACGACCTTACATTAGGGGAGATTTCGTCTTCCCGCCTCCTCTTCTACGGCTTGCAAATCCTCGTTCTGGCGCTGGGCATTGGGGGATTTCGGTATGTCTGGAGATACCTTTTGTTAGGAGCCTCACGCCGGATGGAGAAGACCTTGAGAGATCGGTTCTTTCTGCATCTTCAAACCCTCTCTGCCTCCTACTTCTCCCGGTCTAAAGTTGGAGACCTGATGGCCCATGCCATCAATGATATTGAATCGGTTCGGATGGCGATGGCTCTGGGGCTGGTCTTCATCGTTGATACGATCATCCTGGGGATCTTGACCCTCTGTTTCATGGTCTATATCCACCCCCTGTTAACCCTCTATGCCATCCTTCCCATGCCGTTGATCACTGTGATCACTCTCTTTTTCAGCCGAACGATTCACAAACGGTATGAAGCGCTCCAGAAGACCTTTTCCCAGATGACTGAAAAGGTGAGGGAGTCGATCGCCGGCATCCGTGTCATCAAGGCTTATGTTCAGGAGGAAGCGGAAGGCGATAAGCTTTCCCGTCTGAGCCAGGATTATGTCGGGAAGAACGTGGGCGTCACCCGGATATGGGGGATGTTCTTCCCCCTTCTCCTTTTTTTGTCCAACCTCTCCATGGCCCTTATTCTTTATCTTGGGGGAAGACTAACCATTCTTCAATCGATCTCCGCCGGTGATTTCGTGGCCTTCATGAGCTATCTGGGAATGTTGGCCTGGCCGATGATGGCCTTGGGATGGGCGATCAATATGATTCAGCGAGGGGCAGCATCGATGGACCGTATCAACCGGATACTCGGGGAGATGCCAGAGATTTCTGATGGACCGGAGGCCGTTGTCGCCGGCCCGCTGAAAGGAAAAATTGGGATTAAGGGACTGACGGTTTCATCCGGAAATGGCGAGACTCCGATTCTTAACGACATCCATCTGGATATCCATGAAGGGGAAAAGGTTGTCATCGTCGGAAGAACCGGTTCGGGTAAAACCGTTCTATGCCACCTCCTGGTCCGGATGATGGAATCTCCTGACGGCTCCATCTTTTTCGACGGAAATGAAATCCATCGTATTCCTCTTAAAGTATTGCGAGGGAGCATCGGTTATGTCCCTCAAGATACTTTTCTTTTTTCCGATACGATCAGGGAAAATATTGCGTTCGGAAAGCCTGACGCTTCTCCTGAGGAGATTGAAGAGGCGGCACGAGTGGCACAGATTTATGATGAAGTCATTGGATTCCCTGCGGGCATGGAGACTGTGATCGGTGAGAAGGGCATCACCCTCTCTGGCGGCCAGAGGCAACGGGTTACCATTGCCAGAGCGGTCTTGATGAATCCGCCAATCTTCATTCTCGATGACGGGCTCTCTTCTGTGGATATCCAGACGGAAGAGCGGATCCTTGACGAATTGGAAAACTATCTCAAGGGAAAGACGAGCATCCTCGTTACCCATCGAATTGCTCCGCTTCGAAGAGCTGATCGGATCATTGTTCTGGAAGAGGGCAGGGTGGCGGAGATGGGCGACCACACGACCCTCCTTGCAAGAGGCGGAATCTATGCAACGCTCTACTGGGAAAGAGAGATGGAAGAAGAGTTGGAAAGGGAGAAGTGAAAAGCAGTTCGGAGTTATTAGTTCGGAGTTCGGAGTATTATTTTCTTGTCTCCGAACTCTGAACTCCGAACTCAAAACTTTGGGTCATTATGTACGCTGATTTCGGATATATGGAAGAGGGAAAGCTGGGTAAGCCCTATGACCTGAAACTGATGGTCCGACTGGGGGCGTTTCTCAGAAAGTACTGGTTTCTGATGAGCCTCTCCCTCTTCATCGTCCTCGTCATGGCTGGACTTGACCTGGTCATTCCCTACCTGACCAAAGAGGCGATTGACCGTTATATCGTCCCCTCTGCAAGGGAGGTCATTCTCCGCAGGGATGGATCGATCGAAGAGAAGCGACTCCTTCAACGGTTTGAAAACGACCTTATCCCCACCCAAAAGGAAGGGAGATTTCTTCTACCGCGCGATGCCTTCAACTCCCTGGACCGGAGAGAAGCGGCCCTCTTGGAGAAGGCGGGCATACTTTCGGAAAACCGGTACTATCTCTTTATCCCCCAAAGGCCTGAAGAAGAAGCACTGCTCATTAAATATCCATCTTCTTTTGGGAGAAGCGGCCCTTACTGTTTTATCTCTATGGACAGGATGAAAGACTTGGAGAGAGAAGATCGGATCCGTCTGAGAGGAAGGGATATCGAAGGGGTTCTTCACTTAGCGCTCCTCACCGTTTTCATCCTGGCCCTCCATTTCGGTCTGAATTTTGTTCAGGTCTATGCCATGGAGGTGGCTGGCCAGAAGATGATGCATGATCTCCGGATGAAGGTCTTTTCTCACCTCCAGACCCTCCCGGTCTCCTTTTTCGACAAAACTCCTGTGGGAAGGCTGGTCACCCGGCTCACCAATGATATCCAGAATGTCCATGAAATGTTTACCTCTGTTCTCATCAACCTTTTCAGAGATATCATCCTTTTAATTGGAATCGTTGCCATCCTTCTTCACCTCCATGTCGAACTGGCGCTCATCTCCTTTGCCGTTCTTCCCTTGATCTTCATCACCACGGTCTTCTTCAGCCGCCGGGCAAGAGATGCGTTTCGTGATATCCGTTTCAAAGTTGCCCAGATGAATAGTTTTCTCCAGGAGAATTTAGCGGGGATCCGGGTGGTTCAACTCTTCAGGAGGGAGAAGGAGAATGGGAGACGATTCGAGAAAATCAATCAGGCTCATTACCTGGCCAATATGAGGCAGATCTCTGTCTATGCCTTCTTCGTTCCTTTTGTTGAAATTTTGAGCACAGGAGCCACAGGACTTCTCATCTGGTATGGGGGAGGGAAGGTGATTCAAGAGGCGATCAGCCTTGGTGTTCTTGTCGTCTTCCTCTCTTATATCCGGATGTTCTTTCAGCCTATCCGGGACCTTTCCGAAAAATACAATATCATGCAGTCAGCCATGGCTTCCCTTGAGAGAATTTTTGGGTTGCTTGATCAGGAAGCAAAAATTTTATCGCCTCCTTCATCGGTCCGGAGAGCGATCAAAGGGAATATCGAGTTTCAACGAGTCTCCTTCTCTTATAATGGAGAGGACCGGGTTCTTCATGAAGTCTCTTTCTCTGTTCGCGAGGGAGAGACCGTTGCCATTGTCGGAGCCACAGGAGCAGGAAAGACGTCACTTCTCTATCTCCTTGAGCGCTTCTACGAACCGGAAGAAGGGAAGATTCTAATCGACGGAATTGACGTTCGTGAGAGGGATGTCGCAGACCTGCGTTCCCAGATTGGTCTGGTGATGCAGGATACGTTTCTCTTTGCAGGAGATATTGAGGAAAATATACGGCTTGGAGATCAAAAGGCAGATGGGGCAAGAGTAAGGGAAGCGGCTCGCGTGGTGAATGCGGACCGGTTTATCCAGCGATTGACCCACCAATATCAAACCCTGGTCGGAGAGGGAGGAGAAGTCTTATCCGCCGGCCAGCGACAACTTCTGGCTTTTGCAAGGGCGCTCTATGCCAATCCGAAAATTCTGATCCTTGACGAGGCAACCTCCCATGTTGATCCGGAAACAGAACGATTCATTCAAGAGGGCCTGACACAGTTACTTAAAGAAAGGACCGCCCTTGTCATTGCCCATCGACTTTCCACAATCCAGCATGCGGACCGGATCATCCTCCTCCACAAGGGGAGAATCCGCGAGACTGGAACGCATTCGGAATTGATGGCCAAGAAAGGACTTTACTACAGGCTTTATCAGTTACAGTTCGGAGTCAGTAGTCGGATCGTCGAATAGTCTAATCGGGTATTTAGGGTCACATCTTCACATGTCATTTTCCCGATCAGAAATTGCAATATTGCAAGCCAGACTCCGAAATACATGCCGAGATTGCTGCAAGTTGACAAAACAAATCACTGTATCCTATAAAGAATAAGGCATGATCGAGGAGAAAGAGGAATCCCAAAAGCAAGGCCCTGAAGAGGGGAAGAGAAGGGAAGTCGATCTCAATACCCTCTTTCCTGGAAAGAGTTATGATCTGAATCGCCTTTTTCCGGATGAGGGGACCAAGAGGCTTCTCAATGAACTGAAGCGAAACAAGAGGGATATTGACCGGTTTATTAAAAGTCTGAATCTCGAGGAGGAGTAGATGAAGTGCCCCCGTTGCGAGGAGTTCATACCTTATCTTCTTTGTGAAGGATGTGGAGAAAAGATACCAGAGGGGAGCCGGTTCTGCTGCTGGTGCGGAAACGCGGCTCTAAGGAAGGGCGAGGAAAGCGATTTTTCAGATAGGGAGTTGTGCCTTGACGGAAGCTGCATCGGTGTCATCAATGAGTCAGGGGCCTGTAATATTTGTGGAAAACCCAAAGCGGGGTAACCGCTTTTAAATCAAAGAGATCAATCACATTGACAGTCGAAGTCACAATGATTATGTTATAACTAAATGGGCTGGCCTGATGGTCGGCTTAGGAGGTTTTTATGATTTTTTTGCCAAAGAGCGGGGCAGATAAAGATGAGAAGAACAGGGATGAGAAAATTATTGTCCCTTCCGAACTTCCCATCCTTCCTCTAAGGGGGACTGTCCTTTACCCAGACCTGATCCTGCCTATCATGGTAGGGAGAAAACGGTCTGTCAAATTGATCGATGATGCGATGGATTCAAACCGGATCATCGGCATTGTCACTCAAAAACGATCTGAAACTGAAGACCCGAAGGAGAGCGATCTCTACTCGTTGGGAGTGGCTGCTCTGATTCTCCGGATGATCCGGGAACTGGATGGAAGCCAGAGGGTGATCGTCCAGGGCATTTCAAGGATCAGGATAAGAGAATATATCCAGAGAGAGCCCTATTTCAGGGCCAGAACAGATACCGTTGAAGAAGGGTTCGTCCTGGGCGTCGAGATCGAAGCCCTGATGATGAACTTAAAGAACCTGTTTCAGAGGGCGGTTGAACTGGCCCCTTATCTCACCACCGAACTTGGCTCGATGGTCGGCAACATCAAATCCCCTTCGATTCTTGCAGACCTGATCGCTTCCAATCTCAATATTTCGACTCCTGAAAAACAGGGGATTCTGGAGACGATCGATGTCCGGGAGCGATTGACCAAAGTCCATCTCATCCTGAACAAGGAGGTTCAGGTCCTTGAACTTGGCAATAAGATCCAATCCCAGGTAAAGGAGGATATGGATCGAACCCAGAGGGAATACTATCTGCGTGAACAGTTGAAGGCCATTAAAAAAGAATTAGGTGAGATGGATGATCACTCCAGCGAAATCAAGGAACTGAGGGAGAAGATCAAGAAGGCCAAGATGCCGCCAGAGGTCGTGACGGCTGCAGAGAAGGAGCTGGATCGTCTGTCTAAAATCCCCCCTGCGTCAGCGGAATATACGGTTGCAAGAACTTATCTCGACTGGCTCGTGGAACTTCCATGGTCAGAGACCACTGCCGATAATCTCGAAATTCAGAATGCCCAGAAGACACTGGATGAAGACCATTACGATCTGGAAAAAGTGAAGAAAAGGATTCTCGAATACCTGGCCGTCAGGAAACTGAAGTCCGACATGAAGGGGCCGATCCTCTGCTTTGTGGGTCCTCCAGGGGTTGGAAAGACCTCCCTCGGCAAATCGATTGCCAGGGCCATGGGCCGGAAATTCATGCGGATCTCATTAGGCGGGGTAAGGGATGAGGCGGAGATCCGGGGACACCGGAGGACCTATGTGGGCGCCCTGCCTGGACGGATCATCCAGGGAGTCAAGAAGGCGGGATCGAACAATCCGGTCTTCATGCTGGACGAAGTAGATAAGATCGGGATGGACTTTCGCGGAGACCCCTCATCGGCTCTTCTTGAAGTTCTCGACCCGGAACAGAACTTCTCATTCTCAGATCACTATATTGATCTGCCCTTTGACCTTTCGAAGGTGATGTTTATCACCACAGCCAATGTGCTCGACACGATCCCTCCAGCCCTTCGAGACCGGATGGAGACCCTCGAGCTTCCTGGATACAGTGAGGATCAGAAAATGATGATCGCCAAAGAATTTCTGATCCCGAAGCAGATCACGGAGCACGGATTGACTTCGGAACATATCGAATTTCAGGATCCTGCCCTTCAGGTCATCATCAGTTCCTATACCCGTGAGGCGGGTGTGAGAAACTTGGAGAGAGAGGTTGCGGCTATTTGCCGCGGGGTCGCCAAAGATGTGGCTTCCGGTAATAATCATGAGAAGGTGGTTGTCAACCCGGATGCCCTGCATAAATATTTAGGGCCGGTCAAGTTTTTCCCGGAGGTGGCGGAACGAACGTCTGAGCCTGGCGTAGCCACAGGGCTCGCCTGGACACCCACCGGAGGGGATATCATCTTTGTGGAAGCAACAAAGATGAGAGGAGAGAAAGGATTGAACCTGACCGGTCAACTGGGCGATGTGATGAAAGAGTCCGCCCAGGCAGCGCTGGCCTATGTGCGGTCGAAAGCAAAAGAACTTGGCATCGAAGAAGACTTTTTCTCAAAACATGATATTCACATCCATGTTCCTGCGGGTGCCATTCCAAAAGACGGACCCTCTGCCGGAATCACAATGTTCATCGCCCTCACCTCTCTATTAACAAACAAACCTGTCCGCAATGATGTTGCCCTGACCGGTGAGATCACCCTGAGAGGACTCGTGCTTCCCGTGGGAGGGATCAAGGAGAAAGTCCTGGCTGGAATGCGCGCAGGGATCAGGACCATCATCCTTCCGAAGAAGAACGAAAAGGACCTGGAAGAAATTCCGGAACATATCCGAAATCAGATGAATTTTAAGTTTATTCAGAAGATGGATGAGGCGATCGAACTGGCCCTCAAACATCCTGAGGTGCAGAGGACAGAACACGAGTCATTGACCATTACCGCCTGATGAGAGTGTAATGCCTCTATCACTTCTTCTCACACTACGTTCGCCCTGAGCTTGTCGAAGGGTGAACGATATCCGAAGAATCCGTTCATGGTTCGACATATTTTTCCTGAGCACACCCCTCATCCTTCGAGAGCCTCAGGATGAACGGTGTGCTGGAGGGCTTACAACGAACGGATTGTAAAGTGGCTATTGATTCACGACGAGAGCACGGAAGTGGCGTGGATTTTCCCAAGATCAGAAGTGTAAATATCTTTCCTGTTCAGATGTCAGGCCAGTCCCTGGTCTGTTTGCAGGACCCTCAGAATATTAGCGATAAAGCGATCTTTCTTCCCCCTCCTCTTTACTTCATCGTCACCCTCTTTGATGGCCACCATTCGATTCTCGATATCCAGACCGAATTTATGAGGAGGTTCGGAGAGTTTCTTTATACAGAGAAGATAGAGGAGATCATTCGTCAACTTGATGCATCCCTTTTTCTCGAGGGGGAGAGATTCGAAGAGGCTCTGAGGCAGAAAGAGGAAGATTTTAAGAAAGCCTCCTTTAGGGAGGCTGCCTTGGCTGGAAAGAGTTATGAGAACGAACCCGGAAAACTGAAGGCTCAACTTTCGGGATATTTTACCGGACCGGAAGGGCCGGGACCGCTCATGGAGAGAGAGGAAACAGTAGGATTAAAAGGCGTGATTGCCCCTCACATCGATTTCCAGAGAGGAGGTTTCTGTTATGCCTTTGCCCACCGTGAGATAGGTCAACACCCCTTGCCGGACTGCTTCATCATCTTTGGAACAGCTCATGTTCCCATGAAAACCCCGTTCTCCCTGACCCGAAAAGAGTTCATCACTCCTCTTGGCAAATTGGAAGTGGACCATGAGATGGCCGATGCCATTCAATCCCAATACCCTTATGATCTTTTCGAGGATGAAGCGATCCATCGGACCGAACATTCAATTGAATTCCAATGCGTTTTTCTCCGGTATCTCTTTCCGGAAACCACTCCAATCAGGATCATTCCCATTCTGTGCGGGTCTTTTCATGAGGCGATTGAAAGAGAGATTTCACCAATGGAGCTTCCGCCCATCCGTCAGTTCATCGAAACCATTAAAAAATCTGTTTTTTCCCTCGGAAAAAAGATTTGTTACCTTGCGAGTGCGGATCTTGCCCATATCGGACTTCAGTTCGGGGACCGGGATGGAATCAGCGAGTACGATCTCCGTGTGCTCGATGAGGAAGACAGGAAGATGCTGAAACATGTAGAAGAGAGGAATGGAGATAAGTTCTTTTTTGCCATTTCAAAGGAGCAGGATCGAAAGAAGGTCTGCGGACTGCCGGCCATCTATACCCTGCTCAAGGTGATGGAAGCCAAAGAGGGGAGACTCCTCAAATACGGTCAGGCCTATACCCCGGAGACCCAATCTGTCGTCTCCTTTGCCAGCATGGCGTTTTATTAATAGTTCGGAGTTCGGGGTTGGGAGTTCGGAGATAAAGATTCAAAGTTAGTAGTTCGGGGTTGGGAGTTCGGAGATGAAAAACCAAATTCCCCGAACTACCTGCCCGTCCGGCAGGCGGGCGAACTCATCACTCCGAACTGATTTGCTTCGCAAATCAGGACGGTTTGGTTCGGATTCGATCGAGGGAAGGATAGATTTGTGAGAGTTTGGTCTCGATCTCCTGAGGGAAATCAATCTGAAGGTTCAGGATCTTTTCTCTAATCAGGGCCAGGGTTCCCAGTTTCTCGCTCACCTCTTTGGGTGTGACTCTGCTCAATCTCTTTGAGACCTCTTTGACCTCTTCATTGAGGAATTCAATCAACTTCAAAATTTCTGAGACCTTTTTTTGAGCCATCCCTCTTCCCTCCAAATATGATTACTATCAATACACATTTTTAGGCACGATTTCAACAGAATTTAAATCATCAATCGTCTAACACATCCTCGGCCTCAAAATCCGAAAGACTGCCTTCCCCTGCTTCCTCAAATGCTTTGATCCAGCGATTCACACGGTCCTCACCATAAACCCTCTTCCACCCAGTCACAATATGTTCGACAGGAATATCCGTAAAGATTCCTTCAATTTCAAGATATTCCATAAATTTTTTATTATGCAGGTTATATGGCTGGAAGATAGAATCCTCCTGACCATTGAATTCAAGGGGGGAGACATGATGCCTTATGCAAAGTTCCCGGTTAAATGCGGGGGTAGCCTTTAACCATTTTCCTCTCAGATAGAGTTCCACAAAACCATGAGAGATAAAAAGATCGCTCCCGAGAAAATCAATAAGTTGTTTGGTGGCAAGATGATTCCGGACCGTTGCAAGCCCTACCCGGGCAGGGATGCCGCAGGCTCTTGCCAAGGCGCAAAGAAGGGAGGCCTTGGGAATGCAGAAACTTCTTCCCCGCTTCAGCACAAAACTGGCGCTGTAATGTTTGGGCAGGTAGAAAGGTGAGTAAGGGTCATAGCGAATGCCATCGCGGACAGCAAGATAGAGTTTTATTACCATCTCAATAGGATCAATCAGATTGCCAACAACATCCCTGGCAAACTCCCTTACGATTTTGTGATCGCCATCAATGATCTCCGTGGGAGCCAGGTAACGAGAATCGTTATCTTCTATTTTCATATCCCATTTATAATCGCTTTGGTTTTTTCTTTCAACCCATCATTCACATCCGGCCAGTTAGGATGACCCCCAACCCTAATCCGAATCGAATATAGATGGCAAAGCCGAGGAGCAACAGAAGTAAGGCAATTGCGATATAATCGGTTCTGCCCATCCTGAGTTCATGGTAGAGGGTTCGTTTCGATTCAGGGCTAAAGCCTTTGGATTCAAGAGCCATGGCCAAGAGATGGGTGTGGCGAATGGCATAGATGAAAAGAGGGATGGCCTGAGGGGTGAACTTTCTGAACCGGCTGAAGATGGAGCCGGACTCCAGGTCCAGCCCCCTGGAAATCTGTGCTTGAACAATGGTTGCGCCAGCACCTGCAAAGGTTGGCACCAGCCTCAATGCCGTGGAAAGGGCAAAGGCAACAGGGTAGGGAATTCCTGACCGGATGAGCCCATTGGTGAATTCTTCGTTTCGAGTCGTGGAGAGGAAGATCAACCCGATGGCAACGAATGTAGAGAGCCGCAGACCCATGGCAAAACCATAGAGCAAAGACTCCCTGCTCACCTGAATGAATCCCCAGGAAAGCAAGGAAGTTGGCCCTTTTGCAAAGAGGGGCCACATGAGAGAGCTGAACAGGAAGAGGAGAAGAAGAATGATCCGGAGGAGCCAGAGATTTCTGAGCGATCTGGAAAGGATGGCAATCAAGACCACACCCAGGGTGATTGCCGCCATATAGAGGGGATGATTGAAACAGAGGCATAGACAGGATAGAAGGATGACTCCGATGATCTTGGTGCGCGGGTCGAGCCGGTGGAGCCAGCTATTTTTATCGAGGTATAGAAAGAGGTTCATATCACCTTGACCTTAACCTTAGCCTTAGCCTTTTAATTCTTTTACCATCTCCTCCAGGGTGAGGGCTTGTGTGCCCAGCCAGTTGCTCAATCGCACAATCGGAGGAGGACGCAATGATGCTCGCTCCAGTATGGCTTCATCGGCGAAAATATCCCGGGTTCGCCCATCCGCAAGAATGGAGCCGTCTTTCATCACAATGGTTCGTGTTGCATATTCCGCTGCAACCCACATCGAATGAGTGATGATGACAATCGTGTGCCCCTTCTGGTTCAGATGTCTTAACATCTCCATCATATTTTTTTGTTGCGGGTAGTCCAGACCGGTCGTGGGTTCGTCAAGAATGATCACACGGGGTTGGGTGGCCAACACCGAGGCAACAGCAATGCGCTGGCGTTCACCTCTGGTCAGGGCAAAGGGGTTCTTTTCTTCATAGCCCTGGAGGTCCACGGTCTCCAATGCATCGGCTACTTGTTTGCTGATGGTCGGGGGATTTTCGCCAAGTGCTTTTAAGCCAAAGCCCACTTCCTCCTGGACCGTTCTGGCAAAGATTTGATGGTCGGGGTTCTGAAAAACATATCCCACCATCCGCGCAAGGTCCCGGTGGCTATAGTCAGCTGCGAATCTGCCCTGGATCAGAACACGGCCTGATGAGGGTTTTAGTAATCCATTAAAATGTTTGGCGAGAGTTGTCTTGCCGGATCCGTTCTGCCCAAGGAGAGCGACGAACTCGCCTTCATCAATGGAGAGATCGATATCATGAAGCGCTTCGGTTTGAAATCGAGGATAGACAAACCTTAACGCCTCTGCACTTAATAGAGGAGAGGATTTCATGCTCCTGGATGGGACGGTCGTGGGAAAAGGTCCACGTTGTCCAACAAGATGGTGTCTCTCGATGAGGTTTATAGCCGATTCGACAGTCAGGGGTTGACCTGCCCAGCCCATTTTCTCAAAAAGTTCTATTGTCGGAAGGGGTTTAATTCCACAGGATTTGAGCCTGGAGAGATTCGGAAGAACCTTTTCGGGGCTCCCTTTTGCAATCACCTCACCCTCTTGCATCAACCAGACCTGATCTGCGCGGAGGGCGGTTTCCGGCTCATGGTCAACGATGAGGAGGATACGATTCTCTTGACGGAACTTCTCCGCCAACGAAAGAACCTCTTCGCGCCCCACAGGGTCGAGGTCGGTGGTGGGTTCATCCATTACGAGGATCTCTGGCTCAAGGGACAGGACCGAACCGATGGCAAGCCGTTGTTTCTGACCGCCTGAGAGAGTTGCTGGTTCACGCTGACGAAATGATTTTAAACCAACAAAGGTTAAATACTGTTCGATCCGGCGTCCGATCTCCTTCCGGGAGAGGCAGTGGTTCTCCGGTCCGAAAGCCATTTCGAGTTCAACATTCGTGGAAAAGAGCTGAGATTCGAAATCCTGAAGAACCATGCCCACATGGTGTGACATTTCAGAGACGGTATGGCAGGGAACCTCCTTCCCTTTGATGAGAACGTGACCCCGGTATTCACCGCGAAAGAACCTGGGGATGAGTGAATTGAGCGAACAGCAGAGCGTTGATTTGCCGGCTCCCCCATGGCCCATCAACACGACAAAGGTTGCCCCATCTATTTCTGCGTTAATATTCTTAAGGGCAGGGCGGTTACCTCCGCGATAGGTGAAACTGAGATTCTGAATGGAAAGATAAGGACGCATTGGGTAATAGGAAATCAGGTTACCAGGAAATCAGGAGGCAGGATACCAGAGGATCAGGGTATCAGGGGAACAAAACAAGAAATTATTTAACCTGATCCTCGGATGTCCTGATCACTGCTACCTGATAACCTGATATTCTGATAACCACTAAACTTTGTTTCGGATTGGTCCGAAACGGACGCTTTGCCCGATATTCGAATTTCGGATTTTATTCATTTCTCTATCACAAGACTTCAAAGAAGGAGGCTTCCGATGATGATCGCGAGAGTTGCCACCCAGCCAATCGCAGCAGAAGGAAGATCGATCAACATTTCGCCAAAAATACCGATAAGTGAGGCAAGGGTGACCAACCAGGCACCGAGGAGCCCGGCAATCGGTCGCCCTATTTCCGCTTCTTCCATGATCTCAGCCCAGAAGAGTCCGAACTGATATCTGACAACGCCAAATACAGAAGTCAGGAGGGCGACCCCGATCAGGCTGGCAATGGTGTTATTGAGTGTGATGATCTTTGATAGCACGGAATAGGGAACAATTCCGAGGGCATCGACTCCTGCACTGATTACAACTCCACAGGCTGCACTTGAAATGAAGGCGATGAGAATGTAGTTGATCCAGCATCGGAGATTTCCGGGCTTCCATTCCCTTGATTTTTGTGCGATGGGCACAAGGGTGATCCACAAAGCAAAAGGCAGGTAGCCTAATAGGAAGTTGCCGACAAATCCCGGGATGGAACCGGGTCCGAAGGTTCCGCCAAAGAAGTCTCCGATGAGATTACCAATGGCTGTGCCCCAGGCGCCTGCCGGACCAAAGAGCAGTCCAAAGACCATGGGAAAAATATTGGCAACGC
>Ga0194125_10007540_pt1 | contig 15656 bp, 13 predicted proteins | sample TA2KigC250mmetaG_FD_148626 | JGI IMG/M metagenome (GOLD analysis project Ga0194125, IMG submission 148626) | Freshwater microbial communities from Lake Tanganyika, Tanzania - TA2015034 Kigoma Deep Cast 250m | ecosystem: Environmental > Aquatic > Freshwater > Lake | place: Tanzania: Lake... | reverse complement strand
CGTTGAGCACGATGGCTTTCGCCGACGTGTAGAGACGGTCCAGGTGCTCGTCGAACTTGAAGATGCGCCCGTTGTAGATGCGGATGCCCTCGAAAACGCCGTCGCCGTAGAGCAGGCCGTGATCGAAGACCGACACCTTGGCATCGCGTTTCGAGTAGAACTTGCCGTCTATGTAAATCTGCAACGCTCTTGCTCTTTTCATGGCGCTTTCAATGTCCACTCAGCACACCGTCGCGCATCTCCAACACCCGTTGGCAGTGCCGCGCAATGTCCAGTTCGTGGGTGACCAGAATCAAAGTCATGCCGCGCTCCCGTTGCAAGCGCAATAACAACTCAATCACCGCCGATCCTGTGGCCGAGTCGAGGTTGCCGGTCGGCTCGTCGGCAAACAAGATTTCCGGTTCGTTGATCAGCGCGCGCGCGATGGCCACGCGCTGTTGCTCGCCGCCGCTCAGCTCCGCCGGCCGATGCCGCAAGCGATCGCCCAGACCAACCAACGCGAGCAGTTCTTCCGCCCGCCGACGAATCTGGTGGCCGCTCTGACGCGACACCCAGCCGGGCAGCGAGACATTCTCCGCCGCGTCGAGTTCGGGCAGCAACTGGTAGGCTTGGAACACAAAGCCGACCTTGCGGTTTCGCAGGCGGTTCAATTCGCGCATCGGCTGATCGTAAATCGAGATGCCATCCATCCACACGCTGCCGCCCGTCGGCCGGTCCAGACCGCCAAGCAGGTGAAGCAACGTGCTCTTGCCCGCGCCCGATGCGCCGACGATGGCGAGCCGCTCGCCGCGCGCGACGGTCAGTTCGATGCCCTTGAGCACTTCCAAACTCGACGATCCCATCCTGTAGGCCTTGCGCAGGCCGCGCGCGCGCAGGAAGTCCGGCGTTGCGTTGGAAGCAGGGTTACTCATAGCGCAACGCCTCCACCGGATCGAGCCGCGCCGCGCGGAACGCCGGGATGATGCCTGCGACCGTGCAGATGGCCACCGCCGTCAGGCAGATCGCCGCGAGGTCCGACGCGCTGATGAGAGCGGGGATTTCGGCGAAGTTGTAAATCTCCCGCGGGAAGACCTCGTAGCCGAGGTTGCTGGACAGCCAGTGGCTGAACGGATTGCGATAGTGCAACAGCAACATGCCCGAAGCCAGCCCCAGCAGCGTGCCAAAGACGCCGACGACGAAACCCTGCAGGACGAAAACCGCCATCACACTAAACGGACTCGCGCCGACCGCCTTCAGAATGCCGATCTCGCGCGTCTTCTGGACCGTGATGGTGATGAGCGTGCTGCAAATGCCGAACGACGCGACGATGATGATGAAGAAGAGGATGAAGAACATGACGTTCTTCTCCACCTGCACAGCCATCAGCAGCTTCTTGTTGCGCTGCATCCACGTCTCGGCGCGCAACGGCCGTTGCAGGGTCTCGTTCAGCCGGTCGGCGACCTCCTGGCATCTGTTCACGTTCTCGCCGCCCTCGACCATCACGGCGATCTCATGCACGCCCTTGCCGAGGTTGTAGAGCTCCTGCGCCACGCTCAACGATGTGAACATGATCGCCATGTCGTATTCATAAAGCCCCGACGAGAAAATGCCGCTGACTTCCAGTTCCGCCGGCAGATAGACCTCCTTGCGCTGCTGGATGTTGCGCGGTGAATAGACCGTGATCCTGTCGCCGGGCATGATGCTGAACTGGCGCGCCATCTCGTTGCCGATGATGACGCTCTGGCCGTCGAGGTCGTATTTGCCAAACCGGATGTAGCGGCCAATCTCCGTCACCTTCTGCTCGCGCACCGGGTCAATGCCCTTGACGTAGGGCGTGAACGCCTTGCGGTCGAACTCGATCAGCACCGGCCCCCACACGTAAGGCGACGCCGCCGTCACGCCCGGCACCTTCGTCACCTGCGCGAGGATTTTCTCCGGCTGGTCAATGATGCCACCGCTGGTGATGGTGATGTGGGCGTTCATCTCCAGGATCTTCGCCCGCAGGTCGCGGTCGAAACCGGTCATCACCGCAATGACCACGATCAACACCGCCACGCCCAGCAACACGCCGACGAGCGAGATAAGCGTGATGACCGAAACAAACGCCCGCTTCGGCTTCAGGTAGCGCAGGCAGAGGAAAAGCTCGAAGGGAAGACTCACAGCACCCCCGTAACGCGGACACTCCTGTCCGCTGAATTCCCGCTGGCTGTAGCGGCGCTCTGTGAGCGCCGCCGACAACGGCGGTCACAGACCGCCGCTACAGTCCAAGGACTCTGTGGAATGGTTGCCAACAATCGCATCGTGCTCCAAACTCTGAAAAAAGCTCGCGTAGCATAGGAGCCGTCCCCTGCGGAGTCAATCTCCGCAGGCTCTCCGCAGGTAATGGATCATGCAAAGCGCGCGGAACGGACTTGGAAGTCCGTTCTACGTCGTATGCGCGCACCTCGTAGAACGGACTTCCAAGTCCGTTCTCAAGCAACAATTCGGAGACGAACTCTTGGCGATGCGCTCCCCTCAAAAACCCGTTACACCGCAGAAATAAGCCACATTACCCAGTTTGCTTGGCGTTGGCGTGGTGACTATGCTTTTCCCAATCGCGCGCGCGACGCAGTGCCTCGGCCCAACGTTCACGGCGATGGGAGGTTTCGCTGGCGCTCATGCGCGGCTCGAAGACGCGGTCGGCCTGCCAGGCGCGGTGGACTTCGTCGCGGTTCTTCTAGAAGCCGGTGGCGAGGCTGACGAGATAGGCAGCGCCGGGCGCGGTGTTTGCACATTTTCAAGTCGTGCGCCAGATGGGGTGAAACATAATTGCGGACTTCCGGAAGTCCGCAATTATCCCCTCTCACGGCTCAAAGCGTTCTCTCGGAAAGCATCGCTCGCCACACCGGCGGCTCTGACGCGCCTCTCTGCCGGAGGTGATTGCAGCGCGCGGATCGTTGGAGCGCGCATCGCAGCGTCAGGCCGCGAGTGTGATCCGGCGGAAATATTCCACACTTTCGAAAGTGTGGAATTGAGCATCGCACCCACTCGCTGGCGCCTTGTGGACGCCCGTGAACCGCGGGACGTGTGCCAGTCAAGACCGTCGGGCCGTGTGGGTTTCGGAATGTCCAGACTCCAGCGCCGGCTTCCAGCCGACAGACCGACCGAGATGCCCGGAGCGCGTGCGGATTGGAAATCCGCGATACGGGAGACTGGAAGTCCGCGCTACAAAGGCAGACTCATTCCTGCAAGCGGTGACTGCCTCCTCGGAATTCCACCGTAAGCCCAACAAGCCGCATCACTTCGTCGGCCTTGCGCCGGTGTGGTGACTGTGCTTTTCCCAATCGCGCGCACGCCGCAGCGCCTCGGCCCAACGCTCACGGCGATGGGAGGCTTCGTCGGCGCTCATGCGCGGTTCGAAGACGCGGTCGGCCTGCCAGGCGCGATGGACTTCGTCGCGGTTCTTCCAGTAGCCCGTCGCGAGACCGGCGAGATAGGCTGCGCCGAGGGCGGTGGTCTCGATGACCTTGGGTCGCACGACGGGCACGCGGAGGATGTCGGCTTGGAACTGCATCAGCAGGTTGTTGGCGCACGCGCCGCCGTCCACGCGGAGTTCGTTCATTGCCACGCCGCTGTCCTGCTTCATCACGTCGAGCACGTCGGCGACCTGGAACGCGATGCCCTCCAACGCAGCGCGGGCGAGGTGGGCGGCGGTCGTGCCGCGCGTCAGGCCGGCAATGGTGCCGCGGGCGTATTGGTCCCAATGCGGCGCGCCCAAACCGGCGAACGCAGGCACCAGATAGACGCCGCCACAGTCCGGCACCGACGCGGCCAGCGCCTCGATGTCGGCGGAGGATTTGATGAGGCCGAGGCCGTCGCGGAGCCATTGCACGACCGCGCCGCCGATGAAGACGCTGCCTTCGAGCGCAAAGTCCGTCTGGCCGCCCGCCTGCCACGCGACGGTGGTGATCAACTGGTTCTTCGACGGCGTTGGCTGCGGACCGATGTTCATCAGCATGAAACAGCCGGTGCCGTAGGTGTTCTTGGCCAGGCCGCGCGAGAAACAGTTCTGGCCGAACAACGCGGCCTGCTGGTCGCCCGCGATGCCCGCGACGCGGATAGGCGCGTCGAACACGCCCGGCGCCGTCTCGCCATAGACCTCGCTCGATGAATGGACCGTCGGCAGGACTTCGCGCGGCACGCCGAGGACGCGCAGCAGGTCGTCGTCCCACGCGCCGGTCTGGAGATTGAAGAGCATCGTGCGCGAGGCGTTGCTGGGGTCGGTAACGTGCAGCGCCCCACCCGTGAGGTTCCAGAGCAGCCATGTGTCAATCGTGCCGAAGGCCAGCTCGCCGCGGTTGGCGCGCGCGCGGGCATCCGGCACATGGTCGAGCAGCCAGCGCAGCTTGCTGCCAGAGAAATAGGCGTCAATGACCAGGCCACTCTTGCGCTGAACCAATTCCGCGTGGCCGGCGTGTTTGAGTTCGTCGCAGAACTTCGCCGTGCGCCGGTCCTGCCAGACGATCGCGTTGTGGATGGGCGCGCCCGTCCTGCGGTCCCAGACCACGGTGGTCTCGCGCTGGTTGGTGATGCCGATGGCCGCGATGTCCGACGCTTTCAGTCCCGCTTTGGCGATCGCCTCGCGGGCCGTGTCGAGTTGGGTCTGCCAGATTTCGCGCGGGTCGTGCTCTACCCAACCTGCGTGCGGAAAGATTTGCCTGAACTCCTTCTGCACGGTGGCGCGAATCGCGCCGGCATGATCGAAGACAATGGCGCGCGAACTGGTCGTGCCTTGGTCCAAGGCGAGGATGGCAGGTTTCATAGATGTTGTTGGCGCGGAATGGCTGCCATTGCTTAGTCGCGGGGCACGGAGGGGTCAAGAACACAATCACACCCGACTGCCATGCCGTTGGTGTCGTGTGCTTGTCTTGGCTCTTGGTTTGACCGGTGCTCGCGGGCGGAGTAGTCTTCGGCGTCATGAGCACGATTACAGTCAACTGTCCGGAGGAGGTTCTGATCAGCCTCAAGAAGACGCCGAGCGACATGGCCGAGGAAATCCGACTCGCGGCGGCGATGAAACTGTTCGAGTTGGGCAAGCTCAGTTCCGGGCGGGCTGCCCAGTTGGCCGGCATTTCACGCGTCGAGTTCCTCCAGGCTACAGGGCGCTACAAGGTTCCGGCGTTTTCGCTGACAGAGCAAGAACTGGAAGAGGACTTGAAGAATGCCTGAGCGCATTGTCCTCTGCGATGCCAGTCCGCTGGTTTACCTGCACCGCATTCAATGCTTGGACCTGCTGGAGCGGCTCTACGGCCGTGTGATCGTTCCCGCCGCAGTGGCTGCCGAAATCCGTCGTGGATTGCAGTTGGGGCACGCTTGTCCTCGTCTGGAGTCGCTGTCGTGGGTGCGTGTGCAGTCGTTACCCAAAAACGTTTTCCCGCTAACCGTCCCCGACCTTGGCCCTGGCGAGGCTGAGTTGATCGCGCTGGCGCGGATGGAGCCGGGGTCTCTGGCGATCCTGGATGACACGCTTGCCCGCCAAGTGGCAAAGCTCAACGGCGTCAAAGTCACCGGCACTGCGGGCGTCCTGCTCCGTGCCAAACAACGCGGCCTGATCACTTCGGTCAGCGAGCGACTGAATCAACTGCTGGCCGAGGGTTTCTGGCTCGACGACAATACGCGTCGCCTGCTGCTGCGGGCCGCGGGCGAATAGAACCAGGAGGACAGACAATCGAGAATTCCGCCTCCGACTCGACTTGGTTCGGCTTCAACATCGAAGGTAACGGGACGGGGCAGGGCCAACGAGTAAACTCTGATTGTTCTCTCCTGTGCGACCATCCGATGTGGTGGCGAGCATGTTTGTAAGATGCCTGAAAACAAATCTGTTGCGGGATTCCGCTGTCGCGCCATCGCGACCGCTGGCGTGTGATTGGAAGTGTCGGTCATGCAACCGAACGCGCCAGCGTTCGGAGGCCGCCGGCTGAACGCTCGCGCGCCGAGCTACATGTCTCGCGTGACGCTGACCGACACAATGGATCGCGGCCGTATCAACGGGTGCACTGGTCGCGCATCCTAGATTTTCGCCAGGGCCTGCTTCAGATCGGCGATGAGGTCTTCGACATCTTCCAAGCCCAGCGCGATGCGGACGAGGTTGTCCACCATGCCGATGGAGAGGCGGTAGTCCTTGGGGTAGTCGAAGAATGACATCGTGGACATCTGCGTGACGAGGCTTTCGCTGCCGCCGAGGCTCGGGGTGATGAGGAACAGCTTCAGCGAGTCAATGAACTTGCAGGTTTCTTTGTTGCCGCCCTTGACGAGGAAGGTGATGACGCTGCCGAAGCCGCGCATCTGGCGCTTGGCGAGTCTATGGTCGGGATGGGACGCGAGGCCGGGATACCAGACCTTCTCGATCTTCGGGTGCGCCTCCAGCGCGCGCGCAATGGCGAGGCCGGCTTCGTTGTGGTGCCTCATGCGCATCGCGAAGGTTTTCAGGCCGCGCTCGAGCAGGAAGCAGGTCATCGGGCCGGGCACCGCGCCGATCATGCGCTGGAGACGGTAGAGGTCTTCCAACAGCTTGTGGTTGCCGAGCGTGACGCCCGCGAGCAGGTCGTTGTGGCCGCCGAAGTATTTGGTGGCGGAGTGGATGACGATGTCCACGCCGAGGCCGAGCGGCTTGATGTTGTAGGGCGTGGCCAGCGTCGCATCAATCATCGTCATCACGCCGCGCCGCTTCGCGACCTTCACGACGGCCGGGATGTCGAGCACGCGCAGGTAGGGATTGGTGGGCGACTCGGTGAAGATGATGTTGGTGTTGGGCCGGATGGCCGCGGCGATGGCGTCGGCGGTCGGGTCCACGATGGACGATTGCAGGCCGAACTGCGCGAGCATCTTGGTCGCGAAGTCCCGCGTCTGCCGGTAGCAGTCCTTGGTGAAGATGATGTGCCCGTCGCGTTTCATGTAGGCGAGCAACGTCAGGATCACCGCGCTCATGCCGCTGGAGAACAGGATCGCGCGCTCGGCGCCCTCGATGGCGGCGAGTTTGCGTTCGCACTCCTGCTGGGTCGGGTTGCCGTAGCGGGCGTATTCGTGCTCGCGCACGACGCGGCCCGCGGCCTTGGACTTCATGAACTCCACCACTTCGGCGGTCGAGTCAAAATAGTAGTTGGAGGTGTGGACGATCGGCGTGGAGACCGCATGATGCGCCTTGGGCTTGCGGCCGAAACCGTGGATCGCCACAGTGGCCGCGCCCCAGTCTCTCGGATTGGTTTTGTCAGGCATAGCAGTGCGATAGGGTTTGCGGGCGGATGGCAAAATCATGGCTGGCAAAATCATGATTTTGCCCCCGATGATTTTGCCCGAGAGCCGTTATCAATGGCTGTGAAGCAGTAGAACCCGGCTCACGCATTGGACGGTGTCCTCTGGTTCAGCGCATTGTGTAAAGCCTCCTTCACGGCGGCGACGGTGGGGGGCAATTCGACCGGCGTATTCGCGTAGCGGCACGCGAACTCCAGCTTGCGCTCGTGGTAGCGCACCTTGAAGTCGGTGAACTTCAGCCCGTGCGCGGTGGAGATGATCACCACGCGCTCGGCCTTGTCAATCTTGCCGGCCTTCAGCAGCTTGATCATCGCCGCCAGCGCGACGCCGGTGTGGGGGCAGTTGAACATGCCGGTCTTGTCGCCCAGGGCGGCGTCGTCGGCCAGTTCCTCCTCGCTGGCCTGCTCGACGATGCCGTTGAACTGTTTCAGCACGCGAATCGCTTTCTCAACGCTAACCGGATGGCCAATTTGGATCGCGCTGGCCAGCGTTTTCTCGGCCTGCATCGGCTCGTAGGACTCGAAGTTCCGCAGATACGCGCGGTAGAGCGGATTGGCCCGCTGGGCCTGCGCGACCACGATGCGAGGCAGCGTGGCGATGAGGCCGAGGTCGCGCATCATCAACAGCCCGTTGCCGAGCGCCGAGACGTTGCCGAGGTTGCCGCCGGGGATGATGATGACGTCCGGCGCCTCCCAGTCGAACTGCTGCACGATTTCGATGCCCACGGTCTTCTGGCCCTCGATGCGCAACGAGTTCATCGAGTTGGCCAGGTAGATCGTCTCGTCCTGGGTGATCTCCTGCACGACCTGCATGCAGCCGTCGAAGTCGGTATCGAGCTGGAGCACCAACGCGCCGTTGGCAATGGGTTGCACGAGCTGGGCGATGGAGATTTTTCCCTTCGGCAGCAACACGATGGACTGGATGCCCGCCGCGGCGCAATACACCGCCAGCGCCGCCGAGGTGTCGCCGGTGGAGGCGCACGCGACCGCTTTGATCGGCGCGCCCTCGGAGATCATCTGCTTGACCTGCGAGACGAGCACCGTCATGCCGAGGTCCTTGAACGAGCCGCTGTGGGTGTTGCCGCAGAGCTTCAGCCAGAGATCGTTCAGCCCGAAGATCTTGCCGAACCGCTCGGCCCAGAACAGGTTCGTGCCCCCCTCGTAGAGCGAGACGACGTTGTCGTCTTTCAGCTCCGGCAGAATCCACTCCTTTTTTCCCCACACGCCGGAGCCATAGGGCCACTGGGTCGTCTTGTAGCGGTCCTCGAACAGCTTCATCCACGCCTTCGCGTCGCGCCGTGCCAGCGCGTGCATGTCGTGGCGCACCTCCAGCAGCGCGCTGCACTGCTTGCAGTGATAGACGATGGCGTTGAGCGGGTAGGTCGCTCCGCACTTCTCATTGATACATTGAAACCAAGCTCGGTATGACATGACTGCGTCCTCGGTTGTTGCCGCCCGCGGCGGCGTTAAACCATGCGCGCCTGAGGATGGAATTCGGCGCGGCGGGTTTCAAGGAAATTGCGCAGTCGGGCAAATCCCCGCCGGAAAAGGCGATGCGCGGTGAGCGACGGCCAGAGCTATCGCTTTCGTTTCACCGCGTATTTGGCGGGCGTTTCGGCCACCATCATCGCAGCGCGAGAGCCGGTAGCTTCGGCGTAAAGAGTTTCCGGTGCCACGTCTATCTTGTCGCCCCAGCAGACGGTGCCAAAGTCGGGATTGATCTGGAACTTCTTGAAGAACTCCAAATTGGCCAGCGGGCGAAACACGCCGCCTGCTCTCGGGTATTTTTGGAAGTCCACGACGCCAGATTTCCCGTCGGCAAACTCCAGCAGGAGCCGATAACCGTCGAGATACTTTGCTGAAACCACATCGTAATGCATCGCGCTGTCTCCTATTCCAACGGCGTAATCTTGCGCATCGGACGACCGGATTCAATCGCTTCCCAGTTGCGCAACAGCTCTTGGCGATGCCGGGCGGCCCACTCGATCACCAAGCCCAATGCCCGTGGCGGCAGCCGGCCCTCGCTCAGAGTCAGCCCGTTGATCTCGATAACAGCCTGGCATGAGCCATACCGGACGTGGAAATGCGGCGGACGATGCTCGTCGTAGAACATCCCGACCACAATTCCATAGAACCTGCTGATCTCTGGCATTCGCTGCGACCTTCTGTGTGGACTGTTGGCTGCGTTTCTGGGGCGACTCTATCGAAGCGGCAGACGACGGACAAGACAGGAAACGACAGTCAAAACCTCGACTTTCGCTATGGCCAGCCGCGAGCGGGTTCGCTAGAGTGCGCCAAACCAAAACCGACGGAGAGAAGGAACGATTATGAACTGCATCTTCAACGAACATCTCAGCGGCGTGCTGGCGTGCGCGGGCTTCGCCAAGTTTGTCCTTCCGGCCCTCGTGCTGTGCGCGATGGCGGTCAGCGTGCCGGTCCAGCGTTGCGCCGCCGCCAACTTCGGCGATGACCTGGCGTTCTTGCAGAAATACACCGACGTCATCGTGCTCGCCGACAAGTCCGGCCAGGCCAAGGTTGCCGTCGCGCCCGTGTGGCAGGGGCGCGTCATGACCAGCACCGCCACCGGCGACGCCGGGCTGAGCTTCGGCTGGATCAACCGTGACCTCATCGCCTCGCGCAAACTCCAGCAGCACATCAACGTCTTCGGCGGCGAGGACCGGTTCTGGATGGGGCCGGAGGGCGGCCAGTTCTCCATCTTCTTCGCCAAGGGCGTGCCGTTTGACCTCGAACACTGGTTCACACCCGCGCCGATTGACACCGAGCCGTTCAAGGTCGTCAGCAAGTCACAGGACACGGCGCGGTTCACGCACGCCTTCAGACTGGTCAACTACTCCGGCACGAAGTTTGACGTGAAAGTGGACCGCGACGTGCGCCTGCTCTCCGCCGCTGACGCATGGAAGAAACTGCGCGTCAAGCCCGCCGCAGGCGTCAGCGTCGTCGCCTTCGAGTCGGCCAACAAGATCAGCAACGCCGGCAAACAGGCGTGGAAGAAGGAGACCGGCCTGCTGTCCGTGTGGATCCTCAGCATGCTCACTCCCTCGCCCGCGACCACCATCGTCGTCCCCATCAAGCCTGGCACGGTGTCGAAACTCGGCAAGGTCGTCACTGCCGACTACTTCGGCCAGGTGCCGCCGGAGCGGCTCGTGGTCAGGGACAGCGTTATCTTCTTTAGCGGCGACGGCAAGTGCCGCAGCAAGATCGGCATCGGCCCCAAGCGCAGCAAGGCCATCCTCGGCAGCTACGACGCCGCCAACAAGGTGCTCACCCTCGCGCAGTTCACCCAGCCCGCCGGCGCGACCGACTACGTCAATTCGCTCTGGAAACTTCAGGACGATCCCTTCGCCGGCGACGCCGCCAACAGTTACAACGACGGCCCGCCCGCCCCCGGCGCCAAGCCCCTCGGCCCGTTCTACGAAATCGAATCCTCCTCGCCCGCCGCCGCCCTCGCTCCCGGCAAGAGCCTTTCCCACATCCACCGCACCATCCATCTCAGCGGCCCGGAGAAAGACCTTGATGCAATTGCCCGCGTCACCCTCGGCGTGTCGTTGCAGGAAATCGTCAGCGCGTTGCCGAAGGCGGGGAAGTGAAGACTGCCTTCGGAACTTCCGGTGTTTCTGCGGGGAAATTCGTGGCTATGGCCTGTGGCAAAGTAGTTTGGACTTCAGTCCAAGCACCTGCCAGGGAATTTGGGCTGAAGCCCAAACTACTTTGGATGTGGATCACTTCCCCGCCGTCACATACATGCGGAAATCAATGAGGCGCGGCGGCGGGAAGTCGCGACGGACGCGCTCGCGGAGCTTGTCGTCCACAGGAATTCTTTCGGCGGCGGCGATACGCTTCTCTTGGAAGGTGAACCACAGATCGGTCAGCGAAACCTCGCCTTCGCGGATGGTGGCGAAATCGTAGCTGAAGACCCGCTCGACGCCGTCGAGTTTGCTAATCTCAATCGCTGCTTTAGCCCAGAGCAGCAACACTCGCTCATGATCGCGCACGGCCTTGGGGAGCGTGGCGACGAAATCATACGCCTCAGCGTATCGCTCGGCGCGTGTGAGCGTCTGCAGACACTCGACAGCCAGCGGCGCGACCTGCGGACCGGTCCGCCACGCTTGTCGCATCAGCTCGCAGGCTTTCACCTTGTCGCCACGGCGTTCGGCGAGCACGGCGAGGTTGCGCAGTGTCCAACCCGTCGGCTGACATTTCAACGACGCCTGCCATGCCTTCTCCGCGCCGTCGAGATCGAGTGCCTCCATCCGCAGGTTGCCCAGATGCCACCACGTCAGCCAGTGGTTGCCCTGCGTAGAATGCACTGACTTCTCCAGCAACGACCCCCAATCCGGTTGAGTCATCAGCGCGCCCGGTTCCGCGTTCTGGAATGTGGGAGGGGCCTTAGCGCCCCGACGAGGCGGAGTCGCCGCGCTGAGGCGGCTCCCACATTCTACCGCCGGCAACGCGCCGTTCTCCAGCAGCCTGAGCCACGGCGCCTGGTCCGCGCCGAGCGATTCCGGCGGAAACGGCATCTCAACGGGAATCGGATCCGACAAACCCTGCGCGGCACAGCGGCGGCGCTCCAACGCGGCCCAACCGGAGCCGAGATGCAGCGACCGCTCCGGCGCGCGCGTCGTCACGGCGGCGAACTTGGCGTCGAGTTGCTCCACGCGCGCTCGCGGCAGGATGTTTTCAATTGCTTCGTCGGCAGCTTTCCACGCACGCTGCCAATCGTGGCCGTGGACGCGCTTTGGGTCGGCTTCGAGCGGGCCGAACGCCTCGGTCCAGCACCAAGTTTCACGCGCGGGCATCGGGATGCTTTCGCCCTGCGTCGGCGCGAGGCCGGCCTGGATTTCGATGTAGGCTTCGCCGGGCAGTGAGAGGAACTCCTGCCAGCGCCGGCCGCCTTGGCCCATGCCCCAGCCCCAAAGTTTCCGACCGCGGAGTCGGTCGGTGGAGGTCTCGAACACGCCGCGCCCCTCGCCGTCGAGCGCCGCGATCCAGCGGCGTTGACCGGCGGCGAAGCGCGGAAAGAAATCGTAGGCACTCAGTGATTGCGTCGTATAGGTCTGATCGCGTCCGTTCCAGATCGGCAGCGGAACCAACGTGATGCCGGTGTCGCGGCTGTGGTTGAGAGCGCTGGTTGCCGGCACGAGGGTGCGCACGTCCTTGCGTTCCGGCACGGCGATGGTGGTCCACCAATACATCGGCAACTCGCGATCGTGCGGGTTCACGATCCGCATTCGCGCAAACAGGAACGGCGAGCCGGGCGGCAGATGGAAATCAATCTGCCACGGGAAACATCGCACCCGGTCCCATTCGTAGAGCCGCAGCGCCGGCTCGCTCTCGGTGCCGCGCACCTCGGCGGCGAAAACCGGCGAGCAGGTCAGGTAATAGTGGCCGCGCAGCGCCGTGTTCCACTCGATGCCGCCGCAGAACCACGCGTTGCGCAGGGCGAGGTTGGCCGGCTGGAACACCGGGTTGCGCGACAGCAGCTCGCGCCCGCTTGGTTTCTGGACGAGCGAGACGAGCCGACCGCCGAGCTGCGGCAGGAACGTCGCGCGCAAACATTCGTTCTCCAGCACGAGCGAGTCGAACGTGCGCGGCTTCTTGTCGCGGTTATAGCCGTCCTGCATCCGGTGCGGCAGGCAACGCCACGCCGTGCGCCAGCCGAGGTAGCGCCGCTCCGCCTGCGGGATCTCCGGGTCGAGCTTCGGCACGTCGTCCTCGTTGTCGCCGCGAAACATCGGCAGCGGATTCTCCGGCCCAAGGTCGGCGGCGGGAAGGGTGTAGGGTTCGACGCGGAGGGTGGTGGCGGAGGAGGCGGCTAGAGGGAGAAGGAGGAGAGCGAGAGCGATAAGGACGCGCGGGAAACTCCAAACTCCAAGCTCCAAGCTCCAAAGAAACTTCAAGCTCCAAGGCCCAGCCGAAACAGAAGCTGGCGCCTGTGGCAACGTAGTTTGGACTTTAGTCCAAGAGCTTGTCGAGGAATTTGGGCTGAAGCCCAAACTACTTTCGCTGCGGCTTGGCGCTGCCCTAAGTGGGGTGAGCTTCCAAGCTCGCCCACGGCACCGCGAACGATCACCGCCCCGCGCCTTGGAGCTTGTCTGTTTGGAGTATCTCTGGAGCTTGGAGCTTGGGATTTGGAGTTTCATTGCTTTTCTCCTGAACTCGCGCGCCCGATTTTCTTCACCAGCCGCCGCACACACTCAACGATCCGCTCCTCCACATCGCCTGCCCAGCGGAATGCGGGGCGGCCGTATTCGTAGAGGTGAGGGCCGCCTTCGTAGCCGCCTTCCTCCCACACGCGGCGCGAGGGGATGTAGGCAACAAGATCGTCGGCGTAGCCACAGACCCAAGTGCCGGGGCCGAACTCTTTCTTGAACCGCAGGGCGTAGTCCACGACCGTCTCGCCGCCCATGCCGATGAAAAGCAGTTCGCCGCCGAGCCGCCATGCGTGGACCGGATACGGATACGACGCCGCAAACTTTTCGCCGGCGTCGAGTTTCTTCAACATGCGCGCCGCCCAGCGCGCGTGGATGGCGTGCTTGTGTTGAAGCTCCGCCTGCAATTCCTCGCGCGTCACGACCTTCTCATACGCCAGTGCGGCAAACTCGAACGCGGTGCGCAGGCTCGGCGAAACAGGCTTGTAGGCCAGACACTCCTGTCTGGCCGAGCCGTTGCGACGGGACTCTTGGCCAGACAGGAGTGTCTGGCCTACGTCCATCTGCTTCAACGCATTCTCAACGCCCTCGGCCAGCATCTGCCCGTAACGCTCGCACAGCTCGACGCGCCGGCGCGGCAACGGGTTCTGGTCGCCGCCGCAGGTGTTGATGAACATCGCCGCCGCGCCCGGATGGTTCTTCTCCAAGGCGATCTGCGCGAAGCCCGGGTAATCACCGCACCATTGCGTGAAGCTGAGCGTCGTGGGATGACAAGCGTAACCAAACAGTATGGCCAGCAGCCGCCCGTTGGAGGCCGTAACAGTCATGACGGGCACGGCATGGTCCACAGGACCTTTCAGCGGCGCGCCCTTCGATAACAGGTCGGCCATCTCCGCCTCTTTGTTGTTCCGGCGATTCACCGCAAACGTCGCGCGCCCCTCGCCAATGCGGAGGCTTGCGGGTGCGAGCTTTGCGAGTGCTGCGCCGACGGTCTCGACAATCTTCGCCTCCATCAGCGCGGTGTATTCGTCCACGAGAGCTTCCTGCTCGGCCTCCACAGGATAATAGTCATGGAGATCTTCGGTCAGCCGCGGACCGCAGTGGTTGTGCGAGTAGGTGAGCATGACCTGGTCGCGCGCCAGTCCGAAACGTCGCCGCAGCTTCTCACAGGTCCGGTCGCACATCGCCTTCGGGATGCCTTGGAAGTCGCTGGTCACGAGCACTGCGCGCCTGCCGTGGGCGTCTTCGAGCGCGAGCGCCTTCATCCACAGGTCGTGCAGTTTGCCTTCCGGCGCGCGTTTCGATCCGTAGCCCGCGAGCCACACAGGTTTCTCCGGCGTGATGACGGCTTTGGCGACGCCGGCTTTCCAGGTGTCGGCGGCGAGGCCGGGATGAGCCAGTGCAAACACAACAGCAAGCGCGACGGCCCGGAAACTCCAAACTCCAAGCTCCAAGCTCCAGAGAAACTTCAAGCTCCAAGGTCCAACCGAAACATGGGATGCCCCGTAGGCGCCGACGTGAGGAGAATTCCACCGACTCGGCGTTGGCGCGTCCGGGCCATGAACCCGTGAGGCAGACATTCCTGTCTGCCTCTTTGGAGCTAGGAGAAGGCGGACATGAATGTCTGCCTCACGTCGCTCATCGAAAGAAGGTCCGTGGATAGCTTCCACCACCTTCCGGTCGCGCATCGCGGCCATGAATCTGGTGCCAAGGAGAATTGCGGAGTTGATCAACTCCGCAATTCTCCTTGAACACGGTTCATGGGTAGGCGATTCGATCGTTGGCACACCAGCGGCCGCCTCCTTATGTCGGCGCCTACAGTCGGGACCCGGCGTGCTCTGTGAAGACCGACAGCGCGAGCTTGGAAGCTCGCGCCACTTAAGTGGGGTGAGCTTCCAACCCCGAAAGCTTTCGGGGTTCCAAACGCGCCCTCCGTAACGCGAATGACGGCCGCGACTCGCTTTGAAGCTTGTGTGTTTGGAGCTTCTCTGGAGTTCGGAGTTTGGGATTTGGAGCTTCATACCTCTTCTCCTCATTATCGGGCGCCACTGCCCACGACGATCCTGGCGCGACGCAGAAAAGCCGGATAGGTGTCGCCTTCGGCGGTGCCGGCGGTTTTCGAGCCTGCGCCATACGTCACGCTGTCGCCGAGGCAGACGATGGCTTCCTTGCCGGTGAGTCGCGAGGCGATGGTGTCGAAGAAGCACTTGGCGAGCAG
>Ga0194125_10007537_pt1 | contig 15660 bp, 18 predicted proteins | sample TA2KigC250mmetaG_FD_148626 | JGI IMG/M metagenome (GOLD analysis project Ga0194125, IMG submission 148626) | Freshwater microbial communities from Lake Tanganyika, Tanzania - TA2015034 Kigoma Deep Cast 250m | ecosystem: Environmental > Aquatic > Freshwater > Lake | place: Tanzania: Lake... | reverse complement strand
AAGATCGGGGATCGTCCCGCGGTTACTAATGGAAATGCTTCGGGCTCTCGCATTTCCATAAGTACCGCTGGACGCGGCTCGCCGTTTCGTGCAAGCACGAAACATGCTCCGCCGTTCGATCCCCGACGAAAGCCAAGCAGTTGGCTTTCTCTCTTGGCTCCTGCTGGAGCCAAGATCGGGGATCGAACCCGAGACCTCATCCTTACCATGGATGTGCTCTACCAACTGAGCTATCTTGGCTTGGGTATTAGCGTACTATATATGAGAGATATTATCAACTTTTCTTTCTTACTATTTAAAACCAAAAAACCGTATATTCTTCATGTTTGGGTAAAAACATTGTCGGCATATATCTTACCAGAAAACGCATACGCCGCGGAATCAAATCAAAAGGTGGCGTAATCGACAAATCAGGATACTTACTCTTTAACTCATGCAATCCCGAGAAACGTTCCAGACGAGAGACTGTCCTCTCAAATGCGGGAATGGGAAATATAGCAAAAGAAACTCCCGAACGCTTACCTATAATCGTGTCTCCTTCGCGCACATGCGACCAATCATGATATTTTTCTTTAGTAACCCGTATCTCATACTGCTTCACCCCTTCCGAAAGACGCTTATAATTTTCTAAATCATGCTTTCCAAAACGAAAGGTGTGTACATGTCCGGTGTATACGGGATATTTTTTCATCAGCGTTGCATAATCATCAAGTGGATATGATAATTGTTTTTGGTATTCAGCATGCTGTGAAAGCCAATTTGAAATATCAGTATAGCTGATAGCATGAAATCCAAATTGTCCGTCCCATACAACAGAATGTTCACTCCCTTCCCATGCAAACTTTGTGGCAACATCTTCAGGCGCAAACACCATACCTTCTTTTTCAAGAAACGGTCTTGCGAAGCGCGAAATAAAAACATCTTCTGGATGGAGACGCACATGAGGAACGTTATAATGTTCTGCCAACCATACAAGAAGACGTTTGCTTCGCAAACTAAAGCCTCCATTTCCTACACGAAGATCACCTAGATGGTACCACGGCGCACCAATATAATCATATGCAAAAAACACATCGGACCAAGCGTCTGGATTCAAGACAAAACCGTCATACTGAAAAACAAGAACGTATTTCGTATCAACATATCTGTGCATCTCTTTGATACAAAAATCTGAATACTCTTTAGATGAATTAATAGGACGAATAGGAACAACTCGAGAATCGTCATCAGGAATTGAAGAAAGTAATTTTACCGCACCAAAAGAAATATCCCTACATGAAATATCTGCCGCAAGTTTAAGACGATCCAAATCAACACAATCAATACCAAGAAGAGTAATGTCTTTGAGGTCCAACATGCTGATAAGTATACATCACTCGTATGCTTGTGGAAAATCAGTATACACAAAAAGAGATTGGCAAAAGCAAACCTCTTTTTGTTCTACGCAGCCGACCGGAATATTCGCTGCTCCTCCAGCCCCACTTTCATAAAATACGAAAACGCAAGAGACAAACTAATCATATAGACATACGTATATTGTGATATACACATTATACATGAAAGTAGAGCTGGGTTGTGCTCGTGGAACCCACGGTTCCACGTAACCTCCACCACAGGGGCGTTCCACCGCCCCCGACCCCCTACGAGTTCAAATCCGGTCGTCCGCTTCATCATAACAAAAAGAAACTGACGAAAGTCAGTTTCTTTTTTATGCGCGGCCGACCGGAATGTTCACTGCTCCCGAGCACCACTTTCGTAAACGAAAGTGGTGCTCGGTGTGCTCGTGGAACCCACGGTTCCATGAACTTCCTCCACGGGAAAACTACAGTTTTCCCGACCCCTTTCGTGTTCAAATCCGGTCGGCTCGCGAGAGACATAACAAAAAGAGATTGGCAAAAACCAACCTCTTTTTGTTATGCGCGGCCGACCGGATTTGAACCGGCGATCTTCGCTGTGACAGAGCGACGTGTTAACCGGGCTACACCACGGCCGCATGAGACTTGTACGAAGAATCTCCGTGATATACGGATTATTTCTTCGCTTCCTTATGCTTCGTCTGTTTGTCGCACCACTTACAGTATTTGTTGAGTTCAAGCTTGTCAGTATTGGTCTTTTTGTTTTTACTGGACCAATAATTGATACGTTTGCACTCGGTGCAGGTCAATTTGATGAGTCTATCTTGTGACATAATGGTTTCCGCCACTTGGGCGATGTCCCTTAGGGTACTATATTATGAGCCACTACGCAAGTATAACGTGGAACACAGCCCCACTTCGCCCAGCCCCACTTTCATAACAGAGGATAAATCACTAAAAATTATAGTCGCAACAACAAACGCAAGCATACTACATGCGTCATCCATGAAAGTGGAGATGGGTGCCGGGGGTGGGGATCGAACCCACGACCTTAGCTTTATGAGTGCTATGCTCTAACCAACTGAGCTACCCCGGCGTTGGAGTACAGGGTAACACGTTTTTCGGCGTTGCTCAACTTTTTACAAATATCACTTGCGAGATAAACCAATGCTTAAAAAGTTTCAAGTTTTTAGTTTCAAGTTTCAAGAGTCTAACATAACGAATACGTTATGCCTGCAACCAAGAACTTAAAACTTGCAACACTACGTCATACTGGGTCAATAAATTGACGTGTAACTCCTTCGAGCCCAACTATAATCTACAAAAAGAGTCCCGTGAGGGACTCTTTTTGTAGGTTGTAGGGGGGCCAGGAATTGGCGCAGCTCACATCAGCATATGCGTTCGTCCTTGCAAGCAAGGTCTCCGTGTATACAGTATGGCTCTCTCCTTACAGGAGCAGTACACCTTTTGGACGTATTGTTCGGACAAGTCCTCCAATCCATCTCAAAAGGTCTTGCGAAAGCTCCATGTATTCGCTTTCTCACCCTGCCTCGCTGTCTTCGCAACAAGTTGCTCAGACATGCTCCGGCGTGCAATTCCTGACGGGAGCGAAGCAGTTCGCTCCCTACCCTCCCTAAACATATACTAAAATATCCCCACAAGGGGGATATTTTAGTATTGTTGTAGGGGGGCCAGGAATTGCACCTAGGTCTGGAGGTTATGAGCCTCCCGAGATACTACTTCTCTACCCCCCTATATGATTATCAATAAATGAAAAAGCCCTGTCGGCTTCGTGAAAATATATTACCACATCACCCCAAACAGCGCAAGCAGAAATGATTGACAATATATATGAGATATGCTATAATAGAAAGAAATAATCCCGGGCACCCCAACCCCATCTTTCGAACACCTGCACATTTATTTCTTTCGCCCTCTCTGGCGATTTTTTTGTGTCTTGTGTCGTTTCTTTTCTTTTTCATACATTTCATACGGCGTATGAAATCCGAGACATTCCATAAAGCGATTATTCATGATGTTCTCAACCTTTTTGATGAAGTGTTGAGAATATGTTGAGATGTCAGAACTCTTGGGTATATATCGCCGCAGTACGCCATTACCATTCTCTACGCTTGGTTTCTCCCATGGTGCATGTGGATGCGTAAAAAAGATACGTACTCCGAGGATACGCTCCAATCGTTTGTGTTCCAAAAACAGAATGTCATTGTCAAAGGTGATTGTTTGTATTTCGGGATAGCGTTTCTTTATACGGATGAGTGCTCGTTCAACATGCTTCACTGATACGGGCAGAATCTTCTCAAGAAGGGTTATGTGAGTTTTTCTGTCTATAAGCGAAAACACCAATCCTTTTCCACTTCTTCCCGACACGATGAAGTCTCCTTCCATATGTCCGAGCCCTTTTCTGGCGTTGATACACTTGGGCCGTTTGTCAATCATCGTTTTACCCTCAATACGTTTCTTACGTCCTCCTTTCCGTCTTTTCTTTCTAAATATCTTTGTTCGATGTGCTTCAATACGTCTCCCATACGGGCTGGCAATATATCGCCTCACTGCTGACGCAGAGATTGTCCCCAGATGTGTTTCTCTGTACTTTAATCGTCCCGCAATCGCTTCGGGTGATTGATCATGCATGAGATGGTATTCCACAAAGGTACGTAGTGTGCCGTGAAGTGCAATCTTTTTTCCTTCCTTGCGTCCGTTTCGCGCACGTACATAGGTGATATGTTTTGCGTCTTTTGCAGTGTACTGTTTTCCTTTTCGTCTCTTTTTCATTTCACTTGAGAGACCACTTGGTGAACGTGCAAGTGTTCTCGCGATTGCGCGTAATGAATATCCTTTGTGCGACAAGATGTCGATCTCATCTCTCTCCGCATCTGTTATGCGTGGACGTGAAGTATTCTTTTTTGTTTTTTTTCATGCGCCAATCATACATGCAAGTGTTCGAAACTCAAAGACAAGTCGCCTCTTTGAGATGTTCGGGACTGTCTTTGGGGCACGTGATTGGTTGGTGCCCCTTACGGCAAACATACTCACCGTGGCAGTGCTTGCAGGTGGGTATCTGATTATTCTCAAAAGAAAGAGAAAGCATGTTGCATAGAGCGGTCTCTCGACCGCTTTTTTGTTTGAAAAAATGTGGTATGATGGTGGTATGAAAAAAGACTATTATGACATGTTGGGTGTTTCTAAAAGCGCTAGCAAAGAAGATATTAAAAAAGCATTTCGTAAACTTGCACACAAGTATCATCCTGATAAAAAGGATGGTGATGAGGCAAAGTTTAAAGAAGTGAATGAAGCATATCAGATTCTTTCTGATGATAAAAAACGCGCAGAGTATGACACGTACGGACAGACGTTTGGTGGTGCGGGAGGCGCACAAGGGTTTGATGGCTTCGGTGGTTTTGGAGGATTTGACCCGTCTAGCGCGGGTGTTGAATTTGATTTGGGCGATATTTTTGATCAATTTTTTGGTGGCGGTGGTGGTCGTGGCGGAATGCGTCGTGGCAATGATATTTCTATTGGTATTGAGATTCCTTTCACGGAAGCAGTCTTTGGAACAACCCGTACGGTGCTTGTGACAAAAACTTCTGCATGTTCATCTTGTGAAGGAACAGGAGCGAAAAAAGGCGCAAGCATGAAGACATGTAGTACTTGTAATGGTAAAGGAAAAGTCCATGAAGCGCGCCGTTCACCGTTTGGTACGTTTTCAGTTTCTCGTACCTGTGACGCGTGTGGAGGAACAGGACAAATTCCCGAAGAAGTATGCGCGACATGCAAAGGTGCGGGTGTCGTTCGTAACCGTGAAGAGATTCGCATCGTCGTCCCTGAAGGGATAGAGGATGGCGCGATGATTCGTATGTCAGGAAAAGGCGAGGCAGTTCCTCGGGGGACGACGGGAGATTTGTATGTGAATGTACGCGTGATGCCTGATAAAACATTTTCACGACAAGGACTTGATCTTGTGATGCATTTACCCATAAAGCTTTCTGATGCACTCCTCGGTACACATCGTACTGTTGTTACGTTGGACGGTGAAATCGAGGTAACGATTCCCGCGGGCATATCATTTGGAGAAACACTCCGTATTCGGGGTAAGGGTGTGCCATCTCGGGGCTCTCGCGGTGACCTTCTCATAAAACTCACCATTGAGATGCCGAAAAAACTTTCTAAAAAAGCAAAAGACCTTATCGAGTCTCTCAAAAAAGAAGGCATATGAGTACAAATGAGACACAACGTTCTTTCTCTGATTGGATATGGACTATCTTACCATGGATACTCCAGACAATTGTATGGATTCCCACGAGAATTATTCTTCGTGTGTTTTTTCGTGCTCGCATTGAAGGAGTTGAACATCTCAAAGGAATACGCGGTCCAGTTATATTTGCGGTGAATCATACAAGTTTTTGGGATCCGATTTTGGTCGCAGGAGCGTTACCTTTTTTTTCACGTCGATATCCAATGATGTATGTCGCGCGTGAACATGCGTATTATCATCGATATGGAAAGTTTTTTCCTATGTTTTTGTTTCAGGCGTGGGGCGCGCACCCCGCACAAGGAGGACTTCGTGACTACGCGGCATCACTTGCCACACACGCGCATTTTTTGAAACAGGGAAGGAGTTTGTGTGTATTTCCTGAAGGAAAAGTTTCTCGCACCACAGAAGATATTCAACCATTTAAAGGCGGTATCGGATTTTTGGCGTATGAGACAAAAGCTACCGTGGTTCCTGTTATTTTGCATGGCACGTATAACATAACTCTCAAAGGAGTGTTTACAAGGCGTCATGTCGCCACAATTTCTTTTTGTGAACCTCTTGTTTTTAAGGATATGTTTATTGAAAGAGACCAATCTCAGCCCCTATCAGTTGATGACTATAAAAAAGCAGCCGGATATATTCACAAAAAAATGTGTATTGTTTTCAAAAAATATAAAAAAGATATATAATATAGATATATGTTTTCTACTGACACTATACGTGCCATTCTCGGTATAGAAGAGTCTGTGCAACTTACACCACTAGAAATGGCGGATAAATTAAATATTACTTTTTATCCATACTCTGAACATGATGTAAGTCCGCATGTTTTTGCGTTTGCAACGTTATTAGAGAAGACTCTATTTGAACTAAAAGCAAATATTGTTCCCTATGAGGAATCATTAGAGCGTGTTTCTGTGCGAAAACGTATACGAAGAGTTGTACGTATTTTGATTAATGATATAGGATACTTTTTCCAACGTATAATCAAAAAAAATCCCACGATACCATTCATTGGTATCTCGGTCATGAAAAGTGCGCTTCGTCCAAAAAGAATAAAAGCTGGCATATCTGTTATTGCTTTAGGAGAGCAAGCAACAGGAAATTTGCCTATGGATAATACTTCAAGTTTCCGAAAGAGTTCTGTTATCACCATACTTGATCGACCAGACAATATAAAAAAAGAAACAGTATTTCAGGAGCATTTTGATACTGCTATGCATTTGTTTGCGTACCATATGACAAATATTGTGCTTGCTGTTGATGAAAAAGAGTGGATCGTGTATAACTTTAACGCATCACATCCTGTGTATCAGATTGATGAAAATTTTAAAGAACATGTGTTGTCAGCTTTAATACCAAAAATTGTTGCCCCTATCAGACCGTATCGATTTTCGGAATTTATTGTCACACAAAATGGTTTTGATCCACACGATGAAGACCATGAACGTTTGATTTATGATTTGACATACAGCGGAACACTCCTTGAGAAGACAGGGTTATATCCTCCAGGTAAAAAGATCGAGGATCTCCCATTTCGAAACAAATTTTATGAGTGGATTGGGAAAATACATTTAGATAACCGTAATGGCATGAGCTATGGATTTCTTGCTTTGCAAATGCCAGTACAGATTTCTCCAGTGATGAACCATAAGGAAGCAGAAAAGTTTTTTGGGGATTCTATACCACTTTCTGAAGGAAGTTTCGTATTTGATACACATATGTATCTTGCTTTTTCATTTGATGGAGAATTGTTATATATGAAAATTCCTGATGTGTGGGTTCTCTCTCAGCGTTCTGGTTGTGATAAAACACATATGGATCCAGAAAAAGATATTTTAAAAATGGGGCTTATCGATGGACAGATGCATCTTCGTTCGCCAAAAAGTTTGGAGTTAACGAAAGAATATAAACCTTCTTTTGATACAAAGGTGATTTTGGCACATGCTGTGGGAAATGCAATTGTTGCTTCTCTTTCGGCATATAAAGGAATAAATAGTCATTTTGTAACTATGATGCGCACACAAGGTGTTGCTCTTGCACATTGGCATGGATATATCAATCCCAATATGATTCCCGAAGGATGGTTTACACATGGTATCCAAAATCCTCATGTTGCGTGTTCGTCACCCCAATCAGCAGTGTACGCTCTTTCGGGAAAACTCGATGTATTTATTGAGGCATTTGCGAAGAAGAAAGAATATAGAGGAGACATTCATATCGAACCACACCATGGTACCAATATTACTTTTCCGAGTCTGGTGGAACTTGGTAAATATCTTTCTGGAGATATGCAAGTTGCTGTTTTGGGGAATGCGTACCTTTATTTGTATGACCATAATGAAAATCTTTAAATGGTATTAGTAATTATTTATGGTTGATTTTTTTCTTACAGATTATTATTCTGTTTCTCTCTTTATTGGGGGAGTTATCGCTTTGGTATCTGGACTTTTGGTGTTTCTAAATAATAGTAGAGACGCAATAAATATCTCGTGGGTGTTTTTGAGTATTGTTACTTCCATATGGAGTTTTGGGTATCTTACACTTATAAAGACAGAAGATATTTCAATTGCAACATTATCAAATATCATATTACATGTCGCGGCATCAATAATTCCTGTTGCGTATGTGTATTTTGTTCTGAGTATCACCAAGACAACATATATATATAAAAAAATACTGTATGTGATGGTGCCAACAATGATTACCTTTGTAGGTCTTTCTTTCTCGTCTTTTTTGTTGGGAGAAGTTATTCCAAAGTCAGATATTGGATGGTCTTTTTCGTTTGCTCCAGTTGCCGGTCCGGGGTATGTATTATTTGCAGCATATTTTTTTATTGTAACATTAATTGGCGCGGTAGTCCTCGGTAATTTTATTAGAAAAAAGAAACTAGAACATCAGAATAAAATTCGTTTGATATTTGTACTTGTATCATCAATGGTAGGATTTTTGGGTGGCGGAAGTGTTTTCCCTTTAACATTTGGTATTCTTATTCCACCCTATCCTATACTATTGTTTTCCTTGTATCCCATTATTATCACGTATGCGATCATAAAACATCGTCTCTTTAACATGAAGATTGTTGCTGCTGAGTCAATGACAATTGCATTATGGATATTATTGTTGATGAGGAACCTTTTGTCTGGGGATTCTAGTGATGGTGTGTTGGATGCAGTAGTATTAGCGGTTTCGTTTTTTATTGGTTCATACCTTATTAAAAGCGTTCGTGAAGACGTAAAAACACGCGAAGAAATTGAAGCGCTGGTAAAACGTCTACGAGTTGCCAATGAGCATTTACGTGAACTTGATAAACAAAAGACAGAATTTGTCTCTATTGCGTCGCATCAGTTGCGTACGCCTCTTACGGCTATCAAGGGATACTCGTCAATGATTTTGGATGGCTCGTTTGGTAAGGTGTGTGAGGAAGCAAAAGAACCAATTGAACGTATTTTTCGATCAAGTGAGCGACTTGTGGGGACCGTTGAAGATTTTTTAAATGTCGCACGTATTGAGCAAGGAAGAATGTCGTATGAAAACGATGATGTTGATATGTGTAAACTATCAGAAGGGGTTGTTGATGAATTAACATACGCGGCTGATGAGAAGGGGTTATCTTTGAATGTCATTTGTCAAAAACATGTGCCAGTTGTATCAGGTGACTCAGGAAAGTTGCGACAAGTCGTTTTAAATCTTGTTGATAATGCAATTAAATATACACCAAAAGGAAGTGTTACTGTTTCTATAGACAAGGAAGTTATTGGAAAAAAGACTCTTGTTATGTTGTCTGTTGCGGATACGGGAATCGGTATTCCCGACACATTCTCAAGTGAAATGTTTGGTAAATTTAACCGCGCAGAAAATAGCGGAGCATATCATGCAAACGGCTCGGGTGTAGGGCTATATATTGCAAACGAAATTATAAAAGCACACCACGGCGTCATTGAAGTGAAATCGGAAGAAGGAAAGGGGACAACGTTTTCGGTTACGCTTCCAGGAAATGTCCATGGTGCGAAAACATAACGACGTGAGAAATAGTATAAAAAATTTGATGCTCGCTCAACTTTTATTGCTGTGATATAGTATCTTTATGTTATCAGAAACAAAACCAATTGGTCTTTCGGGTGTCAAGCCGACAGGGAGACCACATATCGGTAATTATTTTGGCGCAATGCGTCAATTTGTTGCTTTGCAGGAGGAATATCGTATGTTTGTGTTTATTGCAGATTTGCATGGACTTAATCTTATTCAAGACGCGTCAATGATGCGTGAACTTTCTCTTGGAGTTGCTATTGATTATTTGGCACTTGGCCTTGATCCGTCAAAAGCGGTGCTGTATCGTCAATCGGATATTCCAGAAATTACTGAACTTTCATGGATATTGGGAACGTTGACGACTATGCCGTATCTTATGCGGGCGCACGCCTTTAAAGACGCCGAAGCAAAAAATAAAGATATCAATGTGGGGACCTTTACCTATCCGGTGCTTATGGCCGCAGACATTTTGATACAAGATGCACAAGTCGTTCCCGTAGGGAAAGACCAAGAGCAACATTTGGAAATTGCTCGTGATATGGCAGCAAAGTTTAATACTACATTTGGAGAAACATTTATTGCGCCGAAGTCTGTTATCATGGAGGATGTGGCGACTGTGCCGGGTATCGATGGACGCAAGATGAGTAAGAGTTATGATAACACCATACCACTTTTTGGAAGTGATGATGAGATTGTAAAAGCAGTTGCTGGTATTGTCACGGATTCTCGTTTGCCTGAAGAACCAAAAAACCCTGATGCTGATAATATTTTTGCACTACATAAACTGTTTAGTACATCGGTACTTCCTGACATTGAACGCCGATATTGTCAGGGCGGTATGGGATATAAGGAATCAAAGGATATTCTTCGTGAACACATACTTGACTTCGTTCGCCCTCTTCGTGAAAAACGTGAAGCGATTTTAGAAGATGTATCAACCGTTGAGCGTATCCTTGATGAAGGTGGCAAAGTTGCCCGAGAACGTGCAATCATCAAACTCAATGATGTCCGTAAAAAAACTGGACTTCGTTAGTTTTTCTTTCCTCACATTCATTATTCTTCATTCTTCATTCTTAATTCATATTCTCCATGACTCGTATTTCTATTAGTAAACTCCATGCATATATCGGGCAAGAAGTTACTCTTGCTGGTTGGGTACATGTGCGTCGTGATCATGGCAAACTTATTTTTATAGATTTGCGTGACGCAACGAGTATTGTACAGATGGTGGCGTTGCCCAATCATACGGAGGCGCATGAAGCCGCCGCGGCGGTGCGTTCCGAGTGGGTGGTTGAGGTGCATGGAGTGGTGAACAAACGACCAGAAAAGATGGTGAATACGGACGAGGTGAATGGCGATATTGAAATCGAGATGGTCCAACTCATCGTGCTCAATGAATCGGAGACGCCACCGTTTGACGTGACAGAAGATACCGCCGGTATTGACGAGGAGGTACGATTGAAGTACCGATATTTAGACTTGCGCTCGAAGCGTTTACAAGAAAATATTCTCATGCGCGACAAGGTGATGACCTTTTTCCGCAACTATATGCACATGCATGATTTTGTGGAGATTGAGACACCGATGCTCATGAAAGGAACGCCGGAAGGATCGCGTGAATATGTGGTGCCGTCGCGCTTGGAGAAGGGGAAGTGCTATGCGTTGCCACAATCCCCACAGCAGTATAAGCAGCTCTGTATGGTGGCGGGATTTGAAAAATACTTCCAAATGGCGCGGTGTATGCGTGATGAAGATTTGCGCGGCGATCGTCAGCCGGAATTCACACAGCTTGATTATGAAATGTCGTTTGTGAATCAAGAGGATATTTTGGTGTATACGGAAGCGATGTTCATCGAGATGGTTGAAACACTCTTCCCGGAGAAACACTTCACCGAGAAACCATTTCCGCGAATGACATACAAAGAGGCAATGGAGAAATATGGGTCTGATAAGCCAGATTTGCGGAAGGATAAAAATAACCCGAACGAACTCGCTTTCCTCTGGATTGTGGATTTTCCAATGTTTGAGATTAATGAAGAAGGGAGACTTGCCGCCGCGCACCATCCGTTTTGTTCGGTGAAGGAAGAAGATGAAGGACGATTTATGGAAGCGAAGAGCGGTGCTGATATTTTGGACGTGCGAGCGAATGCTTACGACCTCGTCTTAAACGGCTATGAGCTTAGCTCTGGAAGTATTCGTATTCATAAGCGAGCAATGCAAGAGAAAGTATTTGATTTACTGGGTATCAGCAAAGAAGAACAAGAAGCACGATTTGGACACATGCTTGAAGCGTTTAAATATGGCACACCGCCGCATGGAGGATTTGCGCCAGGTATTGATAGGATAGTTATGCTTCTTCAAGGAGAACCTAATATTCGTGAAGTGATTGCGTTCCCGAAGACGCGTGAGGCGAAAGAGCCGATGACCGGATCGCCGACATATGTGAACCAAGAGACGCTTGACGAGCTGGGGATAGAGATAAAAAAGAAGAACTAGAGAACCTTGATATATAAACATAAGCGAGTCTTCCTAGAGACCTCGATATGATTATCAAATCGGCTGAATCAGCAGGGAAGACTATCAGGCAAAAACCGTTTCCACGTATGACCTATGCGGAAGCGATGCAGACGTATGGAGCGGATAAATTTGATATGCGCACTGATGAAGAAAAAGAAGCAGGCATACTTGCGTTCGCATGGGTTGTTGATTTTCCTATGTTTGAGAAAACTGAAGAAGGAACATGGACGTTTACACACAATCCATTTTCTATGCCAAAATCAGAACATCTTGAGTTACTCATGAAAGGGGAACGCATTGATGAGATACTTGCGCAACAATATGATCTGGTGTGTAATGGATATGAATGTGGTGGAGGAAGTGTTCGTGCGTACAAGCCAGAAATTCTTCGCGCAACATACAAGATTATGGGGTATACCGATGAAGAAATCGAAGCGAGCGTAGGACATATGCTTGAAGCGTTTTCTTATGGTGCTCCTCCCCATGGAGGTATTGCTCTTGGTGTTGAGCGTATGACCATGATACTTACGGGAGAAACAGAACTTCGTGAGGTGCAAGCATTTCCCATGACACGCGGAGGACAGACCGCAGTGATGAATGCACCGAAGCCTCTTACAGATAAACAGTTAGATGAGTTAGGAATAGAAGTGAAAAAGAAAAAATAGAAATGAAAAACTAGGGTAATGTAAACTACAATCCACCAACTATGCGTGCATAAGCAGTTCGAGCAGGCGTTTCGCCTGCTCGTTTCGCGTCATGTGACGATGATTGTACCGCCATACATATTCAGCGACAAAGCGACGCATCTCTGACGCCCGAACACCTCCTTTGTTGGCGAGAAAGTTTTTCACATTGCCCCAGAAGCCATCAAGCGTTTGTGTGTGCACGTCACCACGAACATATTCACCCTCGCTGTGGTTTACAAACTCATGAACATATCCGTCACGCGGAAGGGATGTATATGCCAAACACTCATCGGAACAGATGCGTGATCCCGTTGCGACAATTGATGTAATATGATGACGTGTGGAAGGAATATTCTCTCCCGGCACAAGGAACACACGGACAGCTTTGTCGTCTCTTCCCGCAATGCCAAATAGACATTGTTTTTTGGTGCCTCTCCCGCGTTTTGTGCCCTTCACACGAATATGGATGCGTTTGTTTTTCCACTGTCCGCCAATGTAGGTTGCGTCCACCTCGCAGGTGCCCGACAACACAAGGGGGACATCCGCATCCATGATTTCTTGGATCCTTCGCACTATTTTGTATGCTGTTGGACGGGAAAGACCGCACTCACGCACAAGAGCAATGCCTTTCTTATCTCGGAGGAATGTGTCAAGTATGCGTATCCACTGTTTTTTGGTGTATCTGAACCCGTGGACGGGATAAATACATACCGGTATCCACTCTCTGCGACACGATGAACACTTTCTGTGAGTACCGTGAACGACCCACAATTTCTTGCATCCGCAATGCGGACAGATATGATGATGATACATAGTATTGGTGGCTTCTCTTTTACATTCCCCATACTATGATAAACCACGGCTTTGTTAAGACGTGGTTTTGTGTTTTTGGTGGATTGTGGTTTACATTACCCAAAACTATAAATGATGAAATACGAAAATAGAAATATGAACATACGAATAACGAATGTATACGCCTGCCCCGCATCCTTGTGGCGTGCCATGCACCCTACGTGGTGCATGGTGCTGGGGAATATACGAATGACAAAGAAACGATAAACTATAACCATTAAAAAAGCGGGGTTTATGCTCCGCTTTTTTTATATACAAAAAGAGCCCGTGTGGGCTCGTATTATTCTCCTTTCTCGGATACGCCGGTGTACTCTTCCGGAGAGACTTCTTCCGAAATGTTCGCACTGATTTCGGAAGATATTCTTGTAGCGACATCTTCATAAGATTCCCCAGGGAGAATATCTATGGAGACTGATATCGTGTGCCCTGAAGCACAGGCAGCCTCACATGCTTCGCGTATTTGCTCTGCGAGCGTTCTTGCGGGTTCCGTCGCCATGGACATTGTCATTATCATTGATTGCCTCATTTTTTTTGTCTTTACTTTTTTATAAAAAGGCCGGAAGGGTCGGGAATCCCTCTTCCAAAACTCCCGTCCCCATACCGTGAGCAGCGGTTCCGGCCGAACAATTACTGAAATGAATATACATGGTAATACTATGTTGGTCAAGGATAGAGGAGAGTGTTTCTTGGTGTACAATATATTATATGGAACAAACTGCGTATCAAGTATGTATGCCTGCTTTTGAAGGGCCACTTGAATTGTTATTGTCTCTGATTGAAAAGCGTAAAGTGTTTGCAAGTGATGTATCACTTGCAGATGTTGCGGATGAATATATTGTTCATGTGCGCGGACTTGCTTCGTTTCCTATTGCGGATGTGGCTGGATTTTTACTTGTGGCATCTACATTGGCACTTATTAAATCACGGTCGCTCTTGCCAGGACTTGATATTTCTGATGAAGAGAAAGCCGATATTGTTGATTTGGAAGAACGTCTTGCTACCTATAAAAAAATTGTCGTTCTTGCGAGTGGTATGCGCGAACGTTTTGGCAAGCATATGTTGTTTGGAAAAATAGGAGAGGGGAAAAGGGAAGTTGTCTTCGCCCCTGATGTGAATCAGAACACACAAAGCCTTTTTGGTGCAATACGAGATGTAATTGGACGATTTCCTAAAGAAAAAGAAGCCCTTCCCGAAGCTGTTGTGCGTAAAGTGGTGAGTTTGGAAGAAACTATTACACGTCTTGCAGAACGTGTGGCACGAGGACTTTCAGTGAGTTTTCGCGAGTTTGCAGATGCGCGTTCACGTGCCGATGTTGTTGTGGGGTTTTTGGCACTTCTTGAACTTGTGAAACAAGGAGCGATTGATGTGACGCAAGACGAGCGCTTTGGTGATATCACAATGGAATCACTTGATACGGGAGTACCGAGATACGGGTAGCTGGTTGCTGGTTAAATTGTGCTTCATGCTTTTCTTTTGTTAAGTCTTTTCATTATTGTCATGTTAAAATTTTTTCTTTGCCGAAGTCTTGGCGAAGGAAAATGACCAAGACATCCACATCTATTGTTGTCATTTGTCATTCTGGGCTTTACAACCTGGGAAGCCTTGGCGAAGTGACTGACCTAGAATCCACAGAGTAGTTAAGACGTGGATCTAAAATCAAGTTCAGGATGACAGACGTTACTGAGTTACGAGTCATAAGTTTCGAGTGTCGAGTAGGTTTACGAATAACGAATGTATACGAATATACGAATACTACTACACGGAGATTCTCATTTCAGAAAGTTCGTGTTCGTATGTTCGTGCTCGTTTGTACTTCGTAACCCCATATTCCTTATTATTTCTATTTTCTTATTTCATCGTCTATAGTTTTTTTCTTTTTATAGTTTATCGTTTCTTTGTCATTCGTATATTCGTACACATTCGTTATTCGTATGTTCATATTTCT
>Ga0194125_10007536_pt1 | contig 15662 bp, 12 predicted proteins | sample TA2KigC250mmetaG_FD_148626 | JGI IMG/M metagenome (GOLD analysis project Ga0194125, IMG submission 148626) | Freshwater microbial communities from Lake Tanganyika, Tanzania - TA2015034 Kigoma Deep Cast 250m | ecosystem: Environmental > Aquatic > Freshwater > Lake | place: Tanzania: Lake... | reverse complement strand
TGATGTATCTACTCTGTAAACAAGTAATCCTGTGCCCGGAATCGAAGGTTCAAAGAAACCCTCCTGCTTACGGAACTCAACTACATAGTAGTATTGGGGGTTGTTTGAGGCAATCTTATAACAATTATTCTGCTGTATACGCATTTTATTGACCCAATAAGTTCCGGATTGAGTTATTTGCCTTATTGGTGGCAACCAGTCTGTATAGCGGGATTTCATAAATGCTGTGTGATGTTGTGGCGGATTTCGGTTACTCTCCATTAAATCCCATCTTCCGATAGGAGTTATTCCGTTTGATGTATAGTGGTATAGGTCAGGCATACCGATACTGTGCGACATCTCGTGACATAATACGCCAACACCACTTGAAGATAGAGAGTTTTCCAACTGAAAATTGTAGGTAAAGACTCTGGCATTATTCAGATAGACTTCATAAGTATACAGAGACCACTTATGAGGCCAAAGTAAATCCGCCCATGCTCCTGAACTACCTTTTACTACAAAGCAGACGTTATCCACCTGCCCATCGTTATCGCTGTCTATCACCAATGTAGGCGGAACTTGTGGTGCGATATACTGGATAGCGTTAACAAGCAGTGTATGTTCTCGTTCTCTTCGTTCAGTTGAGTCATTATAACCTATTGGGTTCGAAGCGCTATATGGCATGTAGTAATTACGTGGTAAGGAGTCCTGAAAAGATACGACCAAGTGATTTTCCGGTATGGGATAAAAAGCTGTTACTATTGAGAGCATCTGATAGGAATCTTCCATAAAATAGTTATACATCGAATTAGTATTAGGGACTGTGCTATTGAACATCGTATTATATGTAGAAAAAGGAGCGGTAAATTCTGTCTGGTCAGAAAAGCGGATAAAAACAACAATATTATTGATAAGACCGCTGGTTGGAGCTCTTACATTTCTGGGAGTTCCCTGCCACCATTGATTTCGTTTTTGTTGATATTGAACGGTACTAATATTTAAACCTGGGGCAAGATTAATTGTTCTTGGATTGACTTTTCCTACAATATACTGTGAAGATGTCAAGTCCATGCCTGATTTCTGAGCATATGTATAATATCCTGTCAATTTATCCTGAATAATTGTAAAATTATCCGCATCGTGCAGCCAGTTATGATATTCATCACCGGAGGCAAAGCAATTGATAACTGTTCCATCCGGCTGCATGATTTCCTGCGGTATATCTGTTAGATACGCTCCGAATAGCGATAATACCGTTACAAACATAATAAACAGCGCTGTAACAAGCGATTTCATAAATCCATCCCTTTAGGATTACTTCAATAAATATTCAAAGCAAGTTTAAGACCTATAACTAATTTTATTGACTGATTTGTCAAGATAGAAATTATGCAAAGTAAATGTTACTTGTTTTTCTTACTAAAATTGCACAAAGGAGTAGCTTCTGGGATGAGAACACCGACAAAGACCATCTTCTGGTTGGCAGGAGAGAATTCCGGTGATTTGCACGCTTCACTTGTAATGCATAAGTTAAACAAAGAGATACCTTATTTACGCCATATAGGAATTGGCGGGAGTTATATGCGTGCAGAAGGACTGGAACAGATTCTTCCTTTTGAGCGATTTGCCGTTATGGGCTTCATTGAGGTTATCAAGCATTTATTATTCTTTATCTCCGTAGAGCTTAGAATTAAAAAGATATTCAGGAAAGAAAAGCCGGATTTAGTAGTCTTAGTAGATTATCCCGGTTTGAATCTAAGAATTGCCAAGATGGCTGATGATATGGCCATAGACGTCTTATATTACATCGTTCCGCAATTCTGGGCTTGGAAACATAACAGAGTACATCAACTACGGGCTCATACCCGTCAGGTTGCCTGTATTCTGCCTTTTGAGCTGGATTTATTGAATATTCACAATATCAAAGCTACATACGTCGGTCATCCGATTGCGGAAGAGATAAATTACCAACACGACAGGAACTCATTTGCCCAATTCTTCGGGCTGAATCCACATAAGATATGGCTGGGATTCTTCCCTGGCAGCAGGAACAATGAAGTAGAAAAGTTACTGCCTGTATATTTGCAGACCGTAGGCAGACTGGATTCCGATAAATACCAGTTTCTATTTTCCAAAGCGCACACTGTATCTCATAAGCTATATATGAGTATTATTGACAGCTATCCAATGTCAAAACCATTCATTATTGACGGATTCAATTACGAGATGATGAAGTTCTGTGAATTCTTGACCATCAAAAGCGGAACAACCACGCTGGAAGCAGCTTATATCGGAACACCTGCGCTTATCGTCTATATTACCAATAAGTTCTCATACCTCATTGGAAAGCACTTTGTTAAAATAGATAAAATCGGTCTGCCGAATATCATTCTGGAAATGAAGGTTTTACCGGAGCTGATACAGGATGAAGTCACTCCTGACAACATCGCACTGAACATTTCTTTCTTTCTCAACACGCCTGATTTATATAACGATGTAAAGAAAGAATTACGCAAAATCCATAATCTATTGGGAGATAGAGTTGCTTCTAAAGAAACAATGAAAATCATCAGAGAGATGCTGAAGATATGAAAATCCCCAAATGGCTGATGTTTTGTGAACGGAAACTTGCTGCAAAGCTTTTAAAACTATTGTCAAAAAGTCTGAAATACAATATCCTAAACAAACCCAATGATGATGATAAATGTATCTTTATGTTCTGGCATCGTGATTTATTATTGATGCTTCTTCATCGCATAGGTTCCGATGCCTGTGTCATTGTTTCCGCATCACAGGATGGAGAACTGATTGCAGGTCCAATCGAAGAACTCGGTGTCAGAACCGCAAGGGGTTCTTCTACAAGACAGGGCTCGCAAGCATACAGAAAGCTTTTGACAATGGCAAAGGAAAGACAATTAGCCATTACTCCTGATGGTCCAAAAGGTCCCTCCAAAGTTATTCAGGAAGGAGTCGCCCACATCGCATATATGGCAAGAATACCTATTATTGCAGTTGCTTTGCATTGTGACAAAGAATGGGTTTTTAATTCTTGGGATAAGTTTCGTCTGCCAAAACCTTTCAGCACTATTACAGCAATATACAGCAATCCTTTCTACATAAACACCAAAGAAGACATATACAACGCTATCCCCCGACTGACCGAGTTGTTTCAGCAATTGGAACAACAACTCCCCAGATAATTACTCCTCATTTCACACATAGAGTCATAAGAGGGTCATCAGAGACTATATCTCTGTTGACTCCCTGTAATTCCCTATTATGAAACAAGTTACGTAAGAGCAAAAAAAGAACCGATGCCTTAGCACCGGTTCTCTATATTAATTTATTACCTACTAATTAATTAGCTCTGCCAGTTTGTGAAATCAATTGCGATAAAGTGGCAAGCTTATTGTCTACATCAAGTAGAACTTCGGGCTCACTGGTTCTGTTTTTTGCAGCTTTTAACTGCTCTTCAGCCCTTCTGAATAGACCATTTGCCGCAATTCTGGCAGTGTCTCTTTCCTTAACCAAACGGTCTGCAGTCTTACCGTAAGCTTCTCTGGCTTTCTTCTCCAAGTCTATGAATTGGTTATACTTGGTTGATCCGTTTCTTTGATTGATTGTTGCCAGAATGATGTATGGCTGATACAAAGCAGAATCCTTGTTCAAAGCGGTATTGGCGTTCTTTTCTGCCTCGGTCAGATTATTAGTCGCAAGATAAACATCAGCAAATCTGAGATAAACAAGAGCATTCTCTCCATCAATTTTTTGTAATCTTGTTAAAACATCAATAGCTTTGTTATTCAACTCATTGACCAAAGTCTGGTTGCCTTTTTCAGAAGCATCTGTCGCTGCTGTTCTGTATAAACCGGCGACATTCAAATAAGCAAGGGCATTGGTCGGATTATTATAGATAATACTTTCATAACGCATTATTGCGTCATCAATCTTTCCTGCTTTCTGATAAGCAAATGCAAGACGACGAGAAATCAGGTCATTATCCGGATTCTCATTAGCTGTTTGCTCAAGGTAAGGAATTGACTCGTCAAACAAACCATTATCATAAAGCAAAAAAGCCATGCGATAAATGGCCTTCATGTATTTTGGTTCAATCTTTAAAGAATTGAGCAATGCTTCCTTGGCTTTTAACACTTGTTTGTTCTCGGCATACAAGTTTGCAATAGTAACCCAGAGGTCTTCGTCGTTTTGCAGATTGGCTATCTGTATCAGGGTATTAATCATCATATCCTTATCACCCTTATCTCGATATGCATTACTCAAACATTGAAGAGCGCTTATTTCATTGGTCGTGATTTTTTCAGGCAATGATTTATTCAGATTTACTATAGCTTTGTCGAAATCTTTATTATGATATGCAATCATTCCCAGATAATAAAAAGCCTGTTTATTATCTGGAGTATATAATAAAATTTGATTAAATCCCTTTTCTGCCTGCTTATAATTCTCAGAATGATAATCCTGAATAGCCAAAGTATTCATCTTTTCCATTTCTTCATTGATAAACCCGGAAAGCTTTCCTAAAAAATCTTTCTCCAAGACAGCCCAGCGCTTCTTTTTGTCTTTGACCACATCTATTCTTTGGGATTTCAAATCATCGGTTTTCATACTGTAAAAACGAAACTGAATTGAATAGTTCTGGTCATTGATGGAACTGATAACTCCGAGTATCACAACATCTGCATTCAATTCTCTGCCGATTTCTGCCATATCCTCTTTATCCATTTCATCAATGTCTTCTATGTCAGAATCTTTAAAAACTTCTGCCGTAGTCTTTAAATTGATTAATTCAAACTTGTCATTTGTCATGAAGGTGCGGTCTAAATCTCTGATTGTCATTATTTTTTGGATATATTTGCTGGAACTATCAACCCTTTTTAAAGGTAAGATCGCAACCTTAATCGTGGTAGCAGCAAAGATCGATGTTAGTACTAACGTTACTGTCAGTAGCAAAAGCCACTTTTTCATTATTCCTCCAAACTTTATAGCGGAATTATCTTTTTTATATCTTGTTTTCAGTTAATGGTTTTTGTGTCAAGTAAAATGACTATTCCCCTGATTTAAAAAGAGAACCTGAATAGTAAGATTTCAATTCTCCGGAAACATCTTCTATTATAATAGCACCATCATGACCAACACCTTTGCATAGGCCTCTAATCTCCAAAGAATCTGTCTTAAGTACTACGAACTCGCCTCGTAAATACAAGTTCTCTGCAATATACTCCCTGCATTTGGAAAAGCCATTGTTCAGAAAGTTTTTATACGTAGCGTCTATTGAGTTTAAGAATGATTTAAGTATCGCTGAGTTGGAAATTACATAAGGTAAAAATTCACTAATGCATACTGGCTGCTGTAAACCATCAAGGGAAAAGCGTTCATTATTTGTGTTAACTCCCACACCTATGCATATATATCCGTGCTTTGCTTGCACAAGAATCCCAGCTAACTTCTTTTTATTTAAAATGATATCATTTGGCCATTTGATGAATAATCGCTCCCGAACAAAAGGAATGTACTTCAATAAAGTCTGATGCAAACTAACACCAACGAGTAATGCTGTTTGATGCGAAGCTCCCTCAGTTTTGAAACAATACGTAATCCACAAACCCCCGTGATTAGAAACCCATTGGTTGTTATTCCTGCCTACACCGCCAATTTGTTCATCAGCAATAACTACAAAGCTCTCAGGTAAAGGCTGTATATTATTAATTATATCATAACTGTCAGTCATTGTTGAAGATGTGGTCTTTAAATGATAAATCAGATTGATTCTTTTGAGATTATTGAACATACTATTTGCCGGATTATTGAATCAGCATTGCATCACCATAACTGAAAAACCTATACTTATCCTGTACCGCAACATCATAAGCACAAATAGTCAGATTATAGCCCGCGAAGGCTGTTACCAACATCAATAATGTAGATTCGGGCAAATGGAAATTGGTCAGCAAGCAATCAACCATATGGATTTTAATACCAGGATGTATGAATTTATCCGTCCATTTTTCTCCATACATTAATCGTCCATCAACCGCAAAACTCTCTAATGTCCTCAAACTTGTTGTGCCTACCGCAAAGATTCTTCTTCCTTGCTTCTTAGCCTGGTTAATGATAGATGCTGTTTCTTTGTTTATAGAACAGAACTCAGAGTGCATTTTATGCTGCCTGATATCATCTACCTTAACAGGTCTGAATGTGCCTAGACCTACATGCAATAATACTTCAACGATAATGACACCTTTGTTTTTTAATGCTGACATGATGTCTTCTGTAAAATGAAATCCTGCTGTAGGAGCGGCAACTGAGCCGTTTTCTTTAGCATATACTGTCTGATACGTTTCAGTATCCTTATCTTCATCGTTTCTTTCAATATATGGCGGTAAAGGAACATGACCATATTTATTGAGCAAAACTGATACATCCCCTTGGCAAATAAACTCAATATCTCGTAGACCTTCTTTATCAGCTTGAGAAATGAACCCGGATAAATCATGCGCAAAGCTAAGCAACTGTGCTTTTTTTAGTTTTTTTCCGGGATGCACCAAGCATTTCCAAATGTTACTTTGTAGTTTATGTAAAAGAAAAACCTCAATAGGAGTTCCATTCTCTTTCTTAGCATATAGACGGGCAGGAATTACTTTAGTGTTATTTACAACAAGCACATCTCCGGAATTAATAAAATCCCCAATGTCGTAGAAATGGTGATGAGATATTGATTGATTTTCTCTATTAATAACCATCAACCTTGATTCAGCTCTTTCTTTGAGAGGATATTGGGCAATAAGTTCTTTTGGTAGATTATAGAAATAACTATTCTTTCGATAAAGGTCTGACATAGTTTATTTTTGTAGAATAGTATATGGGACATTTTCTGCAGCCCTGATAATGGCTGTAAATGCACCGAAAGTTATCTGACTTGTCATTTTGAGCGGAACCTTATACTGATCATCAGTTACCCATATCAGAATCCTGCCAGATTGTTTAAAAACACCTTCGCTCTTAAGTTTGGGCTCAATCACCAGACATTCCATCTTACCAAAGATACTATTGATGGTTTCCCTTCTGTGCACGACCACTTCCGTTCTATATGTATTGCCATCGACAGTAATATCAACCATTGTTTTGCTGCCGGGTATCAAGTTCAGTTGTCTTACGGAATAGAAGGCGCTTAATATATCCTGAGTTCCACTGGGTATTTTGATTTGTTTTGTTTTAAACTCCTGCTTTTTAAAGTTCCATGATTGATAGATGCTGCTTTGGTTTTCGTGGTCGTAAGTATGAACTCTGTATTGTTTATACTTACCCTCACTAAGCCGTTTGGAAAAACGTAAAGCATGCAGGTTTTCCTTATCCCACCAGCTTTGAACGATATCTCTTACTTTGAAAACCGAATCAAAAAAAGGATAAGTTTTAGCTCTGGAAGTTATAACCCAAACCGGTCTATCGAAGAGGATATCGCTTTGCGTTTCCAAAGTTGCTTCTGCAGCTTTGATAATGCCATAGTTTATTGAAAAAGTGAGTTTTTCGCCTTCTGTAACAACACCATTCAACAGAGCAGTACTTAAACACATCAGTAAACAGATGATTATCAGATTCCATTTGAGTGCGTGATTCACAAAACACCTCCAGTGACAAATATCTCTTCTCCGGAAAGGGAGCTTGAATTGTAATCTAATAGCGACAGTACAATTTGGCAAACATCATTTACACTGACCAGTCTATTAGCAGGATGAGAATTCTTGTACGCATCAAAGTAGTTCTGGCGAAAGGCAAGGTATTCTCCAGAATAGTCTTCTTCCAGATTCGTTTCTATCGGAGACGGGGAAACTATATTGATTTGAATGTTGCAGGAAGCGATTTCCCAAGCAATCGTCCTGACCAAATTGACCAAAGCCGTTTTGGCTGCAGCATATGCAGAACCGTACGGCAGACCGGTTCTGGTGACATTTGAGCCGAACAATACTATTTTCCCTTTTTGCATTTTTCCCATTTCCGGTATAACGCATCTGAGAATGTTATATGCCATTTTAACATTTTCAGAGAAGATGCTGCTCCAGACCTCAGGAATGCTATCTGTAAAAGATTTGGCATCATAACTGCGGACTGCTGCTGTATGCACAAGACCTTGAACAGCATCGCCAAAATCACTTTTTACTCTGGTAAAAACATCTTCTGTTTGCTGATAGTCCGTTAAATTACATTTATATAGAGAGCAATACTCAGGGTATTGTTGCAAAAGCTTTTCCGCTCTCTCGGTTCTATTGTGTGTAATCAGCGCAAGTCTGCATTTCTGCTTGATAAGTTCTTGTGCAAGCCGGATTGCTGTTTGCCCGTTTGCCCCTGTTATTATTACAGTTTGTGGTAGTTTCATAGGGTTTTAATCTCATCCAGAATCAAGTGAGCAGCAGTGAATTTGTCCGTTTTAATAACCCTGGATTTCTTATGAGTTATCAGAGTAATCTCTGTATTATCTTTTCCGCAAACATCAAGCAGATTAGCCGCTATCAGATCAAGCTTTTTAGCTTCAAGTTTTGCCTTAGCATTCTTAATCAGATTTTCCGTCTCTGCTGCAAATCCAATCAATTTTTGTTTAGGTTTCTTCTTTTTACTTAATGCAGATAAGATATCAGTAGTTTGTTTGAGCTTTAAAGTAAGCTCCGGTTGCTTTTTGATTTTATGCAAAGATGAAAACTCCGGTTGATAGTCTGCAACCGCTGCAGCCATAATGACTATATCCATTTGAGAAAAAACTTTCTCCGCAGAGGTTTTCATCTCTTCGGCAGATACTACAGACTCTGTCTCTTTTAGGTAATATGGAATAATCTCGCTGACATGTCCATAAACGAGATATACTTCCGCACCCCTTAACGCAGCAGCTCTTGCCAATGCCAAGCCAGTTTTTCCGCTGGAGTGGTTGGTTATCTGGCGCATAGGGTCGATTGCTTCCGATGTTCCTCCGGCTGTAATCAGGATTTTCTTACCTGTTAAATCTCTTTTATGATTGAGATACGTTATGATTGCATAAACGATTTCGATAACAGGTGGAAATTTCCCTTTCCCCTCATATCCGCAAGCCAGCATTCCGATTTCTGGTTCCAGAATGTAGTTTCCTCTGTCCTGAAGCGTTTTTAGGTTGCTTTGCGTAGCCGGATGCGCATACATATGAGAATTCATTGCTGGAACATACAGAACCGGTTTCTGATGTGCCAAAAGAGTAGCCGAAAGTAAATCATCGGCAATCCCATTTGCCGCTTTTGCCAGAACATTGGCAGTTACTGGAGCAACTACGACTAAATCTGCCCAGTCAGCCAGTGTAATATGCGGGATGGGGTCATCATCTTTAAAAAAAGAGGAATGAGCAGTATTATGGGTTATCGCCTTGAAATTGAGTTCAGTAACAAACTCCAGCGCATTTTCTGTCAGAATAGTCTTGACTTCAAATCCCTGTTTAATAAGCATTCCGGCCAGTTCTATCGCTTTATATGCGGCAATTCCGCCGGTTATGCCCAGAAGTATTCGGTTTTTCTCGTTCATCTTCAGTTCCTATACCTATATTCGTATTTGTTCTTTTTTCTGAAAACTACTGAATATGTCAATCTAAATCAGTCTTAACCGGTTTTGTTAATTACACTTAACTTACAATAATTTAGTCAATAAACTGCATTCTATCGTAACTTGCTTTATTCTTAGACTTTAGGGAGAGTCAACAGAGATAAAGTCTCTGATGACCCCCTGATGACTCTCTGTGTGAAAAGTGCAGGAGCAGAAGTTTAACTTGACAAGCATTAACATATAAATATCTATGCATATAATTATAAAGGAGTTCAATATGAATACCGATAACTGCTTGTGTAAGAGTATAAACCGTAGAACTATGGAATCCGTTGTCAAATCAATACCCGGTCAATTCCAAATGGAAAGACTTTGCGAAATCTTTAAGATGATGGGGGAGCCATCCCGGTTGAGAATTATTCATCTTTTGACCAAACTGGAATTGTGCGTAGCAGATATTGCTATATTGCTCAAGATGCACCAACCTGCAGTTTCACAACAGCTCAAACTGCTTAGACTGGCGCATCTGGTAAAATTTCGCAAAGAAGGCAAAACTGTCTATTATTCACTTGATGATGAACATGTCCTAAAGATGTATACAATCGGTTTGAAGCACTTATTGGAACAGAAAAGGGATTAGGTAATGGTTACGGAAGAATATTTATTAGAAAATCTGTGTTGCGCTGATTGCGCAAGTAAAATTGAAGAACAAGTAGCCAATCTGGATACTGTGGACAGCGCTCATCTTGATTTTATTAAAAAGAAACTGACCGTGAAAATCAAAAACAATATAGATGTGGAACATAAAATCAAAAGAATTGTTAAGCTGATTGAGCCGGATATCCGTATATCGCAATTATCGCAACTGCATGCACCCAAACCGAAATACATTGAAGTATCCTTGCTTACATCGTTTATTGGAGTGACAATTGCTGTCTTGGTTTATGTCCTTAAACTAACTGAAACTCCAAAAATAGCACTACTGTTATCTGCATACTTATTAAGTAGTTGGAAGGTATTATTTAATGCTTTTGTTAAAGCCATGAACGGCAGACTCTTGGACGAGCATTTCCTGATGTGTATTGCTTCAATAGGCGCAATTTACCTTGGAGATTACTCAGAAGCTATTGCCGTTATGGTGCTGTATGAAGTTGGGCAGTACTTTGAAAATAAAGCTGTGAACCAATCCAGAAACTCGATACAAAAGATGTTGAATCTCAAGCCTGACGTAGTACATAGAGTGATGAAAGACAAGGTCAGCGACGTTCCGATTGCTGACATAGCAGTCAATGAGTTGATTGCAGTATTGCCGGGAGAACGAATTCCCCTTGATGGAATTATAATTGAAGGTCAATCCACCCTCGATACTGCAGCTCTAACCGGAGAAGCATTGCCTCTGGCGTGTGAAATCGGACATTCTGTATTAAGTGGAAGTATGAATCTGACAGGCAAAATAATCCTGAAAGTTACTTCAATTGATAGCGAAAGCACGGTTTCACGTATAATGAAACTTGTGGAAAGCGCAACTCAAAAGAAAAGCCTTACGGAAAAGTTTATCACCAGATTTGCCAGGAAATATACTCCGGCAGTTGTTCTGGCAGCAATTTTGATTGCCCTGATACCACCGGTGCTAATGCGGGCTTCATTTAACATGTGGTTTGAACGCTCTCTAATCTTTCTGATAGTATCCTGCCCATGCGCATTGATTATTTCGGTACCTTTGACGAATTATGCGGCAATCGGAGCAGCGGCCAAAAAAGGAATACTTTTCAAAGGCAGTAACTTTATTGATGCCTTATCCAGAGCCAGAACCTTTGTCTACGATAAAACAGGAACACTTACTACAGGTAAACTAAAAATAAAAGACTTGTTGCCAGCTGAGGGTGTAACCGAAGATACTTTGGCATCAGTTGCTTTAACCTGTGAAGAAAACTCTAACCATCCATTGGCAAAAGCGGTGATGGATTCTCTTTCTCAGAGGTTTTCATTTGAGCCGGCAATAATGCATCAGGAGTTCCACGGTAAAGGTATCCAGATACAAACTAAAGATCATATTTATTATGCAGGCAGTAAAGATTTTATTAGTGGTTATAACATAAAAAACCTGCCCTCAGAACCGAGTGAAACTTGTATTTATTTAGCTGACAAAAGCTCTTTTCTGGGAATCATTACTTTTACAGATGATATCAAAGCAGACTTTCCCTTTGTAATAAAACAATTACGTAAGCTGGGGGTAAGAAATCATATAGTTCTTTCCGGAGACCATCAAACTCAAGTGAGCAATGTAGCTAAAGAATTGAAACTCGGTAAGTTTTATGCCAAGCTTTTGCCAGATGCAAAAATGGATATATACGAAAAGATTATGCTCTCTACGAAAAGTCCTGTTGCATTTATCGGAGATGGCCTGAATGATGCGCCTGTGCTTTCCCGTGCAGAAATCGGAATTGCTATGGGAGCTGGCGGAAACCAAATCGCAATCGAAGCCGCTGATATAGTACTGATGCAAGATCAACCGCTGCAATTACTCAATACTTTGCGCTTGGCAAGAAAAACAAAAAACATTCTGTGGCAAAATATCATACTGGCTTTGGGTATCAAAGCTGTTGTAATAGTTCTCGGAACATTCGGCATGGCATCATTGTGGGAAGCTGTCATAGCAGACGTTGGAGTTACATTAATGGCTATTGCTAATTCCTCGAGGTTGTTGCGAATCTGAAGCAATTATTGACAAAATCAGCGTTATCGGTTTTTAGGATATAAAATATCTAAATTGGGATTATTTATGGCACTGAAGATTACATTACCGGATGCATCCGTAAAAGAATATGACAATCCGGTATCTCCCCTACAGGTAGCGGAAGATATTTCGCGCCGCTTAGCGGATGCTGCAGTTGCAGCGGAAGTAAATGGAAATTTAGTTGATTTGAATTCAGAAATCAATGATGATGCAAGTCTCGTAATACATACATTCTCCAACCCGGTTGGCAAAGAAATATATTGGCACAGCACAGCGCACCTTATGGCGCAAGCAGTCAAGCAGTTGTTTCCTGAAGTTAAAGTAACAATAGGACCTGCTATCGAACAAGGATTTTACTACGATTTTGATAGAGCTGAACCTTTTTCAGATGAAGAATTAGTATTGATTGAAAACAGGATGAAAGAGCTCAGCAGTCAGAACCTTCCCTATTCGCGCAAAGAACTCTCCAAGCAGGAAGCGATGGAGATGTTTTCCAACTTGCAGGAAGATTATAAATTGGAGCTTATTGAGGCAATTCCGGATGGGGACATAATTTCGACCTATACACAAGGGGATTTTATTGACTTGTGCCGTGGTCCGCATCTTCCTGATACCGGTAGAATTAAAGCAGTTAAACTGCTTAAAACATCGGGCGCATACTGGCGTGGAGATGAACATAATAAAATGCTCAAACGTATCTATGGAATAAGCTTCCCTACCAATAAAGAGCTAAATGAGTACATTCAAATGCTTGAAGAAGCAAAAAAGAGAGATCATAGAAAACTTGGCAAAGACCTTGATCTCTTTTCCATTGATGACGAAGTAGGTGCTGGTTTAGTGCTCTGGCATCCGAATGGGGCACTCATGCGTCATCTGATTGAGCAATACTGGAAAGACGAGCATCTAAAAAATGGTTATAAATTCGTCTGCTCTCCTCATATCGGACGCTCAAACCTTTGGCATACAAGCGGACATCTGGGTTATTATCACGAAAACATGTATTCTCCAATGGATATTGAAGGTCAGGAATACTATATAAAGCCAATGAATTGCCCATTCCATATAGCGATATACAAGACCACACTGCACAGCTATAGAGAATTACCTATCCGCTTGGCAGAACTCGGCACCGTATATAGATACGAAAGGTCTGGAGTACTTCATGGTCTGATGAGAGTCAGAGGATTTACCCAAGATGATGCGCATATCATTTGTACTGCAGAACAAGTAAATGATGAGGTAGAAAAGCTTTTGGAGTTTTCAATGAGTGTTCTGAAACACTTTGGATTTGAAAACTTTCAGATATATCTCTCTACAATGCCGTCAAATCCCGTGGGAGAAGTTAAAGACTGGGAAATGGCGACTGTAAGTTTGCGTTCCTCACTTGAGAAACTAAACATACCATATGAAGTTGATGAAGGCGGTGGTGCTTTTTATGGGCCCAAAATAGATATTAAAATCAAGGATGCATTAAATCGTTCATGGCAATGCACAACTATTCAATTTGACTTTAATCTGCCTCAAAGATTTAATATGGAATACATAGGAGCTGATAATCATTCTCACAAACCATATATGATTCATCGAGCCATATTTGGTTCATTGGAGCGTTTCTTTGGGACTTTATTGGAGTATCATGCCGGTAATATGCCTTTATGGTTATGCCCAATACAGGTGATGGTAATGCCAATTACCGATGTACAAATTGATTATGCAAAAGACATCAATCAGCAATTTACTAAAAATGGTATCAGAGCAGAAGTTGATTTGCGTAGCGAGAAAATCGGCTACAAGATAAGAGAAGCAGAGATGCGTAAAATACCATATATGTGTATAATCGGAAAGAAAGAATTTGAGGATACATCTGTTACATTACGCAGGCATACTATCGGCGATCTCGGATCAATGTCTCTTCAAGAAGCACTTGATAAGATGGAATCAGAGCTACAATAATGACAAATCATAAAACACCTTCTGATATTGTTAAAGATGAACTTTTAACAGTTGCTAAGGCAATATCCGAATCTGTAGAGAAACTGAACTCTCACTCACTTCAAAGAGCATTTGAACTATTAATAAACTGTCAAGGTAAAGTAGTTGTAACAGGTTTAGGAAAAACAGGCATAATAGCCAGAAAGATTGCTGCCACTCTTGCCAGTACTGGGACTACAAGCATTTTTCTGCATGCTGCTGACGGGGTTCATGGTGATATCGGCATGATTCAGGAATATGATGTTGTTTTAGCATTAAGCAATAGTGGAACAACCAAAGAATTGTTATCAATCATATCTTATGTAAAGTTTATTAATGTCCCGATTATTGCTCTTACAGGTAATCCTGAATCTCCGTTAGCAGAAAGTGCTGATGTTGTTGTAAACTGCTCTGTTCCAAAAGAGTATGAACCATTTGGACTTGTTCCTACTGCCAGCACTTCTGTTGCTCTGGCTATCGGAGATGCTTTGGCGGTTGCTCTTTTAAAGCACAAAAACTTTGCTGAAAAGGATTTTGCTTTGTTTCATCCCGGTGGAGCTATAGGTAAAAAATTGTTGCTCAGAGTAAGTGACCTGATGCACAGTGGAGATGCATTACCAAAGGTTCTGTCAAGCGATAAAATGTCTTCGGTTATTGTTGAAATGACAAGCAAGAAACTTGGTTGTACAGCGGTAGTTGATAAGAGTGGGGTTTTGCTTGGGATGATTACTGATGGTGACTTACGGCGTCAATTGCAGCAAAAGCAAAGTAACATTCTGGATTATACAGCTTCTGAATGTATGACGCCAAAACCCAAATACATGCAACCTGAAAGTTTAGCTGTTAATGCTCTGAACTTCATGGAAAACAATAAAATTACCATGCTGCCTGTTGTTGATTCGGAACATCGACCTGTAGGCATGCTGCATATGCACGATTTATTGCAAGCAGGGATTATTTAAAGATTTAATATTAGCAAATGCTTCATGATATTACTTTTTCTTATCAACCTCCGATTGCCGGAGTGCATACCGTCGGTATAGCAGGAGATTTTACTGATTGGAAAATAATTTCTCTTGATTTTGAGAAAGGTATCTATTTTAAATCATTTATACTCACATCAGGTATCTATCAATATCTCCTGATTGTTGACAGTATATGGATTAATGACCCTTCCAATATCCAAACCACTCCCAATCCTTTTGGGGGTGTTAACTCCCTATTGATTTTGGATGATAATACTCAAGAAACTTCGTTGAACGAACTTATATATTCTGAGCAGATATCTTACAATATAACTGATAACTTCGATATTCCTCAATGGGTGGCCGAAGGTGTTATCTATCAGATATTTCCTGACCGCTTTTGTAACGGAAATCCCAAAATAAATCCTGATTTT
>Ga0194125_10007534_pt1 | contig 15665 bp, 9 predicted proteins | sample TA2KigC250mmetaG_FD_148626 | JGI IMG/M metagenome (GOLD analysis project Ga0194125, IMG submission 148626) | Freshwater microbial communities from Lake Tanganyika, Tanzania - TA2015034 Kigoma Deep Cast 250m | ecosystem: Environmental > Aquatic > Freshwater > Lake | place: Tanzania: Lake... | reverse complement strand
GGGCGGCCGCCCACCAGCCCCCAAAGGCCGACCAGGCACTTGGCAGCGGACAATTCTGCCGCATTTCGCCTTGAATCACGTCTTCTGGCCAGCCACACTCTAGCCACGTCCCAAAAGCAAACTCCTATGAGTTGGCCGGTTTTGCCTCTGTAATCAATTGACAGCAGAGTTGAATCGGTGAAGCCAACTTTGAACTGCCGGCAGTGCGGGGTCGCGCTCGAGTCGGACTCCCACGCTGGGCGGTGTCCGCGTTGCTTGGTCCAGGTCGGCATCGCGCTCCAGCCTGCGGAGCGGTTGAGGGCGGAGCGATCGGCTGCGGCGGAGGCAGACGCGGCGGAAGTGCTGCCCCGCCGCTTCGGCGATTACGAGTTGCTGGAACCGATCGCGCGCGGCGGGATGGGCGTGGTGTACCGGGCGCGCCAGATCAGCCTCAATCGGACCGTGGCGCTGAAGATGATTCTGGCCGGCGAACTGGCCACGCGGCAGATGGTGCTGCGCTTTCGGGCCGAGGCCGAAGCTGCCGCCAACTTGCATCATCCGAACATCGCCGCGATCTACGAGACCGGCGAAGTGGACGGCCAGCACTACTTTTCAATGGAACACGTCGCCGGGGCGGACCTCGGACGACTGGCGGCCAAAGGCCCGTTGCCCGCCCAACGCGCGGCGCGTTACCTGGAGAAGATCGCGCAGGCCGTCGAGCACGCGCATCAACACGGCATCCTGCACCGGGATTTGAAGCCGTCGAACGTGTTGATCGACGGACAGGATGAGCCGCGCGTGACGGACTTCGGTCTGGCGAAGAAGTTCACTGCCGACTCGGAACTGACGATGAGTGGGCAACTGGTCGGCTCGCCGAACTTCATGCCGCCGGAGCAGGCCTCGAGCAAGCGCGGCAAGGTGGGACGCCACAGCGACGTGTACGGGCTGGGCGCCCTGTTGTACCATCTTCTGACCGGGCGGCCTCCGTTCGAAGCCGCGACGATCGAGGAAACGCTTCAAGAAGCCTTCGAGCGCGAGCCGGTCAGCCCGCGCGTGTTGAATCCCGGCGTGCCGCGCGACTTGGAGACGATCTGCCTGAAGTGCCTGGAAAAGGAACCGTCGCGTCGCTACGCGACCGCGCAGGCGGTGGCGGAGGAACTGAGCCGCTTCCTGCGCAACGAACCGATTCGGGCGCGTCCGGTCAGCCCGCCGGAACGGTTGTGGCGCTGGTGCCGCCGCAACCCCACCCTGGCCGCGGTGGGAACCGTCGCAAACGTTTTGCTGATTGCGTTGGCGGTGGGCGGTTTGACCGTCGCGCACCGGCAACGCGAATCGGCGGAGAAATACCGAGGCTTGGCGGAGACCAACCGCGTGTTGCTCTACGCCTCGGAATTGAAAGCCGCGCAGCAGGCGATCGAGGAAGGCAACATGCAGAACGCGGTGACGTTCCTGGATCGCCACATTCCCGAAGCCGGCCAGGAGGACTTGCGCGAGTTCACCTGGCGCTATTTGCATCACCTGTGTCAGCCCTACCTGACGACTCCCGAGCTGTCCCATACGAGCTTCGTGTTCTATCTCGCGGCGCCGCGGGACGGCAAACGGCTGGTGGTTGGCGGCGCCACGGATTGGGTCGGGATTTGGGACGTCGCGTCGCGATCCAAGATCCACGAGTTCAGAACTGGCGAGCCCTGGGTGACCGGCCCCCTGGCCTGCTCGCCCGATGGCCGGTACATTGTTGCCACCGGGCTTCGGCCCGAATGGACCACGAACGGAATGCAGATATGGGACACCACCGTGCTCGACACGAACGCTCTGTGGCCGCCGGTTCACACGCGGCCCGGTTTCTTCGGAAGGTATTCTGATTTCTCGCCGGACGGCTCGCTTCTGGCCGTGCCGAGCGAAAAGGAGGTCGTCTTGATGGAAGTCGGCGGAAACTGGGAACAGATTGGGCGGCTCACAGGCCACACGCGGACGGTCTGGTCAGCGCGCTTCGCGCCCGACGGACAGAAACTGGTCACGGCCAGTGAAGATGCCACCGCCCGAGTCTGGGACGTGGCCACGCGCCAGTGCGTCGGGGTCTTTACCAATCACACCGCCGGGCTCCACGCGGCAGCGTTTTCGCCTGATAGCCGGCAGCTCGCCTCCGCCAGCTTTGACGGAACCGTGCGGCTTTGGGATGCCGACTCGCTGGAGGAACGGAGACATTACGAACACAACATGGGCCGGAATGCCTTGGACTTTAGCCCCGACCGCTGGTTGATCGCCTCCGGCGGCACCGATGGATCGGTCAAGGTTTGGGATGTGGAGGCCGACACGGTCCGCACCTTGCGCGGCCACTCTCAGAACGTCATGGCCGTGAAGTTTGTTCTCGGCGGAACCCACCTCGCGTCGGGTTCGTGGGATCAGAGCGTCAAGCTCTGGAATCTGGATCAACCGTTGCCGAACGACGTGATCGAGGGCGCTGCGCGCGATCGCTCGCCTCTTGCCTTCTCCGGGCACGGACGGTGGCTTGCCACCGTCAGTTCCAATGCGTCCGAGATTCTCCTTTGGGATACAGCCAACGGCAGGCCGGTGACGGCGCAGGCCGGCGTGCTCACCAACCGCCTGGGCCGCATGGTTGACACCCGTACACTGCTCTCCACCGAGGAAGCAAGCGAAGTGGCCGGCAGCGTCGTGATAACCGACTTGGCGTTTTCCCCCGATGACCGCTACCTGGCGGCGGCGCGAGCTTTCACGGTGATCTCGCCGGACTCTGAGTCGCGGCGTTCCCGGATCGAGTTCTGGGACATCCGTCGTGGCACGATGATGAATTCCTTCGAGGGCTGGATGCCGGTCCGTTTCACGCGCGATGGCCGGCTGCTCGCCTGCTTGGGGCCTCAACCGGGCACCCTCCTCATCCGCGACGTCGCCACCGGCAGGACCTGGACTGCGGAGCGAACGATTCCCACGGTGGAACATCTCGATCTGGCCTTTTCTCCGGACGGCCAGACACTGGTCTCCAGCGGGATCCAGACGATTCTCTGGGAAGCGGCCAGCGGCAGATGGCTGGGGACGTTGTCCGATTTCCCCAATCCCTCTGTCAACGCCCTCGCGTTCGCGCCCGATGGCAAGTGGCTCGTCACCGGGGGAGCGAGTGCCGAAATTCACCTCTGGGAGATGTCGAGTCGCCGCCAGATCCCCACACTGCGAGCCCATACGACCCGCGTCACGAGCCTGGCCGTGTCGCCGGATGGCCGCACCCTTTCCAGCGCGGACGTCAACGGGCTCATCAAACTCTGGCGTCTGGAGCGAGGGAGCGAAGGTGTGTTGGGAGCACGCGAGCTCTTGACGTTGCGCCAGCATCAAGGCTCGGTGGATAACCTGCAATTCTCGCCCGACGGCTCGGTCCTCGCCTCCAGCAGCGCCGATGGGACGGTGCGCTTGTGGCGGGCGGAAGCCAAGCCGTGAATCGGGGCGCAATCCGGTTGGCCAACTTGGATCCGCCGCCCGGCTCGGAGGGCAAGAAGACCCGGCCGGCCGTCATCGTTTCCCGCCAACGCGAGTGAAAGTCTGCTTCGTGCCGCGTGTTGACGGACTCTGCTCGACAACATAATCTTCCACCCATGAAGGCGACGACGATGACGCTGACCAGAAAACGACGATCCGTTTTCCCGCTTGACTGGTGCAAACGCCAAGGCCTCGAAAGGGGCGGGACACTCAACGTGTTTGAAGTCGGCGACGCGCTGGTGATCGAACCCGTCAAGCCGCTGCCTCCCGAACCGGCCGAGGCGATGTTCTCGCAACCGCCGGCGGGCCGGCACTCGCGGAAAGGCGCCGCAGCCATCGTCGAACGTGCGCTCAACCGGGTGAGACGTGCTCGCCGTCATTGACACCGGCGTCCTTGTTTCGGCCGTTTTTTGGCGGCGCGAACCGCACCAAGTCTTGCGCGTCTGGAAGTGCGGCCTGCTCACGCCGATTGTTTCCCAGCCGATTTTCGACGAATACGAAACAACCCTGGAAGACGTAAAGCGGGAGGAAGGCTTTGCGACAGACCTTTCGCCGTGGCTTGAAGGGTTGAAGGTTGCCGCTGTGTGGGTGATACCTGTGCCGCTTGGCCGGAGCGTCTGCCGCGATCCGAAGGATGACAAGTTCATCGAAGCCGCTCTGGCCGCGGGCGCGCAAACGCTCATTGCCCGCGACCCCGACTTGACGGTTTTGCGCAAGCCATTCGGAATAGAAATCCTGACGCCGCGCGCGTGGTTGGCCCGACTTCCGCGTGCCCAACGGCGGCTGCTGGATTGAGTTGGCGCGGCGTCTCGCCTGCTGAGTCAGCCGCCCCGCCTGACGCAAGACCATTTCAGATTTCGCTCTTGCTCGCGCGGGGCGCGGGAGTTGTTGACCCTGCGAGGCTATCAGGCGAGCATTGAATGCCTGCAATTCTCTTCCGGCGGAAACATTCTGGCCTCGTCGAGTGCTGACGGCATTGTGCGCTTGTGGCGTGCTGAGCCCGAGGCGCGGGGAAAGCTTCACGGGACGATTGGCAGATCGGGCAACGAGAGTGGGGTAGTGAGGAGGCCGGAGGCCATTGGTGTCACTTCCCTGTGCGGACAGCGGAGTTCCCCAAAAACCCTGTGACAAATTCCCGATTCTTCCTCTGTAAGCAGTGAACGGATGGAAGAGGCGTCCTCTTCCCCGGCGTTGAACTCGACACGAACCGCAACGAATTGACTGATTATGAAGACAACGAAAACGATGAGGGCAGACCCGCCCCCGCGCTCCGAACTCGGAGGCCGAAACACGGCCGGAAACCTCCCGCTCCGGCTCCATAACCACGCTGGCCCGCCCCGGGCTTCCCGACCAGCACCCGCATTGGCGGCCACACATTGCCTCGCCGCGCTCGTGGCGCTCTTCAGCGCGGCGCCAGCCTCCGCCCAACCCGGCGTGCCGCCCGAAGTCGCCGCGAATGCCCGCCAATGGCCCTTGCCGCACCGCGACTACGCCGCCCATCGGGCCGTGCTCGACTCGCGCATCTACTCGGGCAACGTCGGCCGGCTCGCAGTGGCCTGGAGCGTGCCCATCACCGGCTCGGAGCCATTTGGCTGGGGCAAGGCGGCGTGCAACCCGGTGATCCTGGGCAACACCGTCTATTTCCAAAACCTGCAGAGCGACGTGCAGGCCATTGACCTGGCGACGGGCACGGTGAAATGGGAACGCAAGTTCAACCGCGGCAACATCGGTCCGAACGGCGTCGCGGTCGGCTGGGGCAAGGTGTTTGGCGCGGTTGGTTTGACTGAGTTCGTGGCGCTTGATTCGCAAACCGGTGAACAACTCTGGTCGTTCAAGCCGCCGCAGGAGACCTGCGGCGAGGGTCTGACCATCCAGCCGCCGCTCTTCAACGACACGGTCTATTTGGGGACGATTCCTGGCTCGGAAGGTTGTCCGAGCTATCCGCCAGGAGTGGGCTGTCGCATCTTCGCGCTGGACCAGGCGACGGGCGCGATCCGCTGGGAATTCGACACCATTGATTCCGAGGATCACTGGGGGAATCCGAGCCAGAACGGCGGGGGCGGCATCTGGTATCCGCCTTCCATTGATGTCGTGCGCGGGCTGGTCTTCGCCGGCACGGGCAATCCGTCCCCGTGGCCCGGCAACAACGGCGCCAGCCGGCCCGGACCCAACCTCTACACCTGTTCGGTCGTGGCCTTGAACGCGAATTCCGGCGCCCTCGAATGGTTCCAGCAGGCCAAGCCGCACGACCTGTTCGACCACGACTTTCAAAACACGCCCGTGCTGGCCACGGCAAAGATCGGCGGCGCAGCCCGTGACGTGGTCATCGGTTCGGGCAAGACCGGCACACTCATCGCGATGGACCGCGCCACCGGCCAACGGCTGTGGAAAACCGCGGTGGGCCGGCACGAGAACGATGAACTGACGGAACTGCCCGCCGGCGGGTTGGCCATCTATCCGGGCGCCTTCGGTGGTATCCTCACCCCCATTGCTTACGCCGATGGTGTCGTCTATGCCCCCGTGATCAATCGGGGAAGTTTTTTCACCCCGACCAGCCGTTCCTGGCTGGGATCGGAAGCGGGCGAGTTTGTGGCGGTGGCGGCGGACACGGGCGAAATCCTCTGGAGCAAACCGTTCACCGCCATGCTGACCGGCGGCGCCACAGTAATCAACGACCTCGTCTTCACCGCGACCGTGAACGGCTTGATCGTGGCCTTCGACCGCCGGACCGGCGACGAACGCTGGCGTTACCAGGCGCCCGGCGGCATCAACGCCTGGCCCGCCGTGGCCAACCACACCATCGTCTGGCCCATCGGCATGGGCCGAGCCCAACTGCTCGCGCTGCGCCTGCCCCCGCCCCCGCCTGCCCAATGGGTCCGCATCCCGACCGATCCGGCCAGCACGCCGCCCGGCCGTAAATCCGCCGCGATGGTCTATGACGAACAGCGCGAAGTCATCCTCATGCATGGTGGACGGGATGGCAGCCGGACTTTTTCGGACACCTGGGAATGGGACGGTGAGAACTGGACGCGCGTTTCCACGAACGGTCCCGGAGTCTTGCTCCACAGCATGGCCTACGACGCCTTCCGCAATGTCACCGTGCTTTACGGTGGAAGATGGGCCCCCGGCGCCCAAACGAACGCCATGAACTCGAACGAACTCTGGGAGTGGAACGGCAACGCGTGGAGCAAGATCGAGAGCGGCGCCGCCGATCCGTTGATCGTGGCCGGGTTGGTTTACGATCCCGAGCGAAGGAAGGTCCTTCGTCACGGCGGCGTCTTCAGCGGCGACGTGACGCACAAGGACCCCGCCACCTACGAATGGGACGGCACGAACTGGACCGCCATCGCGCAGGGTTCCTTCAAACGCGGCGCCCATTCTGTGACCTACGATCCAGTGGCCAGGAAGGTCGTCTCATTCGGAGGCACGAGCGCGGCCCGACCACCGCCATCTGGGCGCGACACGTGGGAATTCGATGGCGCTGAGTGGACGCAAGTCGCGAACACCGGCCCTGCCGGGCGTGTCCTTCAGGGGCTGGCCTACGACTCTTATCGGGGCGTCAGCGTTCTCTTTGGTGGAGAAGAGTATCCTGATCTCTTCTTCGGAGACACGTGGGAGTGGAACGGAGTCGAGTGGATCAAGGCGAATGTTGGGGCCTCCCCGGCGCCCCGTTCAGTCCATGCGATGGCCTACGATTCCAAACGGCGCCGAGTCGTCCTCTTCGGGGGCGGCAACCAGACGACGCCCTACATGAATGACACGTGGGAATACGGCCTGCCGCCGCTGCAACTCACCGTCTCCGCGCGCCAGCCCGACGGGTCGCTGGAAATCCGCTGGACCGGCGAAGCCCCGCCGTACCAGTTGCAAAGCTGCACCAATCTCGGCACGGGCAACTGGCAGAACGAAGGCGCGCCCACGAACGCGTCGAGCGTAACAGTGCAAACCGGCGGCGCGGCGAAGTTTTTCCGCGTCCTGAGCCTGTTTGGAAACACCCCGTGATCGTGAGCCAATGACAGCCCTCGTGTTCCACGGATCCGGCATCGCCCACGCCGGAGCGCGGGTTTCCAACCAGTTGTGTTCGGCAAGCCAAGTGCAGGGTTCACACAGCTCCGTCAGGAGCGGCATCTTTGTAGAATGGCGCCAGAAAACGCGCCCAAGCTCCGTAGGAGCGACATCAGGATGCCGCTCCTACGGAGCTTGGGAAGGGTTGCGCCGGGCGTTGTGGCTACAAAGATGTCGCCCCTCCGGGGCTGTTCAGGCCAGGCCGTCTCGATGCCGAACACAACTGGTTTCAAACCGTGCCGCATTCGCAAGGATCATCGCGGGCCGCGGCACTCAGAAAAGCGTATGCGTTGCGGTTCGACCGCGCGGTCTGCAACTTTCGCCGAGCGATTCCCATGTAGGAATTGATGAGTCGGACATGAACCCTCGCTTTCGAGCAGCCTTTACCTTGATTGAGCTGCTGGTCGTCATCGCCGTCATTGCGCTGCTGGCCGGCCTGCTGTTGCCGGCGCTGGGCCGGGCCAAGGCCCGCGCCCAGAGCATCCAGTGCCTGAACCATCTCCGGCAACTGGGTGTGGCCACGTTGATCTACGCCGATGAAAACCAAGGCCGGGCGCAGGTCCATTTTCCCGGTGAGACGAACCAGACCTGGGGCAGCGTGTTGAGCACGAACCAGCATCTGACGGCCTTCAATCTCTTCGTGTGCCCCGGCTACCCGCCCAAGGTGTTTCAAGATTGGCGGCGCACTTACGGCGTCCGGCTGGACCCTCCCGCCAGCGCCACGAGCGGCCAGTTCGAGGAGTTTCTCCACATGGCCAGCGTGCAAAGACCGTCGGCCTACTTGCACCTGGCGGACACGACCAGCCGGGGGCGCGGCGGTCTCAAGGCAGAACAGTTTTTCTATTTCCGGGTCGTGAGCGAGAAAGAGGTCCATGCCCGCCACGAGGGCAGCGCAAACGGCTTTTTCCTGGACGGCCACGCAGCAAGCAACCGTCGTCAACAACTGGAGCGTCTGGGAATCCACGCGCTGTACGAGCGCGACCTGGTGCCCGGATACTTCTGATTCTCCGGCCGATGAAGAATTCTTCAAGCGCGTTTACGACAGCGCCTGCCGCTGGGGGCGACGTCAGAACGGACCGCGACCGGTCGCCGGTGTACCCGTTTAGCGTAGCGGCGCTCTGGCGAGCGCCGCATTTGTTTCGAGTCGAAAGTTGCCCCCCTCCGGTGGTCCTTCCGATCGCACTACCCATGACCTCAATCAGCGGCGCTCGCCAGAGCGCCGCTACGCTAAACCGATACTCCCCGGTCGCGGTCCGCAGTTTCGTTCACCCGCCCGCAGGTTGCCAACCTGCGATACAGCAGACTGCCAGTCTGCGCTACAGCCGGGCACAACTCGCGCCTTGGCGACGTCTGCTGGCTCTGCTCGGCCTGTGCCTGATCGCAGTGGCGCACGCGGGCCAGGAATCGCTTCGCCTGAGAATCGAACAATCCGCTGAAGCCAACGGGACGGTGTACGTGAGCTTCGCCGCCTCGCCGGGAACGCGGTATCGGTTCCTCGAAAGCCGCGACTTGAAAGTCTGGCAACTCCGCCAAACGGGCGTGGCTTCTGCGGAGCGCGTGAGCTTCTCCCTTCCCATCGAGGATGCGACGTACTCGTTCTTCCGCGTGGAGTCGATCTCCGTTCAAGCGCCGGAACGTATGGTCTGGATCGAGCCCGGCGAGTTCGTGATGGGCAGTCCGCCGGATGAAGTGGGCCGGTTCCTGGACAAGGAAGAACCGCAGACGCGCGTCACCCTCACGCGCGGTTACTGGATCGGCCAGTACGAGGTGACGCAGGCGGAATTCGAGGCGGTGCTGGGCTTCAATCCGAGTCTGTTCGCCGGCGTGTCGGATCGTCCGGTGGAGAAGGTCAGTTGGTTCGACGCGCTGAATTATTGCGCGGTGTTGACCGAGCGGGAACGCCACGCGGGCCGCTTGCCGGAGGGCTTCGCGTATCGGCTGCCCACCGAGGCTGAATGGGCTTACGCGGCGCGCGCGGGCACCACCACCCGCTTCAGTTACGGCGACGATCCGGGTTACGAACGGTTGCGCGACTATGCCTGGTACGGCGGCAACAGCGGGCTGCGACCGCATCCCGTCGGCCAGAAGCTCCCCAATCCCTGGGGCCTGTATGATGTGCACGGCAACGTGTTCGAATGGTGTCTGGACTGGTTTGGCGACTTGCCCGGCGGCTGGGTCATCGATCCTTGGGGCCCTGGCGAAGGCATCGACCGCATCATTCGCGGCGGGTATTGGGACAGCACGCCGGCCATGTCCCGCTCGGCCGTGCGAGTGCATTTTCCGCCAGACACGCGAATCAGCTATCTCGGTTTTCGCATTGTCCTGGCGGAGGTGGAGGGGCCATGAACATGGAAGGCAGGCGCAGGACACGATTCTTCGTGTTGCCGATGACCTGGGAACGCCGGCATCTCTGCCGGCGAATTCCCACATCGTGTGCCACGGACGCTTCAAGCCGGCAGAGATGCCGGCGCTCCCAGGACGAATCCTGTCTTACGTCCGCACAATGCGATGCGGGCCTCTGCCCCGGTGGGGGCACAACATGAATGCAGAAAACGACGAGCAAAGACACATGAAAACGCCAACTCGATATTTGCGCATGACACCTTGGCTGAACGAACGGATCCGAGTCGTTGGCCGAGGGATCAGGACGCTCAGTGGAAGTCCTCAACTGCGGCTGCTCTTCCTGGCGATCTTGCTTGCGCCTGCTCTGGGCGCAGTAAAACCGGCGCCCAGAGCGGGAGCCGATCTGCTGGAGCGGATCGGCTCGTGGCCGGGTTTCACACGCGGGCCGGTCTCGGACGTGGCCGTCGCCGACAACTACGCCTACGTCGCCATCGGGGAAGGCGGCCTGATTATCCTGGACATGACAGAGCCCGCCAACCCGGTGCGCGTGGGGGAGTACTTGACGCGTGGCTACACCGGCCAGGTGCGCGTGGTAGGCCCACGCGGGTATCTAGTAGTAGACTGGTTCAACCTGGTCATCCTGGACGTGAGTGATCCGACCCGCCCCAGACTCCTCGGCAGCCACAGGACCGGCACCTGGATTGAAAGCCTGCAGGTGGATGGCGAGCGGGTCTATCTCGGCAACGGCGGATTGTGTCATTGCCAACGGGCCTTTTTCATCCTGGACGTCTCCAACCCGGCCCGGCCTGTGACGCTCAGCGTGGATTGGGAACGCGGCGCGGGCCGCATTGCGGTCGCGGGCGAGCACGCGTATGTCGCTTCATGGAGGCAGAATCTGCGTGTTCTGGATGTCAGCCAACCGGCTTGGCCGACGGTCCTGGCAGAATTGGAAACGGCTGAGCCCGTGCAAGGAATGCAAGCGGTGGGCGACCGGCTCTACATGGTGGCGGGCAACTGGGGGGAGCGCCATGAGTTGCGGATCTACGATACGGGTGACCCGACCGCGCCCCAACTCTTGGGCGCGCTCGAATTCGACCGCGAGGCGCTGGACTTCGAAGTCGTGGGGAATTACGCCTACGTGACCATGGGGGACGCCGGCTTGGTCGCGGTCGATGTCAGCGATCCCACCGCGCCTGTGCTCGCGGGAAATTGGGACGCGCCGACTTGGCTGGGGCGGATCGAGATCGCCGGCGATTGCGCTTATGGGGTCGGCGGTGCAGGCCTGCAAGTGATTGACATCCGCGATCCCGGCCGGATAGCGCGCGTGGCGGAGTTCGATACCGGCGTCACGGCAGGTGCGCTCCGGCTGTCGGATGACAGGGCTTACCTGTTGAGCTCGGGCAGGCGGATTGAGGTTGTGGATGTGAGTAATCCAATCGAGCCGCTCTTGCTGACGGCTTATGATTCAGCACGATGGGTTCAGTCCTTGGACGTAGCCGGTGACCTCGCCTACCTGGGATGGACCCATGCCAACGAAACGGGGTTTGAAATCGTCGATTTTCGCGACCCGCTTCGGCAGGCGCGACTGAGCGACACCACGAACACTCCGCCCGGCGGGCGGTCATCGGGCATCCGTGTTCGGGTCGATGGCCATTACGCTTACGTGACCACTGCGGATGACGAGAACCCGAACCCAACGCAGCCGAAGTGGCGCCCGCGCCTGCGGATTTTCGACGTGAGCGATCCGGCCGAGCCCGTTGTGGTGAGCCAAACCGATATCGGGGAATATGTCGCCGCGTTGGAAGTGTTGAACGATCGCGCTTACCTCCTGTTTGATTCGAAGCTGGCAGTATTCGATGTGCGCGATCCGAAAGCCCCGACCCAACTCTCCTCGGTTCGGTTGCCCTATTGGGGAACCGACGGCCTGTGCGTCTCGGAGGATCATGCCTACACCGGAGGCTGGGGAGGGGTTGCAATTGTGGATCTGCGCCAGCCAGGCACCCCCGTGGTCAGGGGCCAATACGACACCCTCGACCGAGTCAGCGATCTCAGTGTCAACGGGCATTACGTCTATGCTGCGGAAGGGTGGGAAGGCGTCGAAGTCTTCGACGTGAGTAATGCGGCGCAGCCGTTGTCCATTGGCCATTCGAGCACTCTGGGCAAGGCGGTTGGAATCGAGGTGGCAGGCGATTACGCCTACGTGGCGGAAAGCGGAGGTGGACTGGGGATCTTCGGCCTCGCGCGGGAGAACGTCACCTTAGTCGAGCAGCCTGGCGATCTCACGGTTGCCGCCGGAGACACGGCGACGTTCACCGTGCGCGCCTACGGGGAGGGGCCGCTGAGGTATCAGTGGTACCCTGGCGAGAGCGGCGATCGGTCGCGGCCCGTTGCGGGCGCCAATTCGCCCACGTTCACCACGCCGCCGCTGACGGCCGCGGCTGCCTACTGGGTGCAGGTCAGAGCCGCGACGGGAAGGAGCGATAGTCGAACCGCGCGAGTGGCGATCGTGCCGCCGATGTCCGTGGAGTTGTTGAGCCTGTGGCCGGGCGAGGCGCGTGGGCCATCAACCGCCGGCTTCGCCGTTGATGTGGCGGTTTCCGGCCAACACGCCTTTCTGGCGGACGGCGAGGGCGGACTGCGGATTATCGACGTCGGCGATCCAGCGCAGCCGAAGTCAGTGGGAGTTCACGGTCGCAATGTTCGTGGCGTAGCCGTCAGCGGCCAGTTCGTTTATCTGGTGGCGGACACTCTCCAGATCCTGGACGCGGGCGATCGCACTCGCCCGCGCCAAATAGCAAATCTTGGGGAGTGGGACCTTCAGGACATCTTTCCAGCGGGTGAGTTCGCGTACTTCTTGACCTGGGGCTTAAAGGCGCTCGACATGCGGAATCCGGCACAGCCGCAGATCCTCGCGTCAGATGCTTCCCCTGGCTGGGGTCAAGCAGGCATGGCCTTCGTCGGGCGCTACGCCGGTCTGGGAGTTGGGGAGTGGGGTGAACAGAACTGGGGCAGTCTGCAGATTCTCGATCTGAGCGTGCCCGGCGAACCGCGCTGGGTCGGAGCATACTACTCCGATGCGCCCGTCTTGGACGTGGCGTGGCAGGGCAACGTCGCCTGCCTCACGCTGGGACCGAGACTCCCGGGTCTCGACGTAGTGGACATGACCGACGTCCAGCGGCCCGTCCGAATGGCCAGAGTGTTCCTTCCGCTCGCGAACCGTGTTGCGCTGATGGGGAGTTACGCCTGCGTGACCGGTGAGGGCCTGCAGGTCTTTGACCTCGGCGATCCACACAATCCGGTCCGGGTCGGTTCTCACCGGTTTGCCTCCGAACCCGGCTCGGAATTCTTCTCGGAGACGCGCGGCCTGCAAGTGGTCGGCAACCTCGCGTATGTCGCGGCCGGTGAGGACGGCCTGGCGATCTATCGCCTGACGCCGCCATTGCGACTGAACCCGGTGGTGTTGGAGGGCAACGCACTCCGCCTGTCCTGGCTGGGCGGGCCGGGCATCCGGCTCCAACGGACCGCGAGCCTGTTGCCGCCGGAGTGGCAGGACGTGCCCGACTCCGAAGGAGTCAGCAGCCTCGAACTGTCATTGACGAATCGGCAAGCGTTCTTCCGATTGGTGGGGCAGTGAAAGGCGCGTGCGGATTCCGCAGCCGCGGCCCTGAAGCGGCGTTTTTCGTCCCGCCGACACCGGCCGGCGCTTCTCAACCGCTGGGCGCGGTGAATGCCGAAGCCCGCCACCAACCGCGTGGACAATCCTTGATGCGGTCGCATCATTTATTGTCCACGGTCACCTGGCACCGACCACTGCGTCGAGCGCGACGGTGCAGACCGGCGGCGAAAAGAAGTTCTTTCGCGTCGTGAACCTGTTTGGCAACGCGCCGTGACTGCGGTAGGTTGTGCCGAGCTGCTCCATGAAAGCGATCCGAGCCTTCACGCTCATCGAACTGCTGGTGGTCATCGCCATCATCGCGATCCTGGCGAGCCTGTTGTTGCCCGCACTCGGCCGCGCCAGGGGCAAGGCGCAGGCGACCCAGTGCCTCGGCAATTTCAGACAACTGAACCTCGTGTGGAGAATCTACATCGACGATCACGATGGTCGTCTGCCGCCCAACCATTCCGATCGCGTGCAACGGGGCGTGAACCGCGATACGGAACGCTCGGACGAGTCCTGGGTGCTGGGCAACGCCTACACGGACGGAACAGACGCGGGCATCCGGCAAGGGCTCCTCTTCGATTACACTCGATCCCCGCGCATTTACAAATGCCCGGCGGACAAATCGACGGTCCGGGATAAGGGCAAAACGCCGCGGCACCGGAGCGTCACGATGAGCGTGACTATGAACTTCGAGCCGAATCCGTTGCGCAACGACTTGGATGGCTACGACAAGTGCTGGCGCAAGGAATCGGAGATCACGCTGCCGTCCCCGAGCGGAGCCTTTTTGTTTGTCGATACGCACGAGCACTCGATTTCAATTTCCGCGTTCACGCTGAAAGTTCCCGGCTACCCCGCATACCCGAGCCCACCTCTGTGGACATGGATTGAATTTCCCGCCGCGCGCCACAACAAAGGGGCGACGGTCAGCTTCGCGGATGGCCACACCGAAACCTGGCAGTGGCGTGAACCGAACACACTGAACATCGCCCGGGAGAAACCGTGGATCTTGCTGAGAGATGCGGTGAAACCCTACGACGACGACCTGGCTCGCTTCATCAAAGCGGCGCGCCCCCTCAACGAAGCGGAGTATCGGCGCATGTTTGGTGACTGAATTCGACGGGGGAAGATAGCTCGCCGCCCACCGTTGGCCGGCCGGGACAATCAATGCGAGGCCGGGCGCTCGGCTCTCATCCACTGCCGTTGCTCGTCGTTTTCGCCCATCGGTTGGCCGTCGCTCTCGGGAAAATGAATCAGCGGCGGCGGAGGCGGCTCGGCCAGCGCTTGCTCCAGCGTCATCATGAAGCAAAACGTCAATACGTGCCAACCCACTCAAGACCGCGCAAGGCAATTTGACAGGGCTTTCCATGACCGGGACGTACGCTCGCCGGGATGGTATGGGAGTGGGCCCTCTAAGAAACTCTGTGACACGCGAGGGTGCGGCCATCGGGCGCGACTTCGGCGGGGGAGAGGACGCCGGAGAATGGCGAGTTCTGGCGTTGGCTCTCTTGGGTTTCGGATAGCACTACAGCGACACTTCCTGAATCGTAGCAGCGAACGTGAGTTCGCTCACTTCAATCTGCCGAGGAAGTTAGAGGGAACTCACGTTAGAAGGCCGGTTGGGTGGCCGAGCATGTCTGCGCCGAGGTGCCGCACCGGCAATTCGTGTTCACGATCCCGAAGCGGCTGCGCATCTATTTCCGTTTCGAGCGCCGGCTCCTGGGCGACCTGTGCCGGGCGGCGGCGCGTACGGTGATCACGGTCTATCGGGCCGCCAGCGGCCGGCCCGACGCCGTGCCAGGGATGGTCGGCGCCATCCAGACGTTCGGTCAACTCATCCATGCCCATCCACACATCCACGCACTGGTCAGCGACATCCGGTCCTGGAGGCATTCGGGTTTCAGTGTGGACCAAAGCGTCGGCTTGGAAGGGGGCGATCAGGAAGGGGTGCAGCGGCTGATTCAATAACGATGCGCATCGTCGCCTTCATCGAGAGGCACCAGACTGAGCTGATCGAGAAGATTCTCCGGCACTGCGGACTGTGGGAGGACCAAGCGGCGCGCGCCCCGCCCTCGCCGGCTGTCGCGGTTGAGGACGGAGGCTGAAGTCGAGGGGGAACGGAGGGGCGGTGGCCCTG
>Ga0194125_10007530_pt1 | contig 15673 bp, 17 predicted proteins | sample TA2KigC250mmetaG_FD_148626 | JGI IMG/M metagenome (GOLD analysis project Ga0194125, IMG submission 148626) | Freshwater microbial communities from Lake Tanganyika, Tanzania - TA2015034 Kigoma Deep Cast 250m | ecosystem: Environmental > Aquatic > Freshwater > Lake | place: Tanzania: Lake... | reverse complement strand
CACAAGAGGCCTGAACCCAGGCTCACCTTTCCAGGAAAACTTTTCTGATTTTACTGATACAGGATGTGCATGTTCCATGTAATATCCTCCTTTCTAAATTTTAAATATTTTCAAAAAGCTTCTTCATCTTATCCAGAAGAATCCTTATTTCCATATCCCGGGGAAGCAAAGCATCAACCCCGAGCTTCTTTACGAAAGACATCTTCTCGTCACCTGTACTTCGTGATATGACCATTACCTTTGTGTTGCTGAATTCAGGAGTCTGTTTTATAACCTGACATAGATCAAATCCATCTATAATAGGCGCAGGAAGGTCGATCAAAACCAAATCAGGCTTAAAAAGGAAAAGCTTCATGTGGGTATCAAGGCCATAAGCAGAGCAATCAATGATGAAATCCTGTATATTTTCCTTTTTGAAGCATTGCAACAGTGTATCCAGAACTGCTTTCTCTTCATTGACGATAATCAGTACCTTTTTAGTCCCGGGAGATAAAATCTTATCCGGAATGGGCAGGTTGTATTTAATTAGAAAATCAACAAGATCTGCTACTGAGATGCGATAGTGACCTCCCAGTACAGGTGTAGCCTTAAGTTCTCCCTTTTCAATCCAGCTCTGCACTGTCTCTTCGGAAAATCCACAATATAGTGAGACCTGTCTGATGTCCAAAGTTGAGTCTTTTTCCTTCATAATCATTTTTAGGAATAACAAAAGATGTGCCAGAGGATGAGAAGAGAGAATTTTTGCTTTAAAATTAAGTGCTTAGATCAATTCCTTATCAGAATGCGCGATATATTTAGGGTAGGAAAGGTAACAATGTCAGCAAAGGATTTTGACTTTTGGGTAATTTTTTACTCAACCCATGTTACCTGAAAACGGGGTTAGTGTTTATAGTCAATCTTATTTAAACCATATTTCCGCATTTTCTGATACAGAGATTTTCTGGATATTCCTAAGGCTTGATGGGTCTTGCTGATACTCCCTCTATAAATATTCAGGATCTTTTCGATATGTTCCTTTTCTCTGTCTTCCATAATATTGGACAATCTGAGAAGCAGTGATTCGCCCTTTTCTTTGAGAACGGTTTCCCTGAGATTTTCCATTACTCCTTCTTCTCCAAGGAGAATAAGTTGTTCTATGAATTTTTCTAATTCCCGTACATTACCAGGCCAGGAGCAGTTCATTATCCAGCTTATGACTTCAGGAGAGATCGTTTCTAATTTTCTACTATGAATTTTATTATATTTATCCAGAAAATGCTGACAAAGGAGGGGAATATCCTCGACTCTTTCTCTTAAAGGGGGTATGGTAATAGTAATACCGTAGAGACGAAAATAGAGATCAGAGCGGAACTTTCCGTCCTCTACTAATAGTTTCAGATTTTGGCTGGAGGCGGTGATGAGGCGAACATCGATCTCAATGAGTGTATTGCTGCCCAGACGCTCAATCTTTCTCTCTTCCAATACCCGAAGAAGCTTGAGCTGGGTATTAATAGGCATACTGTCTATTTCATCCAGAAAGAGTGTCCCTTTATGGGCATACTCAAACTTGCCGATTCTTCGTTTTATAGCCCCTGTGAAAGCCCCTGGTTCATAACCGAAAAGCTCGCTCTCAAGGATAGTTTCGGGAACAGCTCCTATATTGATGGCCATAAATTTTTCATTTTCCCTTTGGGAAAGATTATGAATTGCCTTAGCAATCAGCTCTTTTCCAGTTCCTGTTTCACCACAGATGAGTATAGTTGAGTCTGTTTTGGCTATACTCTCGATGAGATGGAAAATCTTCTGCATCTGTGAACTTTTGCCTATAATGCCCTGGAAGCTGGGCCTCAATTTTTTTGCTTCCTCAAATTCTTCTTTAAGATTCTTATTGAGGAGGACTAACTTCCTTTTCTCCACCGCCCGGTTTACTGAGGCTAATAACACCTCGTTATTAATCGGCTTTTCCAGAAAATCGTAGGCCCCGTTTTTTAATGCCTCAACAGCCATAGGCACATCTCCGTAACCTGTAATTATGATCACAGGGAGATTCTCGTCTATTTCTTTCACATTCTTTTGAAGTTCAATCCCATTCATCTGTGGCATCTTAACATCGGTAATAAGTACGTCATATGTATTTTTTCTTAATTCCTCCAAGGCATCCATTGCATTGTCAAATGTCTTCACATCAAAGTCATTGAGAGATAGGGTTTGATGAACAGCCAGGCGAGTATATTTATCGTCATCCACGAAGATGATCCGCGGTAAATCTTTCATAAAGCTTCCTTATGATATAAAGGTAGATAAATGCGAAAAGTGGTTCCCTTTCCGACCTCGCTTTCTACCTCGACAGATCCTTTATGTTCTTTAATGATGCTGTGGCTTATTGAGAGCCCGAGTCCGGTTCCAACTCCAACATCGCGGGTTGTAAAGAAGGGATCAAATATCCTTTCCTTCAATTCCGAAGGGATACCTGCTCCTGTGTCAATAATCTCTATATTAACTGCATCTTGGGACAGATGGGTCTGAATAGTTAACTTTTTTGTCTCTGTTTTCTCCATGGCGTATATGGCATTTTGAATCATATTCAAGAATACCTGCTCTAAGCGCAGAGGATTACCAAGTATTTGGGGATTGGTTGATTCCAGCTTTAATTCCACTTGAATATTGGCCAATTTGAGCTGAGATTCGAGAATCTGATGAGCCCTTCGATAAGAGTATGAACATCTAAGGTCTGTTTCTTCTCATCAGATTTCCTGGCAAAGGTTCTTAATTGACCGATAATAGTTGATGCCTTTTTAACCAGATCGATAATAAAAAGAAGGTTTTCCTCGGCTAACTTAGGTGGATTTTGGTTTCTTCTAAGGTCAGTGAGTGCATTTTGAGCAAACAGTTGAATACCATTAAGTGGTTCATTTAGTTCATGTGCAATTCCGGCTGCCATCTCTCCCAAAGCAGCCAGTTTATTTGACTGAATAAACTGTTCGTTCAGAAGGGTTTTCTGTTGGTAAATAGCCTCAACCCTTCTGAAAAGATATTGTATAGTCAGCATTGCCATAACCAGGATAATAAATCCGCTGAAAGCAAAAATGGGAAGAGCTAACGATTCATGATTACTGTAGTACAGATATAAAGAAATCGAGAAAGGTACTAAGGCCAGTAAAAAGGTGATAAGTAATATCTTTCTCCTTAAAGGCAGAAAATAATTTTCTCTTACTTCCACACTCGTAAAGAGCTTTCCTCTACTCAACTTTCGCAAAATAAAGTGAATTTAATTATATCATAAAATGATAAATAGAATGTTCACGAAGCGTTACATGACTAATCAAAGAATTGTATATTTAGAGTCTGTTTATAAAATTGTATATTTAATATCTTTTATTCTTTTAATATTTCATCCGATATTGCATCAAACACCTCTATCATCCTTACAAGTCCAATAAGCTTCCTTTTGTTCTCTAAAACAGGGAGGAGAATCAAATCATGGTGAATCATTATGTATGCCGCCTTTGTTACAGATTCATTAGGTTCAACAAAATATTGCGCTGATATCATAATCTCGCGGACTGGCTTTTCTACCAATTCTTTTGATTCCTGTTTAAATAAGGTGTCCCATTCCATCTCTTTCTCTTCAGAGAATAGAGCCTGTGTTGTCTGTTTTAAAAATCCCGGTTCAAGTCCTTTCAGGATATCTTTGAGAGTCAAGGTTCCCATAAGATTATATTTTTCGTCAAATATCAGAATAACCATCGGTTCAGGATATTTCTTGCTATTAATAAAAGATACCTTAGCAATCCTTATAGCCTGACTTATCGAAAACCAGTACGGGATATGAGGATAATCAAAGACTCCGATCATAATGTCTTTTACATTTTTAGCAGTCTGCATTTAATCCCTCCCTTAACGAATTAAGCAAAAGGGTCAGGTCTTGCAATATTACATTTCTATTTTTCCTTCTACCCTCTTGATTGCCCTGCTTATTGTTGCATAGTGTACACCAAGGTGCTCGGCTATCTCCCTCAATGTATAACCATACCTGATGTAAGCTTCATATATCTTTTTATCTTTAGAACCCTTGGTTTCATTATCCCATTTCAATATCTCCTCAAGTAATAGTCTTGTTATATACCGTTGAACCCTGGGTATTTCTTTTAAGTCTCCTTTATGTGTCAGCATTAGATTTAACTTCTCCATAAAACTATCTTTTCACTGAGGATTATTTATGACTTTATCTATCTTACCTCTGCTAAAAAAAAGCTCGGCAGTCTTATTCGTTGGATCTAATTCTTGTATCTTTCTAAATATTAATGTCATTTTTGTAAAATCACTTTTATTCTGATATAACTGTGCCAGCAACAAAAGATATTTAATCTGTTCAGCAACCAGTCCTTCTTTATGAAGAATAGTAATAATTCCTTCATAGGCACCTATTTCTGAAGGATAGATATTCAATATCTTTTTATAAGTTGCAATAGCCTTATTGCCCTGGTCAAGAGACAACTTTTTTGCTGCTTTGTATAAATACTTGGTTGCACTTTTCTTATCTCCTTTTTTCAAATAAAGATCCCCAAGCAGGTTGTATTCATCTGATGAGAGATCCCTATTATTTAATGATTTTATGTACTCTTTATCCATTAATTCTTTTATTTTTATATCAATATCATCTGATTTACTTGATTTTGATATCATTCTTCTCCCCTTTTGTTTTATTTAACCTGAATTACGAAAGAGTATAATAAAAAGTCATGTAAAATGTCACCCTGAAAAAAGTTCAGAAATTTTTATGGGTGTTATGTAACATTTGAATGCTGATTGATTGACAGAATTGTCATTAAACAGAAATAATGAAATATGGTCAGGAGATATAATTCGTTCGGTTCGTATATAAAGAAGCTGTTTGGTACCACTGTTTATAAGGTAAATGTGGACGCTGGATTTACCTGTCCTAATCGGGACGGAACCCTTAGTACATCGGGATGTATTTATTGTAACAATGACAGTTTCAGACCTATCTCATGTAAGCCGACTCTTTCTTTGCGTGAACAGATTCATAATGGCATTGCACATATTCGAAAAAGATACAAGGCAGAGAAGTTTCTTGTCTATTTTCAGCCATATACAAACACATATGCCCCTGTTGATGAGTTAGAGCATCTTTATAGAGAGGCACTCTCAGAACCCTCAGTTACAGGGCTCGCTATCGGCACAAGACCTGATACGGTGGATAAGGAGAAGATTGCATTACTTGAGTCCCTTGCAGAACAGTACTTTATCCTGGTTGAATATGGGATGCAGTCAATGTACGATAAGACCCTTGAATTCATAAACCGAGGGCATGACTATCATACGTTTCTCACTGCCCTTGACATGACAAAGAACAGAGGGATATTTATCGGTGCACATATTATTGTTGGATTCCCAACTGAGACAAAAGAAGAGATAATCTTGATGGCTGATGAGATATCACATTTACCACTTGAATTCCTCAAGATTCATCAGCTTCAGGTAATAAAAGATACGCCTCTTGAGATGATGTACAGGGAAAACCCATTTCATGTATTTGAATATGAGGAGTATCTTGATTTTGTTATTGAATTCATCGAGCGGCTTTCTCCCAGGATAGTCCTGCAAAGGCTTTTTGCTACAGCACCTGATAGTATCCTGATTGCGCCCCGGTGGGGAAAAAGCAGACAGGAGATTTTAAGGGACATAGAAAAAAGACTTGAGTTAAAAGATACCTATCAGGGGAAAAAAATGAAGATTCATGCCGTGATATAAACTCTTGGTATCCACTCAAAAACTTCTGAACAGTTTTAAGGGTGTATCCCCTTAGTTCTAATAACATGGGCGGACGAGTCGCAAATGATACCTGAGGCGAACGCTATTCTCCCAGTCTATGCGTTTCTGCTGTGCAGGACTTCTGCGCTGGAGGACTTCGGTTCTTTTGGCCTACGGTACCTCGGGCCTTGATGCAGAAGGGCTCGGCAAAGCCCGTTTACTGGAAAATTGAATTTAGGAAATATGGGGAGTGTCCCTTCTAAGGCTCCCAATCAAGTCTGTTTTGTTTTAGTTATCCCAACCTTAACCTTAACCTGTCTTTTTTGTTTGCAAATATTGAGAGGGAAATATGATTCTTAGAGGAAATTAGGGGGAAGGGGATTATGTGAAGAAACAAGACCTGACCCGGTTTTGCATTGTACTAATGTTATAAAAATAGAACCATTTTTTTATATCGCACTAAATAAAGTTGGATATGATAACATGATAAGAGAGGAAACCTTGGAACCTGTTGATATAGAAGATATTTACAAAACATTGCCACCAGAAAAAATCCCCTGGAATATCGAAACTCCACCAGAGATCTTAGTTGATCTGGTAGAGAGCGGAAAAATTAAACCCTGCAAAACTGTTGATTTGGGTTGTGGCGTCGGACATTATGCAATTTATCTCGCCGGTAGGGGATTCGACGTTACAGGGATTGATATTTCACCAACAGCTATAAAAATTGCCAAAGAAAAAGCAGAGAAGGAAAATGTCAAATGCACTTTCATAGTTGCCGATGTTCTCGGCAGTCTGGATGAAGTCAAAGATGCGTTTGATTTTGCTTACGACTGGAGTTTGCTGCATCATGTGTATCCCGAACAGAGGAAGAAATATATTGATAATGTTAAGAGAATACAGAACAGCGGAGGGAAATATCTTTCTGTTTGCTTCAGCGAGAAAGATACTCAATTCGGTGGTTCTGGAAAATACAGGGAGACTCCTATAGGCACGGTTTTGTATTTTTCTTCTGAAGAGGAACTGAAAGAACTTTTTAGTGCCTGTTTTAAAATAATCGAATTAAAAACAATAGAGATAGAAGGGAAATTTTCACCCCACCTTGCAAACTATGCCTTTATGGAGAAGAAATAAAATTTCTGATATTTAATATTTCGTCTGAGATAAAGGGGACGGACGCTTTTTCCATTTATCGGCGTAAAAGATATTGTCAAGTTTCAAGGGCTGACCCCAATGACCCTTTCACAAGGGCTGACCCCAATGACCCTTTCATTAATGTTATATTGCAAGACCTGACCCCGTATATACCGTATATACCGCTTCAGACTTCAAACTTCCTATCTTCCCAGCTTCCTGACAATTTAACGTTTGGTAGAGACTTTCTTAATGATAAGCAGCACATAACCCCTACAAATCTCGTTGTTCCTTCCTTAAATCTGGTCTGCCCGGCCAGCAGCCGGTAATTATCGAGACTATAAAAAGGCTCCTCAAAGGCATGGAGCCACAAGAGAAACATCCGGAGCCTGCCGAAATCCTTTGCCATCTGTTTTAAGACGGCTTTTGGTATATCGCTTACGATATCATATAGGAATGCATATCCGCCGGGCTTAAGAATACGGTAGATCTCATTTATAGACGTGAGGGGGTCCTTCCAGTGATGCACAGACCCGGTGCTGATCACTGCATCAAAGGAGTCGTCAGCAAAGGGCATAGACTTGGCATCCGCAATTTCAACATGTATCTGACCGCTCAAATCAGCCTGTTGTATGTTTGCTTTTGCCCTTTCAACCATCGACGCAGAAATGTCTGCCCCGACGAGTTCAAAATGTGGGTTCTGTTTATGCAGACTTAAAAGAAGCCAGCCGGGCCCTGTACCGATATCAAGCACCTTCCCTGATGTAACATGGTTCAGTACGTCCTGTGAAATCAGGTCGTAATGGTGCTGGAAGATTTTACTCTTGCTGACAAAGTTGTAAAAGAATGTTCCCGGGAAGGGTATGCCCTCGGGATGAAATTTCTTGAGGATACGCCGTGTAAGAGAAAGCATACTCGACCTTTTCTTAATATACACTTTTCTGTTCAGCTGCTAAGATTCACTCTTTTCAAGTATTTCGATATGGTCAGGTATATTGGGAACAACGCATATGAACTCAAACGGCTCATCACCCTCAGCTTTATACCAGTGGGGGATGCCCTTGGGGATAAAAACAACATCACCGCTTTTCACCTTGTAGACGTCCTTTCCGATTCCAACCTTAGCGTGTCCCCTCAACACAAACTGCTCGTGTTCTACGCTATTTGTGTGGTTAGGCATACCTCCACCTGTCTCCATAATGAATCTCCTCATTGCGAAGTTTGGTGCACTATCAGAACCGATGAGAACCTGCATTGAAGTACCTGAGCCTGCTGCTACAGGTTTCTTCGGAATCCTGTCAGCAGGAGTGACAATCACTGTATTTCCTATGTTCATTACGAGTCCCTCCTTGTCTGTTTGGCCTTTTCATATATTTTGTAAAGTCTAATCGCAAAATACATTTATAGCAAAATTATATCGATGTATTACATGGGTAGCAATAAAAAACGGAATAAGAATCTTTTGCATTTCCCGAAAAAGATTCTCTCTATTTCTTGATGTGCTAAGGCGTTTTCAGAGCGCGGGTCTAAAAATTTCACAATTTCTTATCCTTTGCCCCTTTTTCAGGATGATTTTCCTTCGCATCTTCAGGAGAATATGTTCTGAAGGAGTATTCTCTCATCATGCGTTTAATTCTCTTTTTATCACGGGCGAGTTCACGGTTGGCAAGGAGGCCGATGATTATTATGATAATAAAAATGATGACAAGGTATTCCATATAAAGAATCCATTAAAATTTTATCAGAAAAAAAGCACAGAAAGCATCAGGATGGCGTGGTTTTACTTATGGTCTTATTAGTATCATATCAGCACCTTTGATTATCAAAAGCCTCCTTAATGTGGCTTAAACCGGCGGGGGTTCAGATCTTGCCCAATGCCTGCTTCAGGTCGGCGATCAGGTCGTCCACATCCTCAAGGCCCAGCGCGATACGGACCAGGTTGTCCACCATGCCGATCGAGCGGCGGTAGTCCTCGGGGTAATCAAAGAATGACATCGGCGCCATCTGCGTCACCAGGCTTTCGGTGCCGCCGAGGCTGGGTGTGATCAGGAACAGCTCCAGCGCATCAATAAACTTGCGCGTTTCCTTGTCTCCGCCTTTGAGCAGGAAGGTAATCACGCTGCCAAAGCCACTCATCTGCTGGATCGCGATTCTGTGGTCCGGATGAGACTCCAAGCCAGGATACCAGATCTTCTCGATTTTCGGGTGCGACTCCAGCATGCGGGCGATGGTCAGCCCTGCGCGGTTGTGGTGCTCCATGCGCAGCACGAAGGTCTTCAGACCTCGTTCGAGCAGGAAACAGGTAAACGGGCCGGGTGTGGCGCCAATCATCCGCTGCAAGCGGTTGAGGTCGTTAAGCAGATCGTGTTTGCCAAGGGTGACGCCGGCCAGCAGGTCATTGTGACCACCGAGATACTTGGTAGCGGAGTGGATGACAATATCCACGCCCAGATCGAGCGGTTTGATATTGAAAGGCGTAGCCAGCGTAGCATCTATCATGGTCATCACGCGGTGTTTTTTTGCTACTTTCACCACTGCCGGGATGTCAAGCACGCGCAGGTAGGGATTGGTCGGCGATTCGGTAAAGATGATATTGGTGTCGGGCCGGATCGCTTTGGCGATGGCCTCGGCAGTCGGGTCCACCAGTGAAACCTCTATGCCGAACTCAGATAGCATGTTCGTTGCGAAATCGCGCGTCTGGCGGTAGCAGTCGTTGGTGAAGATGATGTGGCAATTGCGGCGCATATAAGCCATTAACGTCATGATTACTGCGCTCATGCCGGTTGAGAACAGCAGCGCCCTTTCGGCACCCTCAATGGCTGCCAGTTTACGTTCGCATTCCTGCTGTGTCGGATTGCCATAGCGGCCGTATTCGTGTTCCCGCACCACACGGCCCTCGCTCTTGGCCTTCATGAAATCAAGCACATCGGCAGTGGAGTCGAAGTAGTAGTTGGAGGTCTGGACGATCGGCGTAGAGACTGCGTAGTGAGCTTTAGGAGTGCGGCCCAGTCCGTGGATAGCAAGGGTAGCCGGTTTCCAGCTCCTGGTTTTTGACGACTTTTTAGACATCGGGTTTCCTCCTCTTCGCAAAGCTTGCTGGAGAGCTGCCTTAACCGCATCCACGCTGGGCGGTAGCTCGATTGGTTTATTGGCAAAGTGGCAGGGGAAGTCAAGCGCCCCCTCGTGGTAGCGGACCTTGAAGTCGGTGAATTTCAGCCCGTGCGCTGTTGAGATGACCACAACGCGCTCGGACTTATCGATCTTGCCTGCGGTGAGTAGTTTAATCAGTACTGCCAGCGCCACGCCGGTGTGCGGGCAGTTAAACATGCCGGTTTTGTCGCCAATCGCTGCTGCGTCTGCCAGTTCCTGTTCGGTAGCCTGCTCGACGATTCCGTTGAACTGTTTCAGCGTACGGACGGCCTTCTCGAAACTGACCGGGTTGCCGATCTGGATGGCACTGGCCAGAGTCTTCTGGGCCTGCATTGGTTCGAAGGTCTCGAAATTTTTCAGATAGGAGCGGTAGAGTGGGTTGGCACGTTCGGCCTGGGCAACAACGATGCGCGGGAGCTCGGAAATCAGGCCGAGGTCACGCATCATGAGCAGGCCGCTGCCCAGTGCGGAGATATTTCCAAGATTACCGCCGGGGATGATGATCACGTCAGGCGTTTCCCAGTCAAATTGCTGGACGACCTCGATCCCAACGGTTTTCTGCCCCTCGATACGCAACGAGTTCATCGAATTGGCTAGGTACATCGTCTCGTCCTTTGTGATTTCCTTCACGATGCTCATGCAACCGTCAAAGTCAGTGTCCAGCGACAGCACCAGTGCACCGTTGGAGATGGGCTGAATAAGCTGAGCAATCGAAATTTTCCCCTTAGGCAGCAGCACGACGGATTGGATGCCGGCAGCGGCGCAGTAAACCGCAAGCGCGGCCGATGTGTCGCCGGTGGATGCACAGACGACCGCCTTTATCGGCACACCTTCGCTGATCATCTGCTTGACCTGGGACACGAGCACCGTCATGCCGAGGTCTTTGAACGAGCCGCTGTGGGAGTTGCCGCAGAGTTTGATCCAGAGGTCATCCAGGCCAAGCATTTTGCCGAAACGCTCGGCCCAGAACAGGTTGGTGCCTCCCTCGTAGAGAGAGACGATGTTGTCGTTGTCAATCTGTGGGAGAACCCATTCCTTTTTACCCCACACGCCGGAGCCATACGGCCATTCGGTGGACTTATAGCGGTTCTCGAATAACTTCATCCATGCCCTGGCATCGCTTTGGGCAAGTGCCTGAAGGTCGTGATGCACTTCCAGCAGTGAGCCACACGTCTTGCAGCGATAGACGATCGAGTTGAGCGGATAGCTCGCTCGGCATTGCTCATTGATGCATTGAAACCAGGCTCGATATGACATAGGCACTATTCTTGACATTTTTTAGAATTTAGTATACCACAGCATTTATGTATAAAATGATAATGGGACAAAAAATGGACACACCCGCATTCCAAATTTAATCCAAGGATTTTTTGATTTCCTCGGGTAAGGGTTTTGGTTTAAAATCCTTCCCCACGCAAACCAATGTCGTATATGCTTCGACGACAATAGTATTGTCTTTCATGATCTTCTGAAAAATCTTCATGGTAGCGATTTTGGTTTTTTCAATCCTTGTAAGGATCTTCAGTGTATCCTGGTACCGTGCTGGTGATTTATATTCTATTTCCACCTTTGCAACAACAAACCATATATCTTTCTCTGCCATTTCCTGTAATGAAATACCTTTACTCAGAAGATATTCTGTACGCGCCTCTTCCAGATGTTTCAGGTAATTGGCATAGTAAACCACACCTCCACAATCTGTATCGTGATAATAAATCTTTTTCTCAGTATAAAAATCTTCCATTAGACCTCTCATCTGTCATTCTGGCTTGTCCAGAATCGACATGAGCCCTTGGCTCACAAAGGAACAATGAAAATGTCATTGCGAGGGCGTTAGCCCGAAGCAATCTCAAATAACGAGATTGCCACGCTTCGCTCGCAATGACAGAAAAAAACACTTTCGGGTCAATGACATACTACAAGGAATTATGTAATTTAAAAGGTTGTCCATATCCCTATAGAAAATCGTATCGGTAAACCTTCATGAGGTTCGATAAGATGAAGTTCTTTCCCTTTTATAAGAAGATATGAATATTGAATCTCTCCGAGGGGGCGGATTTGCCTTCCTAAAACCTCACCAGCCAAGGTTATCTCTCTTCCCGCAGAATAAACTGCTGTATCCAGATAGCTTTCTGAAAATATGAGAAACCGGCCATAGGTGACATCAGTAACTTTTGGTCTGCCGCGATAATCCAATGGTTTTTGAAGCACTTCGATATATGTCCCTTCGTTGGTATTCTTAGAACTGACAATAATACCACCGAGTATCACTGTCTTGCCTTTCAATGTATCCGGGTCTTTAAAAAGAAACTCCGGTGTTAATTCCTTATCAGCCTGCTGTCTTAATTCATGAGAAATGACATGCCCGCAACCATTGAGGCATATTAACAACAAACCACAGAGTACACAGAGATGACATTTGGAAAAGATAAAGGATGAATTATGAAGGATGAAGAAGGTGAATTTATTCATTTTGGCGGCCTTATCAGCCTCCCTCCTCTCGGAATGATTGCTATCCCCGAACGGTCTATATGGCAACGGAAGCGGTCTTCATCAGGGTTAAAACCGATTTGTTCCCCTTCCTCTACGACATTCAGCTTGTCCACAATAACCCTTCTCAGTTTACAATTCTTTTTTAAGACTACGTGATCCATTATGATGCAGTCTTCTATACTGACACCATCCTCTATAATCACTCCGCTCCGAATGAAGGAATTCTGAATCTTCGCATTGTGAATTACTATTCCTTCAGCGATTACACTATTCCTGATGGTACCTTTCAGTATCTTTGTAGCAGGTCCTTCATAATTTGATGGACGGACAGGCCACAATTTATTGTTGATCTCAAATAAAGGAGCATCCCCTAACATGTCCATGTGCGCTTCGAAAAACGCAGATATTGTACCCACATCCCGCCAATAGCCCTTTTCCTCATAGGGCATGGTCCCGGGAATACTATTTGTTGCAAAGTCATACGCAAATACCTTTGACGTCTCAACCAGTTCAGGGATAATATGTGCACCAAAATCGTGTTGTTTTTTCCGCTGGGCTTTTGCAAGTGCAGTTAAAAGCACGTCTCTCGTAAATATATAATTCCCCATGGATACATATGCACGGCTGGGATCATCAGGCATCGGATTCGGTTTCTTTGGCTTTTCCTGAAATCCAATAATTCGTTTTTCGCTGTCAGTTAAAATAACTCCAAATGATGATGCCTGTGCAAGTGGGACAGGTCTTGCAGTTACAGTAACGTGTGCATCCCTTTTGAGATGAAAATCGATCATCTGGCGTATATCCATCCTGTAAATATGGTCTGAACCAAAAATGATAACGAGTTCGGGATTATGTTGACGGATGAGGTCCATATTCTGGTAAACAGCATCTGCTGTGCCCTGAAACCATTCCGGGCCCATGCGCATCTGAGGTGGAACTACAGTCACAAAGTGCTCTTTGATAACAGAAGATAACACCCATTGTTGCCGAATATGCTCAATCATTGATTGGGATTTGTATTGCACGAGAAGATAAATAGAATAGATGTGCGAATTCACAAAGTTGCTCAGGACAAAATCCACTATCCTGTACCTTCCCCCAAAAGGAACTGATGGCTTCGAACGGAATACCGTCAACGGGAAAAGTCGCTCACCTTTGCCTCCGGCAAGAATAAAAGCAAGGACCTTTGGATGAGACATTCTTCTACCTCACTTTCCTTAATCTTTCCACGAAATTCAGTGTCTAATTGTATCAGGATTTTGATAAACCACGCTCAGGATTTTTTGCTCTTTGACCTTGTGGAACGCTTTGTGGCAGTCTTCTTTGATACAACCTTTAACGCCCCCTTCAGTTTTGTAATTTGTGCCTCAAACTTTTTGATTCGATTTATGATTGCCTTTACTTTACTGTCAAGGAATGGATTTTTGACCTGAGAACTCAGATCATAGACCCTTCCTCCAAGTTCTGCCATTTCCTTTTGAACCTTTGTCTTAATCTCAAAAATCTTATATTGTTTTTTGCCTTCCTCAGTAAGTTCTTCAGCTTTCTCCTTTACAACAGTCGCACCTTCTTTAACAAAATCAATGCCTTCCTGAATTCCCTTCTGTATATCCCTTTTTACCTTTTCCCAGAAATTCATCTTTCCCCCTCCTTTTGAAGACATATTTATGGAATTGAATGTCATATTATACTATTTTTGGCTGATAATACTGATAAGGAAACATAGGGTCTTCGCGTAATCGAGTGGGTCAATCTTTTCCATTTCCCCTCTTTGGCAAAGGGGGTTAGGGGAGATTTTATTAATCATAACCTGCTCCATATCTTTTCTAAAACTGCATCAATCTGCCCTAATACCTCTCTATCTGAAAACCTTAAAATAGTTATTCACGCTCTCCTCATATAATCATCTCTCATCTTGTCTTTTTCTCTTCCCACAGCCGTATAGTGTTGACTTCCGTCAAGCTCAATAAATCCCCCTACATCCCCCTTTACTAAAGGGGGTAGAGGGGGATTGGACAATAAAAATCAGCAATGTAGTTGTCTATAATCTTCTGCCTGTAAAACTGAAATCCATTTAATTGTTTACCCCTAAGTTTTGACCATAGCAACATCTCCGCATCTGTCATGTTTCTTCTTAAGTTCCTCGATATTTGTTTAAGACTTTTATTATACGAAAGCATATCTATTCCCAAGAGTTTTCAAATCCCCCCTCACCCCCCTTTTCTAAAGGGGGGATTACCAACAAATATACCTTTTTGTAAGATTATACCCTCTCACTTCCACAAAGACCCTCTTTTCTTTTATCCCACCCTCCCCTTTATCCCCTCCCATCAAGGGAGGGGAGTAATTTAAGGTGACTCTGTTTGTTTCAATCACGGAATTGGAGATGCTGCTATTAGCGGTAGCATGAATTGATGTATAGATAAGTAATGTGATAGCATATGCATATAAGTAAGGGGTTCATAAGTAAGGTCACGTTATATGTCATTCCCGCTTGTCGGGAATCTTTCCGAAAGAAGGATTGCGAGGAGCAGAGCGGTTGCGAGGTGAAGCCGAAGCAAACTCGGAGATTCCTTGCTTTGCTCGGAACAGGCTCCGCAATCCCAAAGAGGAGATTGCCACGCCCTTCGGGCTCGCAATGACAATGTAACAGTATTAAGTGCGTTGACTATAGTAAGTAAGGGAGGTCTGTATAAAACATGCTACCGATAACTGCTATAAGGAATCTTGCTCTGTTCAGCAAACCCAACCCATAAAACATGGCAACAAACATTGAACACCTAAGCATACAGAGTCAATTTAAAAAGAAATTATCATTCCGTATCCCAATTCGGGTTAAACTTTCCATTGCTATCACATTCATCATCTGGTTGACTGTGCTCATCTTAAGCTTTGTTATCCTCGCCCGGCAGAGAGAACAGCTTTATCTGCAAACAGTAAAGACGGGAAAAGTAAGCCTGAACTATTTTGCTAATAATGCAAATATTCCTCTTTTACAGGATGACATTGTAAAACTGAATACGCTGATAAAAGAAGCAGCATCTGTAGAAGGACTTCTTTATGCTGTTATTGTGGATCGACAACAAATCATAAAGGCACATACAGATCATACGAAAATTGGCACTAATTTCCAGACATTCAG
>Ga0194125_10007523_pt1 | contig 15680 bp, 17 predicted proteins | sample TA2KigC250mmetaG_FD_148626 | JGI IMG/M metagenome (GOLD analysis project Ga0194125, IMG submission 148626) | Freshwater microbial communities from Lake Tanganyika, Tanzania - TA2015034 Kigoma Deep Cast 250m | ecosystem: Environmental > Aquatic > Freshwater > Lake | place: Tanzania: Lake... | reverse complement strand
ATGAAGAGCTTTACTTCGTCAACGCTGGAATCAACGACTTCCAGCCTTATGTCGTAGCTGGAGAAGTGGAACCGCCCGCACCGGCAGTTTTGGAACCCCAATTCTGCTTGAGGTTTAATGACATAGACAATGTTGGGATTACCGGAGCCCACTACAGCGGCTTCATAATGGTCGGGCAGCACACTTTCAACACTCCTCAAAAGCACGTTTACTTCAAGGATGAGGGGATTTTGCAGATGCATGAATTCCTCACTAAAGGTCTTGGAATAAAACCTGAAGAAATTACTTACCATGAGGACGTTTGGGCTGGAGGAGGGAATTACGGGCCTTCAATGGAATTCTTTTCCCGCGGTCTTGAGCTTGGAAACCAGGTTTACATGCAGTATGAAGTATTGCCTGATGGAACAAGCAGGGAGTTGAAGACCAAGGTGATTGACATGGGAGCCGGGCTTGAAAGGTGGAGCTGGTTCTCCCAGGGAAAGCCCATGAGCTATGACACAGTCTTCCCGAAAGTTTTGGAATACTTGTACAAGCAGGCAGGCAGGCCTGACACAGAATTCATGAACAAATTCGGAAGATACGCTGGCTTGCTTAATATAGACGAAATAGACGATGTGAGGAGTGTGTGGGATAAAGTAAGCAAGGAGATAGGCATGCCACTGGACGAGCTGAAAAGGCAGGCTTACAGGATGCGGGCGTTATATGCTTTGGGAGACCACACGAGAACGCTGCTGGTGGCGATGCATGATGGGGCGTTGCCGTCAAACGTCGGCGGAGGCTACAACCTCAGGACACTTCTTAGAAGATGCTGGGACTTGATTGACGAATTCCAACTTGACATAGAGCTTGAAAAACTGTTTGAACTGCACATCAAGGAATTCGGCTCTTGGTATAACGAGCTGAAGGAAGAAGGCAGTTTGTATGACATACTTGACACAGAGAGAAGACGCTATGAGGAAGGCAAGGAAAAAGGCAGGAAAATTGTTGAGAGAATGATTTCAAACAGGGAGAAAATCACTGCAGAAAAATTGGTTGAGTTGTATGACAGCCAAGGCATATCGCCTGAACTGGTCAAGGCAGTCAATCCAGAAGTGGAGGTGCCTGAAAACTTCTACAAACTAGTTGAAGACCTGCACACAGGCAAAAAGACAATGGAAGTTGCAGAAAAAATTGAACTGCCAAAAGACATTCCAGAAACCCGGCTTCTTTACTATGAAGCAGATGATACTGAATTCAATGCCAAAGTTTTGAAGGTGTTCAAAGATTTTGTGATACTCGACAGAACTTTATTTTACGCTGAGGGGGGCGGCCAAGACCATGACGTTGGAACGTTAAACGGCATCGAAGTCAGTGATGTTCAAAAGCATGCAGGCATAGTATTGCATAAAGTAAGCAAGCCGGAGAGATTCAAGGAAGGCATGGAAGTTGCAGGTATTGTCAATCCGAAGCATAGAAAACAGCTTACGCAACACCATACCGCAGCGCACATAGTGAATGCGGCTGCCAGAATGGTGCTTGGCCCGCACATATGGCAGGCCGGGGCAAACAAGACTGTTGAGTCGGCTAGACTGGACATAACCCACTACAAAGCAGTCAGCGACGAAGAACTAAAGAAGATTGAAAGCAAAGCTAATGAAATAGTCGGAAAATCAGTGAAGATTGAAAAGAAAGTCATGAAGAGAAATGAAGCTGAAATAAAATACGGCTTCAGGCTTTACCAAGGCGGAGCAGTCCCGGGAGTGGAACTTAGAGTAGTGAACATTGCTGGGATTGATGTGGAAGCCTGCAGCGGAACGCACTTGAACAACACCAAAGAAACCGGAAAAATAAAGCTGGTGAGCGCTAAAAGAATCCAGGATGGAGTTGTGAGACTGGAATTCAAGGCAGGCAAAGCCGCTGTAGAGCAAGCTGGAGGAGAGGAAGAATTGTTTAACGCATGCCTGCATGCACTGGAAGAAGTAAAGCTGGAGGACAGCAAGCCAGATCTTGAGAAACTGAAAAACGCGGCCAGAGCATTATCAACGCCATTGGACCAGCTTCCAAAAACCCTGGAAAAATTCATGAAAGAATACTCCGAAAACAACGCAAAACTAAAAGCCTTAAAACAAAGCACATTGGAATTAAAGCAAGCAAGCGATATAGAAGACGCCTCCAAAAAACTGTTTGAAATCTGGAAAACCCAGAAGAAGATGCTGGAAAAACAAGGTGGAAACATAGCAATGGAACTGGAAAAAGAAATTGAAAAAAAATTTGAAAGACAAGAAACTGTAAAACACAAAACCCAGGACATAGACATAAAGACTCTAACTGAAATAGCTAGGAAAACAACCCAAAAGCCTGGGAGACTTTTGATAATTGCAAACACTTCAGGAAGCAAGGCAAACATCATAGTCAGCTCAAGCTCAAACCACAACGCCGGAGAAGTCTGCAAAAAAATATGCCAAAAACTGGACGGAGGCGGCAGCGGAACGCAAACGCTGGCGATGGGCGGCGGAAACGCAAAAAACATTGAAAAAACACTGGAAGAACTTGGGCTTTGAACGTCTTTGCTGCACTAAAGCAGCCTAAACACGCTTTTATAGTTATACAAGGTATAATTATATGACATGATGCCAATCGATGTGGAAGTGAGAAGGTGGGGCAATTCATTCGGCGTGACCATACCAAAGGATGTCGCAAGAAGAGAGCAGATAAGGGAAAACCAGCATGTAAAGGTTTTGATACTAGCAAGCAACAAAAAAGTAAAGCAAAGCTTTGGCATGGTAAGGAAACTCATCAAAAACGCGCAAGAAGCGAAAGACAACCTGAGAAGAGAGTTGTACAATGAATGAAGTCTACTTTTTTGACTCATATGCAATAATAGAAGTACTGCGCGGAAGCAAGAGCTATAGAAGATACCTGAAAGCTGACATAATAACCTCCCAGCTCAACCTCTTTGAAGTCTATTACGCAATCCTAAAGCAAAGCAAAAAACACGCGGAAGAGTTCATAAAACTGTATGAAGGCTACACGGTGCCATACACCACACAAACAATAAAGACTGCTGCCCAACTGAAGCTCGCACTCAAGAACAGAAAACTTTCAATGGCAGACTGCATCGGATATGTTCTTGCCCTAGAATACAGAACAAAATTTTTGACTGGAGACAAGGAGTTCCAAGACCTAGAAAACGTCGAATACGTGAAATAATGGCTTATTTCGGCGTGTATTTGACGTTAAACCTTGTGGGCTTCTCTCCCAGCACTTCCATGCCGTTGTTTGTGATTTTGAATTCCAACTTCAATCCCTCGGGCTTGAACAAATGCTTTTTAATCAAAGCAAATCTTGCCTGGTCAGTCTTGCCCAGTTCAACCATTATTTTGCACCAGTATTCATTCACCCTGCCGCCGACCGGAACAACTCCTCCTGAATCAATGTCTGTGAAAACCTGGTTAGTCAACAACACCGGAATCTCGTATTTCCTGGCTATTCGAAGAAGCTGGGCAAGCTGCCTGCCGAAAGCCTTAACATCCCTGTCCTCCTCCAACCTGAAAAGGTTTCCAATGCTGTCCACAACAACCAAAGAAGTATTGCCTTCCTTTACAACATTTTCTATCCGTTTTACAGCAGCCTGCTGTTCGAAAAAGGTTGTCGGCTTCATCAAAAGCAGGTTTTCCATTGCAGATTCAAGCTTGCCTGAAGTAATCTGTCTTAAACGCTCAACGCTGAAACCGCCTTCAGAATCAATGTAAAGAACTTTGCCCTTGCCGACTGCGTTCGCAACAGCAATCAACGCGATATTGGTCTTCCCTGAACCAGGAGGGCCGTAAATGTGGGTTAAAACGCCATCAAGCAAGCCGCCGCCGATGAAATCGTCGAAATCACGGGTAATAGGTATCATAGTAATGTAATGATTGATGTAACTGGTTAAAAATCAGTTCCCGTATTTCTGGTATAATTCAACGCACGTTTCCTCCAGTTCTGGGTTTTTCAAGCCGGTCTTCTGGAAGTATTCCCTGATGGTTTCCTCGCTGGCTGTTATTTTCTCCATCTTGAAGGCGTTTTCCTCAGACAATGGGTTTATGTTGACGTCCAGTATGGTGAACTTAGGGTATTGCTCAGCCCAGTCGTGGCGTATGTTCAAGAAGTCGCCGTCTATTGAAGCGTTCAAGTCAATCTGAAGCAAATCGAAATTCAGGTTCTCGCCTATTATTTTCTCAATCCATTGGTTTATCTCCTCTGGAGTCTTTTTGCCCAAGTTTTCTTTGACAGCCTTCATTGAAGCTGAATTCACCTTGATGAACTCCGGCTTTGCTGGGTCGAGGTTTCTGAACAAAAGTATTCCATTCTGGTTTTCAGCCTCGTTGAAGCTGATTCTCTCTGTAGAGCCGACGTAGTATGCAGGCGTTATGTCAAACACTTCCTTAATCGGCTGGGGCTTGTGCACGTGACCCAACAGGATTAGATTGTATTTGCCTGAAACCTCTCTCAAAGCCTTTATTGAAATCTCATGTGGACTCAAGTATTTTTCAACAGCCTGATGCAGGCAAAGTATGTTAAAACCGGATTTAATCGTTCTAGACAACTCCAAAAGTTTTTTTTCCGCAATACGGCTGTTTCTAGTGTATTCAAAGCCATAAAAGTTGACTTCCCTACCAATCAGCTTTATGTTCACCATTGGATTCTCGCTTGTAAGCACGTGAATGTTTTTATGTAAGTCAGTGTATATGGGAGTGTAAGTCGTCGACAGATGTCCTTCAATCTCGTGGTTGCCTATGCACAGCACGACCTGCGTTTTTTCAGCCAGCTGGACCAAAGTCTTTATTATCCTCCTCATTGTAACTGGGTCAGGCCTCGCGTGATGCACCAAATCTCCAGCAAACAGTATGACGTCTGGCTCGCACTTCAAAGCCTTCGCAACAGCGTCATTGAAGGCATTAAGGTAATGACGCAACCTCTGAGTCTTGAACCGATGCCTGTAGCCCAAATGGCAGTCGCTGATGCACACAAGGTTGTTCATTTTCTCCTAATTCCAATAGTGATATATGTTTAAGCTTCCTTATATCCCGACGGCAGAGGAATTGATTGACAACGCCTTTCGCATTGGAAGCCGGGAAGCCAAAAAAGCGCGCTCCACAAGGAAAAACAGGAATGTAAGATTGAAGCAGAGCGACTTCAGGAGGGTTGAGGTTGCGTCAAAATTTATTGAATCCAACTTGAAGAGTGTTGTGAAAAACTTCCCCAGCTTCAATTCCTTAAGCCCGTTCCAGCAGGAGCTTTTGAACATACAAGTCGACAGGAACAGATACAAAAAGAGTTTGGGTGCTGTAGACTGGTGCCTGAAAAAGATAAGCGCCTTGGGCAGGAGTGAGATAGCTTCCATCAGGCGCAACCAAAGCACAGGCAGGGAGTTTCTAGGCAGAACTGCGTCTTTAATAAAAAGAATTAAAAAGGATTTGGATTTTCTTGTTGAAGTGAAAAATGCTATGAAAAACCTGCCTGCAGTAGAAGATTCCCCCACTCTGGTTGTCGCCGGGTTTCCAAACGTTGGGAAAAGCACTTTTGTGAAAAACCTGACTGGAAGCAACATTGAAGTAAAGCCCTATCCCTTTACGACAAAAAGCATTATGGTCGGCAGGCTCACAATCAGGCACATTAGATACCAGATTATAGACAGCCCCGGGCTTTTGGAGCGTCCCATGGAAGAAAGAAACAAGATTGAACTGCAGGCAATCACCGCATTAAAACATCTAGCAGACAAAATTTTGTTTTTAATCGACCCAACACAGGAGGTGGAACCCCAGCTGAAGCTTTTGGACGAGATTACAAAACTGTTCAAAGTTGAAGTCTATGCCGGCATAAACAAGACCGATGTCTTAGAGACTAATGTGGTGATAGAAGACATTGAGGGGATGATTTCAGGTTACCGGGTTTTCAAGCTGACTGCTAATGATACGGAAGACTGCATGCGGGTTTTCAAAGCTGTTTTCGCCTTGAGTTGAGGGAATTTTAACTGTTTTGGGGGTGTTTTTGTTTCATTTTTTGTTGTTTTTTGTGTGAAAGGTTGGTTTTTGCCTTGTTTTTTTGCTGAAAAGGCTTGTTTTAGGCTTGTTTTTGTAGTTTCTAATACCTATTTTGCTAGTATATGAGGATTTTTTATAAAAACGATGTATTTTTATATAACTTCTGTAATATATTATACTGTAGTTTACTTGAAATACCAAATTGGAGGGTTAAAATGGCCAAAAAAAGGATGGGTGAAAAAGACAAAATACTCAACGTACTGAACAAAGCTGAAGAAGACGGGGTAAAATTCGTGAACCTGATGTTCACAGACATACTGGGGGGAATAAAGAGCGTCACAATAACAGTCGAACACTTGGAAGCCTCGCTCACAGACGGGACCTGGTTCGACGGCAGCTCAATAGAAGGCTTTGCAAGAATACATGAAAGCGACATGATTTTAAAGCCTGACCCGGACACCTACAGGCTGCTGCCATGGCGCCCAAAGGAAAAAGCAGAAGCCAGATTCATAGCAGATGTACTGACTCCAGAAGGAACGCCGTTCGAAGGAGACCCGAGACACATACTAAAAAGAGCGATAGCTGAAGCGGAAAAGATGGGCTTCACATTCTACACCGGCCCTGAACTAGAATTCTTCCTATTCAAAAAAGAAGACGGAAAAATAAGCACAGTGCCTCACGACGTCGGCGGCTATTTCGACTATTCAGCCAGAGACTTGGCTTCAGACGTCAGAAGAGACATCGTGCTGGCACTGGAACAGCTTGGCATGACAGTGGAAATGAGCCACCACGAGGTGGCTGAAGGACAGCACGAAATAGACGTAAGATACTCGGACGCGTTAAGCAGCGCAGACAACTCGATAACATTAAAACACACTGTAAAAGAATTGGCTGCAGCCCACGGACTTTACGCGACATTCATGCCAAAACCGATTTACGGCATAAACGGAAGCGGAATGCACGTCCACCAAAGCTTGTTTAAAGGCAATAAGAACGCGTTCTACGACCCGAACGACAAATACCACCTTTCAAATGTGGCATATGGCTACATTGCAGGAATGCTGGAACACGTCAGAGAAATCTCGGCAATAACGGCTCCGACAGTAAACTCCTACAAACGCCTGGTGCCAGGCTATGAAGCCCCGGTTTACATTTGTTGGGGTCAGAGAAACCGCTCAGCCTTGGTCAGAGTGCCGAGATACAGCCCGGGCAGGGAGAAAGCGGTTAGATGCGAAGTAAGATGCCCTGACGGAAGCAGCAACCCGTATCTCGCCTTTGCTGCCATGCTTACTGCAGGATTGGACGGAGTGAAAAGAAACCTGAAGCCTGCAAAACCTGTTGAAGAAGACGTCTACGAGTTTGACAACAAAAAACTGCAGGAATTGTACATCAAGACACTGCCAGCTTCCTTGGGAGAAGCCATGGAAGAACTGAAAAAAAGCAATTTAGCAAAAAAAGTACTTGGAGAACACACCTACACAAAATACTTGGAAGCCAAAAAACAAGAATACGACAACTACAGACTGGCAGTGACAGACTGGGAAATAAAAAGGTATTTGGAAGTGCTGTAAGCACGATGCAGTGGAGATCCACAACAGGCCTCCATTATATATTTTTCTGTTATAGTCTTCTCGGTATTATTCCTGAAATCAGTCCATGGTCTGCCAGCACTTCCGTGCACAGATTTGTAGACTTCTGTTACATGTTTCCCAGTATCTCCCTTGTTTTTTTGAGTAATTCTTTTGTGTTTTGTATTGCCTGTTCTGCGGATTCTTTGGAGTAGGTGAGGCCGTAGTCTGCTGCCTGTCGAAGATCCATGCTTTCCTCGAAGACTTCGAGGAATTGCGATTCTATAAGGTTTGTGTCGATGTAGAGGTTTTTGAAGGCTACGAGCAGGCAGTAGTGGGTTTTCTCTCTGTAGCCCTTGTTGAGCACCAGCGCTTTTACTGCGTGGAACATTGAGTAGTAGGACTGTATTATGGCCCACTTGTAGTCCCGTTCGGCGAGGGAGTTTTCCGCTCTCTTGAGGTCGTATTCCGCCCCTTTGAGCTCCTTTTCAATCATGCCTTGGTCTGGTTTTGTTTTTATGAGCTTTTGCTCTTCCATGCATTTCTTGAACTTGTAGTCCATTTCAACTGTTCCAGAGGTCTATTCCACGGGAAATTCTTTCATACAAGGGTTTGTCCTCTTTTTTGAGTTTCATGAATTCGTCAGTGTTGACAATTATGGCAGATACTTTTCTTTCAATCTTTGGGCTGAATTTGCTTACTTCTGCTCTCACCTTCTCTTTCTCTTTGGCAAGTATTAGTAGGTCAACATCGCTGTCCTCGGTGTCGGTTCCCTCTGCACAGCTTCCGAAAAGGGTTATTCTGGTTGAATGGTCTTTGATTCTTTCAACGAGCGGCTCAAGCTCAAGGGTGTTGAAGGTTATTTTCAGCTGCCTTACCACCGGGTTGTCTAGGTTTATGCAATAGAAGTTCATTCTCCCCTTTTGTTCAACGTGCACAATTCCCTGCTTTGCGAACTCCCGCAGGTGCTGGTTGGTAGAGCCGACACTCACACCAGCCTCTTTGGATATCTCCCGCTCATACATACTTTTTGATGGATTGCGAGCAAGGAGCCTTAAAAGCCGCGTTCCAGACCTTGAAAACAAATTCATTTTTTTGAACATATGTTATAATAAAATGAATTTCAAGTATTTATACCAGATTTATGTGCGCTAGAGTTTCCTCGGTATCATTCCTGACATTATTCCGTGGTCTGCGAGCACCAGGTTTGTCATTGCTTCTACTATTGATAGGGCTCTTGGAACAACGCACGGGTCGTGCCTTCCTTCAACCTGTATTGTAGCGTTCTTTTTAGTTTTCAAGTTCACCGTCTTCTGTTCCCGGTTTATTGAAGAGGTTGGCTTGAAGGCTACTCTAACCACAATCGGCATTCCGTTGGATATTCCTCCCAGTATTCCCCCGCAGTTGTTTGTAAGGGTTTTGACTTTGCCCCTGTCGAGAACAAATTCATCATTTGACATACTGCCTTTCATGCAAGCCAGCTTGAAGCCACCGCCAATTTCAACCCCTTTGGCTGCGGGAATGCTCATCAAGGCCATGGCCAAGTCGGAGCTAAGCTTGTTGAAGACTGGCTCTCCCAACCCTGGAGGAACGCCAAAGGAAACGCACTCAACCACGCCGCCAACGCTGTCGCCTTTTTCTTTAGCGTCTAGTATTGTTTTTTCCATCAACCTGGCTTTCTTGCAGTCAAAAGTCCTCACCGGATTAGTGTCAATCGCCTTTATTTTGTCCTTGGTCAAAGCTCCTTCAACCCAGATGCCGGCAATTTCCCTTGAGAAGCCGACAGTCTTTATGCCGAATTCGGCCAACAGTTTTTTCGCTACCGCTCCGGCTGCCACTCTTCCAATGGTTTCTCTGGCGCTGCTTCTGCCGCCTCCGCGCCAGTCAACGTTCCCGAACTTCAAACGCCAGGTCAAGTCTCCGTGGCCTGGCCGGATTAAATCCTTGATTGAAGAGTATTTGGAAGAATCAGCATTCCTGTTCCAAACCATCATTGAGATTGGCGTTCCAAGGGTTTTTCCTTCAAACACTCCAGAGAGAACTTCCACCTTGTCGCCTTCACCTCTGGATGTCGTCACCTTGCTCTGCCCCGGCCTTCTCCGGTCCAATTCCTTTTGAATGTCAGCAATGCTAATCTTCAAGTTTGACGGGCATCCGTCTACTACACATCCTACTGCGCTGCCGTGGCTTTCGCCCCAAGTCGTCGTTCTGAACAACGTTCCAAAGGTGTTCATTTTAATCTTCTGCTTTTAATTATTACGTATTAATAGAAGATAAAATGATTTCTAAAAAACAGGTTGAGGAAACCGTTGTGCAGCTGCTTAGAAAGTCCGTGGTAGAGATTCCCAAGGATGTTGAAAGCGCGATTGAAGAGGCTTTCAAAAAGGAGGAGGGAACAGCCAGAGAGCAGTTGAAGGCGATTTTGGAAAACATAAAAATCGCGAGAAGAAAGGAAGTTCCGGCATGCCAGGACACAGGAATACCTATATTCTATGTGAAAGTCGGCTGCAAGGCGAAAGTGGATTTGAACGAACTGAAGGAAGGCATTGTCAAGGGCGTTGCAAGAGCCACTGAAGAGATTCCCTTAAGGCCTAATGTGGTGGACCCGATTTCAAGAAAAGTCTGTAAAGACAACGTTTACGCTGGAATGCCTCACATTGAATTTGAATTCCTGAATGAAGGGGATTTTGTTGAGATTACTGCGCTTCCTAAGGGAGCTGGGAGCGAAAACATGAGCGCGTTAAAGATGATAAACCCTTCTGAAGGATTGAAGGGGATTAAAAAATTTGTGATTGAAGTGGTTGCGAAAGCTTCAGGCAACCCGTGCCCGCCGACAATAGTTGGAGTTGGAGTTGGAGGAAGCTCTGACTTGGCGTTGATAATGGCCAAGAAGGCTGTGTTAAGGCCTGTTGGAAGCAGAAACAAGGATGAAGAATTGGATTGCATTGAAGGCGAATTGAAAGAAAAGATTAATCAGCTTGGAGTTGGGCCTATGGGTTTGGGCGGGAAGACTACTTGTCTGGCAGTGCACATTGAAAAAGCCGGCTGTCATACGGCAAGCCTGCCGGTGGGAGTGAACATTCAATGCTGGACTGGAAGAAAAGCAACAGTAAGGATTAGGTGAGATGGCTGAAGTTAAACTTAAGATACCGGCAAGCAGGCGTGAGATTGAAAGGCTTTCATTGAATGACAGCGTTTATCTTACTGGAACGATTTACACTGCCAGAGATAAGGCGCACGACAGGATTTTGGAGTATGTTTACAATGATAAGAAGATTCCTTTCGACTTGAAAAATGGAGTAGTATTCCACTGCGGGCCTTTGATGAAACATATAAAGGGAAAGTGGGTTACAGTCTCTGCTGGACCAACAACCAGCTCGAGGTTGAACAAACTGCAGCCTGAAGTGATCAAAAAAATGGATGTCAGAGTTGTGGTTGGGAAGGGAGGCATGGACGAGAACGTGGTTAAGGCGATGGATGAAAATGATTCTGTGTATCTTGCAATGACTGGAGGAGCTGGCGCCCTGGCTGTGGACAGAATAAAGGAGGTTTCAGGAGTGTATTGGCTTGATTTCGGGATGGCTGAGGCTGTTTGGGCTCTTAAGGTTGAGGACTTCGGCCCTTTGACTGTGGCAATAGCCAAGGGGGAAAGCCTTTACGGGAAGGTTGATTCTAAGGTTAAGGATAATTTAAATAGGTTAATCCAAAGTCTATAGACCATGCTCAAAGAAGTTTTAAAGTCTAAGATACACGGCGCAACAGTCACGGAGTCTAACGTCGACTATACTGGCAGCATAACGATTGATGAGGCTTTGATGAATGCTGTGAATCTGGTTGAGTATGAAAGGGTTTTGATTGGAAACCTGACTAATGGGAACCGAGTTGAGACTTATGTCATAAAAGGCAAAAAGAATTCCGGGATTGTCGGAATGAACGGGGCTGCAGCCCACTTGTGCAAAGTAGGCGATAAAATATTGATAATGAGCTTCGCACTCTTGGACGAAAGAGAATTGGGACAACACAAGCCAAAGATAATTTTTGTTGACAGTAAGAATAGAGTAAAATAGTCAGTTGATTTTAGCTCCGATTTTTTTCATCATTTCTATGAAGTTTGGGAAAGTCACGTCAATGAATTCTTTGTCTGTTATTGTTGTTTTTCCTATAGCTCTCAATCCAGCTACTGCAAGGGACATGACTATGCGGTGGTCGTGCCAGCCGTTGACGAAAGCGCCTTTTAATTTCCTCCCAGTTATTTCAAGGCCATCTGGCTTTTCCACTATACTTGCGCCCATCTTCCTTAATTCAGTATACATCGCCTTTATTCTGTCGCATTCTTTCAGCCTGGCGTGAGCGACGTTGTAGATTTTGCTTTCACCTCCAGCCAGAGAGCATACTACTGAAGTGATTGGAAGCAGGTCGGGACTGTCGCTCAAGTCAACGTCTATGCCAGAAAGAATGCCGCTACCTTTTACTGTGACACTGTCACCGTCTGCATGAATGTCAACTCCCATTTCTTTCAGTATTGAAACAAACTTTTTGTCAGCCTGCTTTGAATCCTTGAACAGATTGCTTACAGTGACTTTGGACTCAGTCAAAGCCGCAGCTGCAAGAATGAAAGCTGCTGAAGAATAATCCCCTTCAACCGTGTATAACGTGGATTTGTATGTCTGATTTCCTGGAATATTGAACTGCGAATAATTCTTGTTTTCCACTTCAACTCCGAACTTGCTTAGGATGTCCAAAGTCAAGTCCACATAAGGCTTGGACTTTAATTCGCCTTTGACGTTGACAACGCTGTCTTCCCTGACGCAAGGCAGTGCCATCAGCAGGCCTGAGATGAACTGCGAGCTGACGTCTCCTCTGATGCTGCAGACTCCACCCCTTAACGGACCTTCAACAGTCACCGGCGGACAGCCGTTTCTGGAAGAAGCCTTAACTCCCAACTGCCTGAGCGAGTCAAGCAAAGGTTCTATCGGCCTTTTTTGAATTGACTCGTCTCCAGTCAAAGAAACCCTATTGCCGCATAAAGCGGACACTGCAGTCATGATTCTGATGGTTGTCCCCGAATTCAAAGTGTCTAAAACGGTTTTAGGCGTCTTGGGCTTGCCTGCAACGCCTGAAATTTTCAGGCTGCTTGCGGACTTCTCAATCCTGGCGCCAAATTTTTTTGAAACGTTGATGCAGGCTTTAGTGTCAGCAGAAAAAAGAGGGTCCTTGATAGTTGAAACTCCTTTAGCAAGCAATCCAGCAGTCACAGCTCGGATGGTGTAGCTTTTGCTTGGAGGACACTTTACTCTTCCAGAAAGCCTTCCGGACGGCGCTAGAGTAATATTCATTTTTGTATGTAAACCCTGCCTAAAGACAGCAGTATCAACAAAGTTATGAGCATTGTCACTGAAGCCGGAAACATCCATAGCAAAAGCGCGTCCACCGTCTTGCTTAACCCGTGAACCTGCAGGACATAAGCTCCGGACACTAATGTAAAAAGGGCTGTAAGGAGTAGCTCATACTTGACGTCAATAATCCTGCACACTTCTCTCCCTGCGCTCATTTTTGCTTCAGTATTTTCTCAACAATCTTTCCGGCTTCAACTCTTTTCTTCTGGTGTTCAGCCAAGAATTTTTCCAGCTTTTCAGAACACTTTTTCTTGCACTCGCCGCACAACAATTTTCCTGACTTGCAGTCTGAACGCATTTCCTCAAGTTCCTTGTCGTCTTCAACCAGATGGTAGAAGCACATTTCATAGACAACGCACTGTTCCGGAATGCCGCCAAGTTTTTTCTGCTCTTCAAGTGTTGCCCGCCCGCCGGTTTTAGCTGACAATACTTTCTTGGATTCAGTCTTCGGGTTTCCGCTCAAGGAGATGTATGAATCAGGCTTTGAAGAGCTCATTTTCCCGCCCTGCAGTCCGGACATCAATTTGTGGTAAGTCGCCGAGGGCGGAATCATGTTAAACCCCTGCAGTCTTGAAGAAATGTCTCTTGAAAGCCTTAGATGCGGGTCCTGGTCTGTGCCCACTGGAACAACAACAGGTCTTGGACCGCCGAATTCCTTCAGTTGAGGATGCAGTATGTCGCCAACCTGCTTTAATGCCGAAATGATTTTTCCATTAGTCAGTTCGCCGTAAATTCCCTTCAATTCGTTGAAAGTCACTTCTTTAGCTGCAATGTCGCACAAACGGTAATACTCCTTCTTGTAGTCTGACTGGAACCAAAAAGTCACGTTCTCAGGCTTCAAACCCAATGCGACATAGTTTGTAAGATATTCCTCTATTGCAATCTTTCTGGCTTTGTCTAAAGGCATGTCTCTCATCAAATAAGACTCTATGTCGGCTGCGCATATGAAAATGTCCGCCTTCTTCTTCTGAAACCATATGATTTCGTCTGCAACCATCTTATGGCCCAGATGGAAGGTTCCTGAAGGCATCATGCCAGTCATCATTGCAAAACGCTTTCTGTTCTCAATCGCATCCGCAATTCTCCCAAAATCGCGATGCCCGAAAATGATACCTCTTCTAAAGTAAATCAAGTCATTGAACTTCTTCTGATATTTCACTGCTGATTCTATTCCAAACTTCTTCATCAACCTTTCATAATCAGCCACTTCAACACTGCCCCAAGGATCAAGTCTCTCATCCATATTCTCCTTTAGTATTTGAACAAATGATTAAATAATCAGACATACTCACGTTTCTTTCTGGCGAAACGTCTGTGCCTCAAGTGCTCTCCATGAGCCCTCATCGCAACCGGGTCGAGTTCATCTGCAATTGAGCTTAAGTCAAGAATGTCGAATGGAGACTGCACTGAGCTTAAGTCAAGAATGTCGAATGGAGACTGCACGCTAGGCTTCTCGCTGGGAGGCTTTTTTACAGGAGACTTTCCCCTTAGCTCTTCCAGTCTGTTAGTAAGCTCTTGTTCTCTACGATCCCACATTTCCCTGTGCTTAGACTCATCTGCAATCCCCTTAAGAGCGTCTGCAGCCATTTCAACCACGCTCTGCCTTAAATTGCGAAGCTGCCTGACAGTTACTATCAAAGGCTTTACAGGAGGTTTGAGGACTTCCCAAGGACCCATTATTTCATTCAGAAGAGCGCCGGCTTTCTTTTCGGCCTTAGAGGGCGTGCGCTCGCTGGTGAGAACGCCAGTTGAATCGTCACTATACTGTAGGTCACGCAAGTAAGATTCAAACGCCTCCAAGTCGGATGTGGGCTTTTTACCTTTGGCAGTCCACTGGCTTGCAAGCGTGTGCAAGACTTCAGCCTCGACCGCAGTCTTAGTATGTATTCTTTGGAGTATGCCTCATTTTTGGAAGTCAAAAGACAGTCTGGCAAAATCTCTGATAAAATTTTGAGCATCCCCCCTTTGCCTTAATCCAAGCCTGCTGTAAAGAACCCCAAAATTGCTTCTCTTCAGGTTGCCGGTTTCGCCGACTAATTCAAAGCTTGGAAGCTTGGACTTGTCAAAACCCTTTAAAGCAGTTTTGAATTCATCTGACTGTTCTGAAAGAGCTCCCAGTAGGTGGTCACGCCAGTCCATTGCCAAGATTTCCCTAGCAACAGGCGAATTAAAGTCCTTGAGCTGGACTACGTCTCCGGCAGTTGCAAGGTCTTCCACAGCCTGCAAGGCCTTGCCTACAGCAGCCGCCTTTGTTTGGACTTCTGTCGCAGTTGCGGCCTTCACAGCCGCTTTAATAACCCTGAAGAAGTCCCTGCGGGACAACCGGAAGCCACTTTCACCTGGATTACTGTCTTCAGGCATGCTTGCTCTCACCCATACTTTTTGGCGTATCTCTCGATTGTCTTCCGCCATTCAGAGTCAATACTTATGTTATACTTGTTTGCAAGCTTCAGTATCAGGTAAAGGAGGTCCATGAGTTCGCTTGAGATTTCTGTCTTGCTTGCCTGGCCTTTCTTGTAGCCTTCCTCCTTGAGAAGCTCTCTGGCAAGCTCTCCCAACTCCTCGACAGCATGCAGGGCAATCTGAGTTGGCTCGTCTTTGTCCCACTTGTGCTTCAAGTCGAATTTCCTCACCTGATCTTGCATTTCTGTTATATCCATGCTAAGCCTATTAAGTATAAGTATGAACGGATTAAAACCCACAAAGCTTAGCAG
>Ga0194125_10007522_pt1 | contig 15681 bp, 13 predicted proteins | sample TA2KigC250mmetaG_FD_148626 | JGI IMG/M metagenome (GOLD analysis project Ga0194125, IMG submission 148626) | Freshwater microbial communities from Lake Tanganyika, Tanzania - TA2015034 Kigoma Deep Cast 250m | ecosystem: Environmental > Aquatic > Freshwater > Lake | place: Tanzania: Lake... | reverse complement strand
GAAGGCGACCGACAAAGTGGGGATGGGCGACAACCTGTTCGCCGACTGGCGCTACGATCGGGAGGGCCGCCCCCGCCCCGATTTCGTGCTGAACACGCCGGAGGCGCGGGGCGCGGCCATCCTGCTGGCAGGCGACAACTTCGGCTGTGGCAGCTCGCGTGAGCATGCGGCCTGGGCTCTGCTCGGCTATGGCTTTCGCGCGGTCATCAGCACGTCGTTCGCCGATATCTTTCGCAACAACGCGCTCAAGAACGGCCTGCTGCCGGTGGTCGTAGACGCTGACACGCACTGGCAGCTTTTCAGCGTGGTCGGCGAGGAGCCGGCCGCTGAGGTGACGATTGACCTGGCCGCGCAAACCTTGCGGTTGCCTGACGGTCGAGCCGTGCGATTCCCGATAGATGCCTTCGCCTGCCAGTGTTGGCTGGCCGGCGTGGACGAGCTCGGGTATCTGCTGGCCCGTGCGCCGCAGATCGAGGCTTACGAGCAGCGCGCAGGCGATATGGTGCGCACGAAGTGACGAGATTGGCAGACCAGGAAAAAGGAACGATGAATTCAGTTCAGATCTACGATACCACGCTGCGAGATGGCGCCCAGGGCGAGGGCGTGTCCTTCTCGCTCGAAGACAAACTCAAGGTCGCCCAACGGCTGGATGAGGTGGGCATTCCCTACATCGAGGGGGGCTGGCCTGGCTCGAACGCCAAGGATGCCGAGTTTTTCCACCGTGCGCTCTCTTTGCACCTCAAACAGGCGCAGATCGCGGCCTTCGGCTCCACGCGTCGCGCGCGCGCCACGTGCGAGGCCGATCCGCAAATCCGGGCGCTGCTGGATGCCGGCACGCCCATCGTCACACCCGTCGGCAAGAGCTGGGATCTACACGTCCACCACGTTCTGCAAACCACGCTGGACGAAAACCTGGCGATGATCGGCGAGAGCGTGCGCTACCTTAAGTCGCAGGGACGCCAGGTCTTCTACGACGCCGAGCACTACTTCGACGGCTACCGGGCGAATCCCGAGTACGCGCTGACGACCGTGCGCGCCGCGCACGAGGCTGACGCCGACTACGTTATTCTCTGCGATACCAATGGCGGCGCGCTGCCCTGGGATGTGGGCGAGATCGTTCAGGCTACGGCTGACTTCCTGGCCTCGAACACGGCGCGCGCGGACGCCGCCCGGCTGGGCATCCATACGCACGACGATTCTGGGCTGGCCGTGGCAAACGCCCTGGCAGCCGTGCGCGCAGGCTGCATCCAGGTGCAGGGAACCGTCAACGGCTATGGCGAGCGCGTGGGCAACTGCAACCTGTGCACCGTGATCCCCGACTTGAAGATCAAGATGGGGATCGCCTGCCTGAATGAGGCCGGCTTGCAGCGGCTGACTGAGCTTTCGCGCTTCGTCAGCGAGACCGCCAACCTGGCCCCCAACCCGCGGCAGCCCTACGTGGGCGCCAGCGCGTTCGCCCACAAGGGCGGCATCCACGTCGCGGCGCTTCTCAAGGTCGCCGAGAGCTATCAACACGTTGACCCGGCGCTGGTCGGCAATCAGCCGCGCGTGCTGGTCAGCGAGCTCTCGGGACGGGGCAACCTGGTCTACAAAGCCCAGGAATACGGCATGGATGCCACCAAAGAAGATGTGCAGCGCGTGCTGAGCCAGATCAAGGAGCTGGAGAGCCGCGGTTTCTACTTCGAGGGGGCCGAAGCCAGCGTCGCGCTGATGTTGCAGCGCCTGCGCGCGGGCTATCGCGCGCCCTTCGAGCTGGTGGACTTCATGGTCGTGGTCGAGCATCGCCGCGGCCGCGGCTTGTTCGCCGAGGCCACGGTCAAGGTCAAAGTCAAAGATGAGATCATGCACACCGTGGCCGAGGGCAACGGCCCGGTGAACGCGCTGGACAAAGCTCTGCGCAAGGCGCTGTTGCCCCACTACCCCCACCTGGCCGATGTGCAACTTGCGGACTACAAGGTGCGCATCCTCGACGGCGACGCCGCGACCGGCGCTACCACGCGTGTTATCATTGACACGCGCAACACTCGCCGCACCTGGAGCACCGTGGGCTGCTCCACGAACATCATCGAATCGTCGTGGCAGGCTCTGGCAGATAGCATGGAGTATGCGCTCCTCAACCCCTAGGACAGGATCAATCATGCACGCTCGAATCACAACTCTTCCTGGCGACGGCATCGGCCCAGAGGTCGTGGCCGAAGGCGTCAAGGTTCTGAAGGCCGTGGCCCAGAAGTGGGGCCATACGTTCGAGTTCACCGAATGTCTGGTGGGCGGCATCGCCATTGATGAGACGGGCAGCCCGCTGCCCGAGGCCACGCTGACCGCCTGTCGCGCCGCGGATGCCGTATTGCTGGGCGCGGTGGGTGGGCCGAAATGGAGCGACCCGCGCGCGGCGGTGCGGCCCGAACAAGGGCTGCTGGGGCTGCGCGGCAGCCTGGGCCTCTTCGCCAACATCCGGCCGGTGAAGGTCTACCCGGCGCTCGTCGCCGCCTCCACGCTCAAGTCCGAGATCGTCTCTGGCGTGGACATGGTGATCGTGCGCGAATTGACCGGCGGCCTCTACTTCGGCAAGCCGCAGGGCCGCCAGGACACGGCCGCCGGCCGCGCCGCGGTGGATACCCTCTACTACACCGAGGGCGAGATCGGCCGGCTGATGCGCGTGGCGTTCGACCTGGCGCGCGCGCGGCGCAAAAAGGTCACATCGGTGGACAAGGCCAACGTCCTCGCCTCCTCGCGGCTCTGGCGCGAGGTGGCCCACGAGGTGGCAGCCGAATATCCCGATGTCGAGATCGAGGACGTCTTGGTTGACGCCTGCGCCATGTATCTCGTGCGCCGGCCGGCCGACTACGATGTGATCGCCACCGAGAATATGTTCGGCGACATCCTTTCGGATGAAGCGGCCATGCTTGCCGGCAGCATGGGAATGCTGCCGTCGGCTTCGTTGGGGGCGCAGATCCGACGGGCTTCCGAAAACCCTTCGGGTCTTCGTTTTGGCCTCTATGAGCCGATCCACGGCAGCGCGCCCGACATCGCAGGCCGGGGCGTCGCCAATCCGCTGGCCGCCATCCTGAGTTGCGCGATGCTGCTTCGCTGGTCCCTCGGCTTGGCGGCTGAGGCCGTAGCCGTCGAGCAAGCCGTCGAGGCGACGCTGGAGGCTGGCTATCGCTGCCGCGACATCATGACAGCCGGCGGCCGGCCCGTGGGGACGGCAGAGATGGGCGACCAAGTCGTTACATACCTGTGAGGGAGAAGGCAATGGCTACCACAGAAACCAACGGACAGAATGAGAAAGTCGTCGTGCGGGGTCTGGAGGGGATCGTCGCGGCCGAGACCAGCGTCTCCTACGTGGACGGCATCCACGGCCGGCTCCTGTATCAGGGCTATGACATCCACGACCTGGCCGAACAGACCACCTTCTCGGAGGTGATCTTCTTGCTCTGGCGTGGACGGCTTCCCACGCGCACCGAGCATGACGCGTTTCGCTCGGAGCTCACTGCGGAGATGCGCCTCCCCAGCCAGGTGCTGGAGATGCTCAGATTGACCCCGCCCAACAGTCACCCGATGGCGGTGCTGCGCACGGCAGTGAGCATGTTGGCCAACTTCGATCCCGACGTGGAAAACATGACGCCCGCGGCCAACTGGCGCAAGGCCAAACGGCTGATGGCCCAGGTGCCGACCATCATCGCGGACCTGCACCGCATCCGTCGCGGCCTGTCGCTGGTGTCGCCGGACCCCAACTTCGGCATCGGTGCGAACTTCCTCTACATGCTGCGCGGCACGCCGCCCAACGAGCTCGAGAGCGAGGCGATGCGGGTGTTGATGGTGCTCCATGCCGATCACGAGCTCAACGCCAGCACCTTCGCCGCGCGGGTCATCGCCAGCACCTTGAGCGACATGCACTCGGCGTTGGCGGGCGCGCTGGGCGCGCTCAAAGGCCCCCTCCACGGCGGCGCCAACCAGCGCGTCATGGAGATGCTGCGCGACATCCCCGATGTGGAGATGGTGCGCTCCTACATCGCAGGCATGTTGGAGAACAAGAAGCGGATCATGGGCTTCGGCCACCGCGTCTATCGCACCGAGGACCCGCGCACCCAGCATTTGCGGCGCTACTCGGAGATGCTCTGCGAGTCCACCAACCAGGGACACCTGCACACGATCCTGCGCCGGATCGAGCAGGCCGTCATGGAGGCCAAAGGGATCTATCCCAACGTGGACTTCTACTCGGCCACAGTCCAACATGCCATGGGCATCCCACCAGAGTATTTCACCGCAGTGTTCGCCGCCTCGCGGACGGCCGGTTGGATCGCGCATATCATGGAGCAGTATGCCGACAATCGGCTGATCCGGCCGATGTCACGCTACGTCGGCGGAATAGACCGGGCCTTTGCGCCCCTTGACCAGCGCGTCGCGCCTGACCAGGAGTAGCCGCCCATGCGTTCCGACATCATCAAGAAGGGTTACGAGCGTGCGCCGCACCGCTCGCTGTTGCGCGCCACCGGCGTCATCCAGGATGACGAGGATTTCAACAAGCCGTTCATCGCAATCGCCAACTCCTATCTGGACATCATCCCAGGTCACGCGCACCTGAACGTCTTCGGTGAGGTGGTGCGCCAGGCCGTGCGCGAGGCGGGCGGTGTGCCGTTCATGTTCCATACGATCGGCGTGGACGATGGCATCGCGATGGGACACCGCGGCATGAAGTACAGCCTGGCGAGCCGCGAGCTGATCGCCGATTCGGTGGAAACCATGATCGCCGCGCACTGTTTCGATGGCCTGATCTGCATCCCCAACTGCGACAAGATCGTGCCGGGGATGCTGATGGCCGCCATGCGGCTGAACATCCCCACCATCTTCGTCAGCGGCGGGCCGATGCAGGCCGGCGTCACCCCGGCCGGCCAGGTGGTGGACCTCAACTCCGTGTTCGAGGGTGTGGGCGCATATCGCGCCGGCAAGATCACAGACGCCCAACTGAAAGAACTGGAGGAGTTCGGCTGCCCCACCTGCGGCTCTTGCGCGGGCATGTTCACGGCTAATTCGATGAATTGCCTGTGCGAAGCGTTAGGAATGGCGCTGCCCGGCAACGGCACGATCCTGGCGATGGATCCCGCGGCCCCCTCCCGGCTGAATCCTCCTCGCCTGGAACTGGCGCGCCAGGCCGGCCGGCAGATCATGAAGCTGGTCGCCGCGGACCTCAAACCGCGCGACATCGTCACACCCCAGGCGGTTGACAACGCCTTTGCCCTGGACATGGCGATGGGCGGCTCGTCCAACACCGTGCTCCACACCCTGGCCCTGGCCGCCGAAGCGGGCGTAGACTACCCGCTGGCCCGCCTGAACGAAGTGGCGGAGCGCGTGCCGAACATCTGCAAAGTGTCACCTTCCTCCAGCTATCGCATCGAGGACGTTGACCGTGCGGGGGGCGTATCCGCGATCTTGTGGGAGCTGTTCAAGCGGCCAGGCATCTTGCACCCCGCGGCCATGACGGTGACGGGCCAGACGTTGTATGACAACGTGAAAGGCGCCGAGAGCCATGATCGCGAGTGCATCCGGTCGCTGGACAACCCCTACAGCGCGCGCGGCGGCCTCGCGATCCTCTTCGGCAATCTTGCGCCCGAGGGCGCGGTGATCAAGACGGCCGGCGTGCTGCCCGAAATGCTGCGCCATCGTGGGCCGGCGGTGGTCTTCGACTCGCACGATGACGCGAACGCGGGCATCCTTTCGGGCAGAGTCAAGCCGGGCGATGTAGTGGTGATCCGCTACGAGGGGCCGCGCGGCGGGCCGGGGATGCAGGAGATGCTGGCCCCAACGTCGAACATCATGGGGATGGGGTTGGGCGCTTCGGTGGCGCTGATCACCGATGGCCGCTTCAGCGGCGCCACGCGCGGCGCGTGCGTCGGCCACGTCTCGCCAGAGGCGGCGGCCGGCGGGCCGATCGGTCTGTTGGCCGATGGCGATCTGATCACGCTCGATATCCCAGGCCGGCGGCTGGAGGTCGAGCTGTCCGATGAAGAGCTGGCGCGTCGCCGGGCCGCATGGCGCCCGGTCCGCCGGGAGCTCACGGGATGGCTTAGACGCTATGCAGCGATGGTCACATCGGGCAGCCAGGGGGCGGTCTTGGCGATTTGACAAGCCTCCTGCGCTGTGCTAGACTGTTCACCATCTTGCCGTAGCATATAGAGTGATCTCATGTCCGCTCGCGCTGATCTGATCGTCCTGTCGCTTATTGGGCTCCTTGTCATCAAGGAGCTTCTTCCGCGTGGGAGGCAGTAGGCCAGGGCGACGGGCCAGGCGCAGCGCCAATCAGTGACCCGGCAACAACAAAGAGGGCCTCCCACCAGGGAGGCCCTTTCGCATTTCAGGCAAAGGCGCCTTTCGTGTCTTTCCCTGTCGCAGGGAAGGCAGAAAGGCGTTTTGGTTTTGACGGCGATGCGGCCATCGGCTGAATCACCCGTCGCAGGAGGAGAGCATGGAAACCCATCCCAACGAACGGACAGCTTTGCCGCCGGCGCAGCGCCGCAGCCCCGCCCCAGATGCGCTGGCTGCCGAACCACAGTCGGCCGCGCCCCCGCGCAGACAGTCAGGCGGCAGTCTGCGGCGTGCGCACGAAGCCGCCCGCGCGGTGATGCACCCTGACTGGCACGATCCTGAGTGGCGCTACTATCACGGCGCCTGGGGCGGCTAACTACTGTCTCTGCCCTGAAAAGCGCCGACCGCTGCTCTGGTCTCGAGGCTGTGCGAAGCCTCCTTTAGGATCAGCCGGTTTCTGCCGCCGACCACCAAACCGGCTAAAGCCTCGAATCCAGCCCACCTGTCTTTCATCCGCCGTCCCAGGGGGAGGCTGCGCACGGGCGCCGGCCGCGGCACGGACATCTGGCCCGAAAATCACCCACCAGGCGCCGGCGCCTGGTGGGTTTATCCCTAGGGCGCGTAATCGAAGTAGATCGCCTGGCTGGTCGGCGTGCGGAAGTAGCCGCCCACCAGGTTGAACGGTGGATTGAAGTACCCCTCGATGGTGCGATCGGCAGCCCACAGCCGCACGCCATAGGCGCAGCGCACCGGATTCGCGGCCAGGTCGAAGACGGTGACGGTGTGCAGGTCTACCAGCGTGGCCAGCGGCGTCGTGCCGGCGGCGTTCAGATGCGCAGCGCCGGGCACAGCGTCGTAGTAGCGCACCACGTTGTAGTAGTGCTCCGCGTATAGGTCGCCCCCAATGGAGAGCCGATAGTACCAGAAGTGGTCGTCCGAGACATCGCCCTGCACCATGATCGGCATGTCGCTGCTGGAGAAGGTGGTGCAGGCGCCGCCGGGGATGCCCAGGTTGTTGATCTTCGGCTGCGTGTTATCCAACCGCGCCAGGTGCGGCGCTGGCTCGGTCTCGACGCCGGCCCCGCGGTCGAACTCCAGCCATACGCGATAGAGCGCATTCGGATCGGGCGCGCTGGCCGACTTCCAGTTCGTCAGGATCAGGTTCGGATTGCAGAAGAGCAGCGAACGATAGGTCGGCCCGTTGTACCAGCCGTTGGCATCCGAGAACCAGAACGCGCTGTCGGTGCAGGCGCCCGTTATCAGGTTACGCGTCTTGACCTTCCACCCCTCGGCCAACAGCACCGGGATGCCTGTGCCGGCGCCCGGACCGTCGGCGTGCTTGCGGAAGACCACTCGGAACCGATTCACGTCGTTGCAGATGGTGCCCCAGAAGGGGATGCTGGCGCCGAACGGGTGATCGGTGGGATAGCCGATTTCCCCGCGGCCCGCCGCGTTGATGTCGGCCACATCCACTTGCAGCCCGCCCAGGTCCGTGATCTGGTTCTCGCACATCGGCGGGAGCGTCTCGCCCACCGCGAGCGCATCCAGGCCCAGGAAATCGGCCGCGGGATAGAACAGCTTGATCAGCTCCCAGTGTTTGATCACCACGCCGTTGCCCATCCGCAGCACATCCCCATCCGTGAACGAAAGCTCCGTTCCATCATAGAGGATTTCGGTAGAGAAGTTCAGGCTGGCCAGGGCAGCCTCGGCGTTGCGCGAGGTCGCCACGGCATCCAACCCGAAATCCACTCCGCGCGTGGGCAGCCCGGCCGGCACTGAAGCCGGCAAGAGCGCGCTCTGCGCAGCCACGATCACGCCGTTGGCGGCCGAGAGCAGATCGCCGTCCAGGATTTGGATGGCGCCGACGATGCGGGCGGTCCCCTCGACGGTGAACCAGATGTCCACGCCGTAGCGCCTCAGCAGTTGCTGGAGCAGGCCGGGGTTCTTGAGGAACTCGCTGCGCGGCGTGTTGGCCAGGGCTGCAACGAAGGTCAGAATCTTGTCTTGGCTGCCGATGAACTGCACGCCATCCAACCCGATGTCGTAGTTGATTCCGAAGGGGTGGAGCAGGGCTATGTTCGGGATGGCGTAGCCGGGAGTGAAGAGCAGGTCGCCGGCCGTGAAGCGAGCGGCCGGATCGTCCAGCTCGGTCGAAAAGGCGATGGTCGGCTGGGCGACATCGCCGATGTTCAGGATGTCCAGGGCGTCCAGCCCCAGGTCCGGCCCAGGCGCAGCGGCGAACCAGGCCGCCAGCAAGTGCGCATTGCGCATGCACACCTGGCCGTCGAAGCTCAGCATGTCGCCGTCCGAGACGTAGGGGTTGCCATCGAAGGGGATCTTCTCCCTGGCCATGAAGTCTTCTTCGGTGGAGAAGGCCCCGGTGATGCACGCGGCAAGCGGTGGAACTGGCGCTGCGATGGTCATCGAGCTGGCCGGCAAGACCGCTCCCGCCAACATCGTCAGGGCGACCAGGAGGACAAGTCGTCTGGTAAACATCGCTCTGATCTCCTTTCTCTTGCAGGTCCAACCAGCCTCATTCGGCCAGTCGCAAGGCGTGTTTCAGGATATACGGCAGATACCGGTCCCAATTCACCGCCGGATCGAGGTTGATGTACAGGGCATCCAGGCCCAGGAAGCGCGCCTTTGGCTCGAAGGGGGCCACGAGGGCGCTGTTGGTGGTCTCGATGCCGTCCCCTTTCTTCAAGACATCGCCATCAGTGAAACCAGGCGTCCCGCGGAAGAGGATCTCCGTGGAAAAGCGAATCGTTTCCAGCGTCCCGCGGCGGCTGGCCGCCAGCGCATCCAGGCCGAAGTCCACGCCCCGGTTGGGGATGCCCGCGGGCGCAGTGACGGGCAGCAAATCCGCCTGGTTGACCACGACTGCGCCGAGGCGCGCCGACAGCACATGCCCATCCAGGATCGGCGTGACGGCCGCCTGGAGTTCTGTGCCCTCGGTCGAGAACCAGATGTCCACCTCGTAGCGATTCAGCAGGGTGACCAGTTGGCCTGGATTCGCCAGCCACTCATCTCGGCGAATCTTGGCGGCCGCATCCAGGAAAGCGACGATCTGCTGAGGCGCGCCGGTGAAGTGCAGGCCATCCAGCCCCAGATCACGGCCGACCTGGAACCGGCTCAGCAGGGTCACGTTCGGGATGATCGCGCCGTTGGTCGTCAGCAGATCGCCCGCCTTGAAACGGCCGGCCGGGTCATCCAACTCGGTAGAGAAGGCGACCAGGCCACGCTGCGCATCGGCGATCACCACATCCACGGCATCCAGGCCCAGGTCAGGCTGAACCTGCCAAGAGGCCAGGAGCTCCCGGTTGCGGGCGCAAACGGCGTGATTGAGGCCCAACAGGTCGCCGTCCGAGATGATGGGGTTGCCGTCCGGCGGCGTGGGGCCCTGCGACAAGAAATCCTCCTCGGTGGAGAAGGCGAGGTCTTTACAGGCCGGCAGGTTCGGAAGCCCTTGCGGCCCGGCCTGAGCATGTGGGCCAAGCAAGAGCAGACACAACATCAGAACCATGGGGGCCAAGTGGACGTGTCGGCGCATGGTTGACTCCTTTCGGTGTGGCTATCAGCTCACAGCCAGAGTGTACGGGTTCGACTACGGAGACTCGCCGATCCAGGTTGGGGAAAGCTGCACCTCCTTCTCGCGTCCAGCGCCAGATGGAGGACGCGTGACCTTCCGGCAGCGCGGCTGGCTGACAGACAGCGATATCACAAGCGATGAGGGCGTGTGATGTGGAAGCTGGGACAGCGACGACGCTGCATCGCAGGCGTTCAAGGGCCTTGCGCCGCACAGGGGCGCTGAAAATCACGACGCACTCTACGTGCAAAGGTTACGCTTTGCTCAGTCCTGTAACGCAATCGCATCATATACATCAAATACAACACATCAACCATGATGAAGTTGTATTCTATTGCAATGAGTCACTTGTGATCTTGACAACGAGGCCGGGGTGTGGTATTGAGAGAGAGAGATAGAGATAGAGATAGAGATAGAGAGTGATCTACAATCCGAAATCCAAAATCCGAAATCCAAAATCCAATGTCCGATCTATTGACTACTCGCCAGGTGCAGGAGATGCTTCAGGTGGACCGCACGACTATCTATCGGATGGTCGAGGGCGGTCAATTGCCCGCAATGCGCGTCGGCAAGCAATGGCGTTTTGGCCGCGCTGATCTGGAGCGCTGGTTGCGTGACCAGACCGTCCTGGCTGCGCCAGGCGCGACGGCCGCCGCGGATGCCGCGAGCAGCGCGGCCACGGCGCTCCCTGCTGCACAGCCGGCCGGTCAGGAAGCGATGACCAGCCGCGCGGTCGAGCAATTGCCCATGCCCTGCACCCAGATGATCCAAGACGCCTTTGCCGAGGCGTTGGGCGTGACGATGATCGTCACGGACATGCAGGGCCGGCCCGCGACGCAGGTCAGCAACTCCTGCGGACTCTACGCGGCGATCATGCGCGATGACGACGCCGTCACGCGGTGTATTCAAGATTGGCAGCAGATCGCCGGCGCGCTGACCCTGGAGCCGAAGCTGGCGCCCAATGATCTGGGCCTGCTGTGCGCGCGAGGGCTGATTCGGGCGGGCAACGAGTTGAAGGGCATGGTTTTCTTCGGCGGCATCGCGCCGGACGCCTGGCCCCCGAACCGCGATGAGATCACGGCGATGGCTAACCGCTTTGGACTGGATCCGGCCTACATGGCAGCCAACATCGAGGGCGCACACCGGCTCGATCGCCGCGCCCGCGAGCGTCTGCTCGGCCTGGTGCAGCGCATCGCGGACATCTTCTCGTATATGCTGGAGGACTGTAACGCCAGGAGGGAGTGCTCATGAAGCAACTGTTGGTTCTCGGCGCCGGCACGGCCGGCACGATGGTCGTCAACCGGCTCAACCGGCTGCTCGACCGCGAGGAATGGAAGATCACGGTCGTGGATCAGCACGAAACACACTACTATCAGCCCGGTTTCCTGTTCATTCCATTCGGGATGTATGGCAAGAACGATGTGGTGAAACCCAAACGCGACTTCATCCCGAGCAATGTCGAGATGGTCAAGGCCGCGGTGGATGTGATCGAGCCTGACCAGAACCGGGTCAAGCTTGCCAACGGCCACCTGCTCAACTACGATTTCCTGGTCGTCGCGACCGGCGCGCAGACGCGGCCCGAACAGACCCCCGGCCTGCACGAAGATGAATGGTACAAGTCCATCTATGACTTCTACACCGTCGAGGGCGCGCTGGCGCTGGCCAAGCATCTGCGCACCTGGCAGGGCGGCCGGCTGGTGGTCAACGTCGTCGAGAACCCGATCAAGTGTCCGGTGGCGCCCATCGAGTTCCTGATGCTGGCCGACTGGTTCTTCCACGAGCAAGGCATTCGTGACCGCGTGGATTTGATCTACGCGACGCCGTTGCCTGGCGCTTTCACCAAGCCTATCGCATCCAGGTATCTGGGCGACATCCTGGAACAGAAGGGCATCAAGGTCGTGCCAGAGTTCCTGGTGGAACATGTAGACCCCGATGCGAAGAAACTGGCGGCCTATGATGAGACGGAAGTCGAGTATGACCTGCTGGTGAGCGTGCCGCTGAACATGGGCGACGAAGCGATCGGCCGTTCCGGCATGGGCGATGAGCTGAACTTCATGCCCGTGGACAAGCACACCTTTCTATCGCCCAAGTGGTCGAATCTCTTCGTGCTGGGCGACGCGGCCGCCGTGCCCACCTCCAAGGCCGGCTCGGTGGCGCACTTCGCCGTGGACTGCTTCGCGGAGAACTTCTTGCGTCACATTGACGGGCTGGAGATGCTGCCCACGTTCGACGGTCACGCCAACTGCTTCATCGAGTCGGGCTTCGGCAAGGGCTTGCTGATTGACTTCAACTACGACGTGGAGCCGCTGCCCGGCCGCTATCCGCTGCCCGGGGTCGGCCCGTTCGCCCTGCTGCAAGAGTCGGAGATGAATCACTGGGGCAAGATGCTGTTCCGCTGGATGTACTGGAATATCCTGCTCAAGGGCCAGGAGCTGCCCTTGCCGGCGCGCATGACGATGGCCGGTAAGTGGAGATAAGGAGGGGGCCATGGACCAGGCGCTGGTTGAACTCAACCAGAAGCTAGATGCGCTGACGGCCCAGGTGGCGTATCTGACCGAGCAGGCTCAGCTTGCCGAGCGTGGCCGTCAGGAGCGCAGCGAGTTGGTGCGCGATCTGACGCCCATCGCCAACGACGCGTTCCGGCTGGCCGTCGAGCAACTGGAGGAGGTGCAGGAATACGTTGACCTGAGCGACCTGCTGCGCCTCCTCAAGCGACTGCTGCGCAATGGCCGCAACATCGAGCGCATGCTCGACCAACTCGAAAGTCTGATGGACCTGGCGGCGACGATCGGCCCACTCAGCGACCATGCATTCAGCAAGGCCGTGGACATACTGGCCGACTTGGAGCACAAGGGCTACTTCGCGTTTGCGCGCGGGAGCCTGAAGATCACCGATAACATCGTCACCTCGTTCACCGAGCAGGATGTGGCGGCGCTGGGCGACAACGTGGCGCTGATCCTGAACGTCGTCAAAGACCTGACCCAGCCGCAGATCATGACCTTGATCCGCAACACCTTGACGGCCGCCGAGAAGGCGATCGAGCAGCCGGTGGACATCTCGCTGTTAGCTCTGCTTCGCCAGATGAACGACCCGGCAGTCCGCCGCGGCCTGGCGTTGAGCCTGCGCGTGCTGCGCGTGGTCGGGAGCCAGGGGCGTGACATGGTGACACGGTGACACGGTGACGACTTAGATATGGTGCGCTTTCCCGTCAGTTGTCCTCCAGCCGATGAACGACTGCCCTTCCCTGGCCGGGCGAGGCCACGGAAGTCGCTACTACGAAGAACAACCAATCTACCAATCTACCAATTTACCAATCTACGAATTTACCAACCATCAGGAGCAACAACCATGGCAACTCGTACTATCGCAGGCAAGACCGTGCAGGTCAACGAAGAAGGCTTTTTGACGAACCCCGCGGAATGGACCAAGGGGATCGCGGCAGAGATCGCCAAGGAAGAGGGCGTCTCGGAATTGACGGCCGCGCACTGGAAGGTGATCGACTTCTGTCGCCAGGATGCAGCCGGCAGCGGCCGGGCGCCGACGTTGCGCCGCATCAGCACCGCGGCCGGCGTCACGACCAAGGAGCTGTTTGGCCTCTTCCCGAAAGGTCCGGCCAAGAAGGTGGCGCGCATCGCTGGGTTGGGGAAACCGGAAGGGTGTGTGTGAGTGAGGAAGTGGGTAGACAAGTCTTCAAGGAAACAAGGGGCCTTGACTACTTGTCTACTTGTCTACTTGTCTACTTGTCTACTTGTCTACTTGTCTACTTACCCACCCGTTGACTTATCCACTAGAGGAGCCACTCCAATGTCAGATCAAACCCGCAAGATCGCTTTTATCTGCTCCAAGGGCGACCTGGATATGGCCTACCCGGCCCTGGTGATGGGCTGGGCCGCGCTGGGCAACGGCATTGACGTGACGATCTTCTTCACCTTCTGGGGGCTGGACATGATCGTCAAGTCTCGCCAGAGCCGTTTGGAGATCGCGCCAGTCGCCAATACCAGTATGAAGATGAAGATGATGGGCTTGCCCACCGGCAACCTGGGCATCCCCAACATCCTGGGCATCCTGCCCGGCATGACCGCTTTCGCTACTGCCATCATGCACAAGAAGATCGCCGAGGTTGGCGCGCCGCCCGTCGGCGAATACTTGCAGATGCTCGTGGATGGCGGCGCCAAGCTCTACGCGTGCAAGATGTCGGTGGACATGATGGGGCTGAAAAAGGAAGACTTCGTGGATGGCGTGCTCGACATCGTCACCGCCAGCGACTTCATGGACATGACCGAGGGCGCACAGATCATATTCATCTGATCGCCTGCAATGAAGAAACCCGGCTTCTCAGAGAAGCCGGGTTTCTTGCTTGTCTGCCTGCGCTCAAAGCCGATCGGCCGCGAACCGCAGCCGCACGTAGTCAACCACCCATCTGCCCTCTGCATCGAACAGCGTTGGCCGCAGCGCCTCGCGCAACTCAGAGATCAGCGCGGGCCGATCATCTTCCGGTGCAGCCGAGAGAAAGACGCCGGCGAACGTTTCCAGCCAACCGCTGATGTCGGCCGGGAGAGGGGTGGGGCGGGGGATCAGGGCGATGTAGCGCACGCTGAACCCGTGCGTCTCGAGGCCGCCACGATACTCATCTGCGCTCGGGTAATGCCAGGGATTGAGCGCCGCGGCCTCTATGCCCCGCCGATGCAGCGCGGTATAGAGCGCGTGTACGATCGCCGCGATGTTGCCCTGGCCGCCGAACTCACCGACGAACCGGCCGCCAGGTCGCAATGCGCGGCGCACTCCTGCGATCACAGCATCGGCCTGCGGCATCCAGTGAAGGGCCGCGTTCGAGAACACCGCGTCGATCTCACCTTCGAAGTCGAGCGCCTGGCCGTCCATCACGCGTGCATCGAGTCCGCGGGCTGTGGCGGCCGCGATCTGTTCCGGGCTGCTGTCCACGCCAACCACGTCGCAGCCACACGCGGCGAGCTTGGCTGTCAACGCGCCATCCCCGCAGCCCAGGTCAAGGATCCGCTCGCCGGGCTGCGGCGCCAGCAGCTCGACCACCGGCATGCCCAAATCCGAGACGAAACGAGCGTTCTGCGCGTAGCGTTCGGGGTTCCAGGTTTGTTTTGCTGTCATCGGGCATCGGTCCTGCATCAGCGCTGTCGCGCAGCCAATTCTGAGCGCGCCAGCCGCACACGACTGAGCAGATCAGCCGTGTGTGCGCGGTCGGGCCGATTCAGGCCGAGAAACGCGCACAGGTCGCGGTGTGCGCGCCGCCAGTCAGGGTCATCGAATACCCCTTCCTGGTGCTTGAACCGTCGCAGACAGAGCGGCACATAGAGCCGGTAGACGGTCAAGATGCCTTTTGTTTGGCCCCAGCGAAACTCCCCATCCACCGCGTGGTAGAAGAAATCCGCGGCGGCCGCGCCGAACCCGGATACGATGTCGTTCACTTCAGTCCGACACGCGGCCAGGAGACGCCGGGCCTGAGGGGCCGTCAGGTTGAAGTCGTACACGTCGCAGAAGAGCCGGTAGAACTCCAACTCGCCGAGCCGCCGACAGTTTTCGCGCAACAGCGGTTCGGTGCGGTTCTGGCTGCGCGGCAGGATGCCGTGCAGCCAGTAAAAGGCGAGGATGAGATGGTTGAAAGCTGAGCGAAGCTGCGCCAGGGCGGTCAACGGCTTGCCGGCATCATGATCGGCCTGCGCGATGGCCAATTCGTTGTCGAAGGCTGCCAGCGCACGTTGGGCTTTGGCCGCGACGACCTCTGGGTGAAACAGGCAGCGGTCGAAGCTGGCTTTGAA
>Ga0194125_10007521_pt1 | contig 15681 bp, 5 predicted proteins | sample TA2KigC250mmetaG_FD_148626 | JGI IMG/M metagenome (GOLD analysis project Ga0194125, IMG submission 148626) | Freshwater microbial communities from Lake Tanganyika, Tanzania - TA2015034 Kigoma Deep Cast 250m | ecosystem: Environmental > Aquatic > Freshwater > Lake | place: Tanzania: Lake... | reverse complement strand
TGGAGACCACACGGTTGACTGTTATTCTGTAGACAGAGCCGGCAATGAGGAGGGAGTAGTCTCAATCACCTTCAAGATAGGACCGGCCAGGGTGTATCTCCCACTTGTTCTGCGGAACTACTATCCTCCTACTCCGACACCTACGCCAACGCCAATAACTACCCCGCGTCCTATCCAGAATCCCAGCTTTGAGGATGGGCTTAACTATTGGCAGACAGTAGGAGTTGTAGTGCCTAGCTCAGAATGGCAGACGCATGGGCAATATTCGGCCAGATTAGGAGACCCTAACTATCGGTGCGATGGTGGCGGCATTGTGGGTAAGAACGGAATCAACCAAACATTTGATGTGCCAACTATAGGGGCCACAATATTGGCATTTGACTACAAGATCGTCACGCAGGACAGTCTGCTGGAGAACGGAGACTATCTCCAGATCGAGATCAACGGCAGCCCTGTGCAAACAATTGGCTGGCAACAAGCAGCGTCTGGATGCTTGGGCCAACCTAACATAATAACAGGGACATACTCCGTTGATTTGCTGGGACTGGGGCATCAGCGGGGCGCTGGCATAAAGCTTGGTGTTTTCATCGTCATAGTGGATCAATATTACAATACCTATGGATACATTGACAGCGTGCGGTGGGGGGCCCCCTAGCCTATACCCTCATGTGATCTGCCTGAGCCCAATCTATACCGCCACATGTCCTTCTTCTCAGACAGGGTGGTACGTTATTGCCTCTACACCGCTGGCGCTTCAGACGGCGTGAATCCACACGCGCTGCAAGCGACCTTCCAGTAATTGCTACTGGTGCATGGAGCATAATGATGAAACGCCTATGGATCGCTCTCCTCATCCTGGCCCTGCTGGCTTGGGCAGGAAGCCTGCCTACTGCCATAACTCCGCTGGTCAAGGCAGAGCTCGAGACGAACACCATTACTAAGGTAACCACTCAGAACTCTCTGCCCGACAAGTTCCTCTTCGCCATCGGTGCCCAGGCCCCGGTGGGGCAGTTCAATTACCCCCAGGGCGTTGCAGTGGCACCTGATGGCACGGTGTATGTGGCAGATAGCCGGAATCACCGCATCCAGCGCTTCTCGGCCACGGGCCAGTTCCTGGGTACGTGGGGGAGTCAGGGTAGTGGCGATGGGCAGTTCAGCCATGCCGCCGATGTGGCGGTGACCCCTGATGGCACGGTCTACGTGGCGGATACGTACAATAGCCGCATCCAGTATTTCAACGCTGCGGGTGAATTCCTAGGGAAATGGGGAAGCTACGGCAGCGGCAGCGGACAGTTTAACCGGCCTCTCGGCGTAGCCGTGGCGCCTGATGGCAGTCTCTATGTGGCAGATAGCTGGAATCACCGCATTCAACATTTCAGTGCCACCGGCCAGTTTTTAGGGGAGTGGGGAAGCTATGGCAGCGGTGATGGACAGTTTAATGCACCCGAGGGCCTGGCGGTGGCGCCCGATGGCACGGTGTATGTGGCGGATTTCTGGAACCATCGCATTCAACGTTTCAGTGCCACGGGCCAGTTTCTGGGCCAGTGGGGCTCTTATGGCAACGGTGACGGGCAATTCGCCTGGCCTGGCGGCGTGGCTGTAGCCTCTGACGGTACCGTCTACGTGGCGGACAGTATGAACCACCGCATCCAACGCTTTTCGACAACTGGCCAATTCATGGGCAAGTGGGGGAGCTATGGCAACGGCGACGGACAGTTCACCTTGCCTCACGGTATGGCGGTAATTAGCGATGGCACGTTATATGTGGCTGAATTTGGCGAGAACCACCGTATCCAGCGATTCTCGGCTACGGGCCAATTCCTGGGCAAGTGGGGATCCTGGAATGATCGCAATGGGCAATTTAGTGAACATCAGGGAATAGCAGTCGCCCCCGATGGCACAGTCTATGTGGCCGACACCGGGAACCACCGCATCCAGCGCTTCAGCGCCACAGGCCAGTTCCTGGGTCTATGGGGTATCCTCGGCTCCGGCGATGGGCAGTTCTCGAGACCATCCTACGTCACGGTAGCCCCCGATGGCACAGTCTATGTGGCCGACACCGGGAACCACCGCATCCAGCGCTTCAGTGCCACGGGCCAGTTCCTGGGCAAGTGGGGAAGCTATGGCACTGGTGATGGGCAGTTCAATCGCCCCGTCGGTGTGGCAGTAGCCCCTGATGGCACTGTCTACGCGGCTGATACTGGGAACGACCGCATCCAGCGTTTCAGTGCCACAGGCCAGTTCCTGGGCAAGTGGGGCTTCCATGGTCCTGGTGATGGACAATTTGATGAGCCTCTGGGCTTAGCGGTTGCGCCTGATGGTACACTATACGTTGCAGACAACAGGAACTCTCGCATCCAATACTTCTCGGCGACAGGTCAGTTCCTGGGCAAGTGGGGCACCCCTGGCTCTGGCGATGGGCAGTTCATCTCACCATTTAGCGTGGCGGTGGCCTCCGACAGCACAGTCTACGTAGTGGATTTCTGGAGCGACCGCGTCCAGGGGTTCTCAGCTACTGGTACTTTTCTTGGCAAGTGGGGTGGCATCGGTGGTGGTGACGGCCAGTTCGTTAGACCCTGGGGGGTAGCAGTGGCGCCTAATGGTACTGTCTATGTGTCGGATAGTACCAATGTCCGCGTCCAGGCCTTCGGCACCACATACCCAGCCACCTGGCATGGGGAGTACTTCACCAACCGCTGGCTGGCGGAGGCGCCCGTGCTCATCCGCCAGGATGCGGCCATAGACTTCAGCTGGGGCAGTGGCTCCCCCGGCTCCGGCGTCCCGGCAGACAATTTCTCTGCCCGCTGGCAACGCTACGTCTCGTTTGACGCTAACACCTATCGCTTCACCGTTTTCACCGATGATGGTGTGCGCCTATGGGTGGACGACAAGCTGCTGATTGAGGCCTGGCAGGATCCCCAGGTGACTACTTACAGCGCAGACATTTCCCTGGCGCAGGGTTACCACCGGGTGCGGCTGGAGTACTACGAGGCTGGGGGCTCAGCAGCGGTGCGATTGAGTTGGGAACGGGTTATCATCCCTGGGCCGCCAGCGGACATCACCGTCACCGCCGACCTCACCAGCATCGCAGTAGGCGGATCCACCTCGACCATTCGGGCAAGGGTGACGGATACAGAGGGCAACTTGGTGGCGGATGGCACGGTGGTCACCTTCACAACCAGCCTGGGCAGCGTCAGCCCATACACCAGCACCACGGCCTACGGGGTTGCGGTCACGACGCTGACGTCTGGGTCCAACCCTGGCACAGCTACCATCACGGCGCGAGCAGGCTCGGTGATGGGCACCACTAGCGTGACCTTCACACCCACGCCCACGGCTACTCGGACGCCTACCAGCACGGCCACGCCCACAAGGACCTCGACTGGCACGGCGACAGCGACGCCGACCCAAACACGCACGCCTACCCGTATCGCTCGTGTCTACCTGCCCATGATCGTGAAGAACTACTTCCCACCTACGCCAACGCCGCGCCCTATCCAGAATCCCAGCTTTGAGAGCGGGCTTAGCTATTGGCAGCAGGTAGGAGTTGTAGCTTCAAGCTCAGAATGGCAGACTAATGAGCAATATTCGGCCAGACTGGGAGACCCTAACTATTTGTGCGCTGGTGGCGGGGTTATTGGCAAGAACGGAGTCACGCAGACATTTGATGTGCCGTATACCGGATCCACAATACTGGCATTTGACTACAAGATCGTCACGGAGGATAGTCTGCTAGAGAGTGGAGACTATCTCCAGATAGAGATCAACGACGGCATTGTAGGCAGAATTGGCTGGCAGAAAGGGCCATCTAGATGTTCGGGCCAGCCCAACATACTTATAGGGACCTACTCCGTTGATTTGCTTGGACTGGGGCACCGGAGGGGTGCTAGCATAAAGGTTGGCGTTTTTATCGTCATAGTGGATCAGTACTATAATACCTATGGATACATTGACAACGTCAGGTGGGGTTCCCCCTAGCCTACACTCTATTGCACCGCCACATGTCCCTTCAGACAAGGTGGTACATCATCAGCCCAGGGCCCTGTCAAAGTCCGTTCGTCTGTCATGCTGAACGCAGTGAAGCATCTCTTTATGGCGGCATGGAGACCCTTCGCTGCCGCTCAGGGTGACAAATCCATGGTGTTGTAGATATCCAGCGCGACTTTGACAGGGCCCTGTCATCAGCCTCTGTACCGCTGGCTCTTCAGACAATGCGGCGAATCCATACCCGCTGCAGGCGCCCTTCCGGTAATTGCTGCTGGTGGGTGAATGGAGCATAATGGTGAAACGCCCGTGGATCGCTCTCCCCATTCTGGTCCTGCTAGCTTGGGCAGGAAGCCTTCACTCCACTCTGGCCATAAACAACAACTTGGAACATGAAACGTGGAACGTGGAACACTCATGTCTGGCCGGGGACAACAAGTGGACTTGGTGCTCCCAAGGGCTATGGGGGGGCGCCGTGTCTGCCCTGGGGGTTTCGCCGGGCTATGCCACTGACCACACCTTATTTGCCGGGACTAGTGGTGGTGGCGGGGTCTTCAAGTCCACCAACGGCGGGGCCTCCTGGAACCACAGCCTCCCCAACCGGAACATCTATGCTCTGGCCCTTTCGCCGGGCTATACCACTGATCGCACCCTATTCGCCGGAAGCTGGAGTGATGGCGTCTTCAAATCTACCGACGGCGGGGACGCCTGGAGCGTCCCGCGCCTCTCCCACCTGTGGATTCGGGCCCTGGCGCTATCGCCGGGCTATGCCAGCGACCGCACCCTCTTCGCCGGGACATACGGCGGTGGGGTGTTCAAATCTACCGATAGTGGAGCCTCCTGGAGCGCCGTGAACACGGACCTCACCAACCTGAACGTCGAAGCTCTGGCGCTATCGCCGGGCTATGCTACTGATCACACCATCTTCGCCGGGACTAATGGTGGTGGCGTCTTCAAGTCCACCGATGGTGGTGCCTCCTGGAGCGCCATGAACAATGGTCTCACCACACTGGCCGTCTTGTCCTTGGCGCTATCGCCGGGCTATGCTACTGACCACACCATCTTCGCAGGGACTAATGGTGGTGGCGTCTTCAAGTCCACCGACGGCGGGGGCGCCTGGAGCGCCGTGAACACGAGCCTCACCAACCCGAACGTCTCGGCCATTGTGCTTTCGCCGGCCTACGTCCCGGACCAGACCCTATTCGCTGGGACCCGGGGTGGTGGGGTCTTCCGATCCGGCGACGGTGGGGCTTCCTGGAGCGATATGAATGAAGGATTAGTAGGGAACATCTACATATCTTCTCTGGTCATCACCAATACCTCCCCGTACACATGCTTTACAGGCACAAGTGACGGCAGAGTATGGCAATACACCCTCAGCACAACCGCCAAAACGCCCACTGGCACACCGACAGCCACGCCGACCAAAACACGCACGCCTACCTGTATCACTCGCGTCTACCTGCCACTTATCGTGAAGAACTACTTCCCACCTACGCTGGTGCCAACATCAACACTCACAGGTACGTCCACTAGCACGCCAACAGCGACGCCGACCAGAACACACACGCCTACTCGGATTGTTCGCGTTTACCTGCCCATTATCGTGAAGAATTACTTCCCACCTACACCAATGCCCACATCAACACCAACTCCTCGTCCCATCCAGAATCCCAGCTTTGAGGATGGACTTAACTATTGGCAGACAGTAGGAGTTGTAGCGCCAAACGCAGAATGGCAGACGAATGGGCAATACTCGGCCAGACTAGGAGACCCTAGCTATCGATGCGATGGCGGCGGTATTGTGGGCAAGAACGGAGTCACCCAGACATTTGATGTGCCATCTACAGGATCCACAACGCTGGCATTTGACTACAAGATCGTAACGGAGGACAGCCTGCTGGAGAACGGCGACTATCTCCAGATCGAGATCAACGATGGCATTGTAGGCAGAATCGGCTGGCAGCAAGCGGCGTCTGGATGCTTGGGCCAGCCCAACATAGTTGCAGGGACATACTCCGTTGATTTGCTGGGGCTGGGGCATCAGCGGGGCGCTAGCATAAAGCTTGGCGTTTTCATCGTCATAGTGGATCAGTATTACAATACCTATGGGTACATTGACAATATGAGGTGGGGAGCTCAGTAAGGACATGGCTCCCGAATGGCCTACATAGACAAATGTGCCTGGGCGTGGTTTGTGGACCTTATGCCTGCCTGTGGTACAGGCTATTCATGCAGCTCGACTTGTCCGCCGCTCTTTCCAGCCATCAAGATTGAGCATGGAGACTACCGTTTCAGTTGATAATCGGAGAACTGAGTAGGTAAGGAGTCAATCCATGAGGGCACGATTAGTTTCAGTCATTGTCCTTGCGACGATATTGCTTCTAATCATCAGTCTCGGCACAGGAATACTAAGGACAGGAGCCCAGGGACCAGAGCCAGATAAGCCATTGCCAGTCTCCACCCCTATACTAGCTCTGCCCCAATCAGAATATAGCCAAACGCTACCTCAGTCCTTAGACTCGAACGAGCAAGTAGGACTTGACTCTCAATCCACAACATGTGGGGGTTGTACAATTGATTCTTGGCGAGCAACAACTTCCTTGCCGCAGCCGATGGGTGTTCCATTTGTTGGAGCTGGACGGCAGCTTGTCATCTCCAACGGCCGAATGTATGTTTTTGGCGGTCGAGACAACTCAGGTAACGCGCTAACCAGTGTCTACTATAGCGCAATCCAAGCGAGTGGGCTGCTAGGGTCTTGGATAAGTACAACGCCGCTGCCTGGACAATACTATGACCAAGCCGTAGTACAGGTTGGAAACTACGTCTACCTTATTACAGGTGCCGCTAGCGCTACCGCCGTCTATTACGCCCCTATCAACCCGGACGGTTCGATAGGTGGTTGGGTCCAAACGGCTTCTCTCAATCCCTCACGACAGTCCTTTGCGGCTGTTGCTTACAGGGAATACATCTACGCTTCGGGCGGGAACGCCGTAGGAACACAAGACTTTGTCAAGTTCACTTCCGTGAAACCTGATGGTTCTCTCAACCCGTGGGCAGACACAACCTCTCTGCCAGAAGCGATGCAAGAGCACACGATGGTAGCGTACAATGGTCGCCTGTATGTCTTTGCTCCTAATGGTGCCGTTTACTACGCTTCCATCAACCCCAATGGCACGTTAGGAAGCTGGGCTGCAACGACATCTTTACCCCAGGCAATGTTGTTCTATAGTACCTTCGAGCACAATGGTTACATATACTTACTAGGTGGATCCTCGCAGGCCGTCTACTGCGTGTCAATCTTGGGCGATGGTTCGTTGGGCCAATGGCAGGTGACAACTTCGCTACCAGGACAGCGTAGTCGCTTGTGGGTTGGTGGGTACAATTGTTTCATGTATGCGGTTGGAGGGTATGATGGAAGCAACTACCGGGATACTGTCTATTATACCCAACTGCTATCACCTGATTGTAAGGGTTGTACAGTCGATTCTTGGCGAGCAACAACTTCCTTGCCACAGCCGATGGGTGTTCCATTTTCGGGAGCCGGACGGCAGCTTGTCATCTCCAATGGCCGAATGTATGTTTTTGGCGGCCGAGACAACTCAGGCAACGCTCTAACCAGTGTCTACTATAGCACAATCCAAACTGGTGGGTTGCTAGGGTCTTGGGTAAGTACAACGTCACTGCCTGGACAATACTATGACCAAGCCGTAGTACAGGTTGGAAACTACGTCTACCTTATTACAGGTGCCGCTAGCGCTACCGCCGTCTATTACGCCCCTATCAACTCTGACGGTTCAATAGGCGCGTGGGTCAGTACAGTCTCCCTCACTCCCTCACGGCAGAACTTTGCGGCTGTTGCTTACAGGGAATACATCTACGCTTCGGGCGGGAACGCCACAGGGACACGGGACTTTGTCAAGTTCACTTCCGTGAAACCTGATGGTTCTCTCAACCCCTGGGCAGATACGACCTCTCTGCCAGCGGCTATGGAAGGGCATACGATGGTGGCCTACAATGGTCGCCTGTACGTCTTTGCTCCTAATCGTGCCGTATACTACGCTTCCATCAACCCCAATGGCACGTTAGGAAGCTGGGCGGCAACGACATCCCTGCCCCAGGCAATGTCATATTATAGCACCTTCGAGTACAATGGTTACATATACTTACTGGGTGGGTCCTCGCAGGCCGTCTACTGCGTGTCAATCTTGGGCGACGGTTCGTTGGGCCAATGGCAGGTGACCACTTCGCTACCGGGACAGCGTAGTCGTTTGTGGGTTGGTGGGTACAATTGCTTCATGTATGCGGTTGGGGGATATGATGGAAGCAATTACCGGGATACTGTCTACTATGCTCAACTGCTATCACCCGTGACGAACACACCGACACCCACCAGTACATCCACTGCGACACCGACCAACACGCCCACATCCACGCCTACCAGGTCGCCCACCAATACATCCACTGCGACACCGACCAACACGCCCACACCCACGCTTACTAGGACGCCCACTAGTACACCAACAGCAACTCCAACCAAAACACGCACGCCTACCCGTCTCGCTCGCGTCTACCTGCCCATTATCGCAAAGAACTACTTCCCACCTACGTCAGTGCCAACCTCAACAGCAACACCAACTCCGCGCCCCATCCGGAATCCCAGCTTTGAGGACGGGCTTAACTACTGGCAGACAGCAGGAGTTGTAGCTCCAAGCTCAGAATGGAAGACGAACGGGCAATATTCAGCCAGACTAGGAGACCCTAGCTATTGGTGCGCTGGTGGCGGTGTTGTGGGCAAGAATGGCGTCACCCAGACGTTTGATGTGCCGTATGCCGGATCCACAGCATTGACGTTTGACTACAAGATTGTCACGGAGGACAGTCTGCTGGTGAATGGTGACTATCTCCAGATGGAGATCAACGACAGTGCTGTACAAATAATTGGCTGGCAGCAAGGGCCAGCTAGATGTTCGGGCCAGGCCAACATACTTATAGGGACCTATTCTGTTGATTTGCTGGGGCTGGGGTATCAGCGGGGTGCTAGCATAAAGCTAGGCGTTTTCGTTGTCATAGTGGATCAGTATTACAATACCTATGGCTACATTGACAACGTGAGGTGGGGGACTCCGTAAAATGGTGTCAGAGGAGACCGTCTTACTTTTTCGCTTGCCACTAGCGGAAGGTATTTGACTATGCCCCATCCTTGTCTTGCGCTGTGTTAAGCTATAGGGTGTCATTAAGCGTCTGGCTCAGGATGCCGTCTGGCATCTCTACATAAAGCCTAGCTGCTTGCTGACATAAGGGGAGGAAGCCGATGAACAGAAGCATCTCAATACCCTACAGACCGTTGATTAGCCTTGTTGCCATAATAGGTATCATCTTGATTGGGGTACAACTGACTGTCTCCACACTGGCGGATCCCATCCAGTCGTTCCCTGCCCACATGGAGACGTCGCCCAGCTCTACGCCTCTTCCGCCGCCTGGTCCCCCTGGCTTCGTGCAGCAGCCGGCCCAGGCTATCCGCACTCCCCATACGCCCATACCCATACCCACCCCCGACGTGGTCCCCGATGCCTACGGGCCCGAAGACGCCTGCGCTCAGGCGCGTGCCTTCGCTATGAACGGTCCGGCACAGGCCCACAATTTCCACAGGTCATATGCCCAGATTGCCCATGAGCCTCAGTGCGGGCCGGATGGTATCAGTTACATGCCTGCAGGAGCGCCGCTGCCTGAGCGTCCTGGCAGCCAATCCACAGCTACCGGCGGCCCCGACGACTTTGGCTATACATGGGATGATTCAGTGCTCTTCAACTGGATTGACGCCAAGGCATTAGGAGTAAACTCAAATCTGTACGGAGGCGATGTCTATACCGGGCCGATCAACATCGGGTTCACATTCCGATTCTACGAAAACAACTACACTCAGCTTTATTTCAGCACCAAAGGGTTGGTCAGCTTCGGGCAAGGTGGTTCGTGGTTCTCGAATATCGCTATACCCAGTCCTGCTATACCGAACAACCTTATAGTCCCGTTTTGGGACGACTTGGGAATGTACAGGGGTAATCGTCCAGATGCTGGAATTTACACCTACCAAGGAGGTACTGCCCCAAATCGATACCTTGTTGTTGAGTGGTACCGAGCAGACGCATACTCTGGCAGCGGCAACTCAGGAAGTGGAAGCTACGATCTTACCTTCGAAGTCATCCTCTACGAAAATGGCGATATCGTGATGCAATATCTCAATCTGTCCGGGAATCTCCAGAGTGCTACAGTTGGCATTGAGGATGATTGGGGTGTCACGGGTCTACAATATCTTTACAACGCACCAGGGTTAAGCAACTATAAAGCTGTCCGCTTCTACCGACCTGCTCCTATGACTCGGGTCAAGGTTTATCCGCTTTACCAGAGCCACTTCACCCGCGCTGGGGCTACAGAGACCTTCCAGATGCCTATTCGCAACACCGGCGACCTAGGTGCGGATACCTACGATCTAGCCACCTCTTCGTCTTGGCCAGCCTCCCTCTACCGTGCCGATGGCACTACTCCGTTAACTGATACCGATGGCGACGGCGCGGTGGACACCGGCTCCGTGGCTCAAGGGAGCACCGTCACCATCACCGTCAAGGTGCAAACTCCGGCTATGGCCAATGTGGGTAGCAATAACACTGCCACGATCATTGTCCGCTCCTCGCGTAACACGGCTGTGCAGAAGACTGTTACTTTGCAGACCGCCGTTCCCGCACCTTTCGCCCAGGTGTATCGCGATGACGCCGACGGGGCGATGAGCCTCTACTTGGTGCAGCCCGCTGGTCAGTTTGTGAAGAAAACCACGGCAAACAACTACTATGGCTATAGTCTAGCTGTGGCCGAGATGCCCAGCGGCAACTTCATCTATGCCTGGCGCAAGGGGCGCTCAGTGGGCAGCATCTATGTCAACGAGATCGAGTACACCTTACTGAATCGCTATGGCGACACCGTGCGCGCGGTGAGCAAACTGACCGATCACAGCGGGGCTACGGTGTACACCTACGACTATCCAGCTGTGGCCGTAGCACCGAACGGGCGCATCGGGGTGCTGTGGTACCGGTATCTCTACAACAGTAGCAACTCCCAGTTCAACTACAACATCTATTTTGCTATTCTGGATACCTCAGGCAACCTGGTCTATGGGCCTCTCAACCTGACCAAAAACACCGTTTGGGGCGTCTCAAGTGACCTGAATGTGCCCCGCTTCTACTCCCCGCATATCGCCGCTACTGGCGATAACCGCTTCGTCCTGGCCTGGCAACGATCCCACCAGGAGAGCGCTGGCTGGGTGGATGACATCTACTATGCTGTTCGGGATAGCGGCGGTAATGAGGTCAAGACGATTACCAAGCTGACTGACGACACTGCAGGGTCATCTTGGTACGGCCAACCTGCGTTAACATCTCTGGCGTCCAACCGGGTCTTTATTTCTTGGTTCAGAGGACAAGAGGGCAACGATGATATTTACTATGCGGTTATTAGCAGTGCCGGCAGCTTGGTCAAAACGGCGACTGATCTCTCTGTAGATGAGACTGTTGTAGAGTGGGGGAACTATGATGCGGTGCAGCTTTCAGACGGGAAGATTCTGGCCGTCTGGGAGGCGTGGGGATGCTTCTCAGGTGAATGGACCTCTCGAATTCGTTTCGCTCTGTTGGATGCCTCTTATAACCGCATAGGAACGCCTACTTGCTTGAGTAAGGCAGCAGCGGCCACATCTGGTGACATCGATGCCTCCGTCACCGCTGATGCGGCCGGCCACGCTATCATCACCTGGATGGACCGCGATTCGAGCTACCGCCGCAACCTCTATTACGCCCTGGTGGACGGCAATAGCAATGTCCTCACCCAGCCGATGATTTTCCGCACCAGCCAAGCAACCGTCCCGTACATCGAGACCAGCTTTGAGGGCTACGGCAACACCTCCTACAGTTGGACGCCACCGGCAGGTGCGGATGGGTATGTCACGGTGACCACGCCGGTCAGCGGAACGGTGGGCGGCTATGGGGCAGTGCCAGTGTACTACGGGAATATGGGGGCACAGATGGCCAGCAGTGTGGTGTTGGAAGCCGTGCTGGGGGCCGGGCTGGCCTATGCTGCCGACACCTCTGGCCTGAACCCTATCGTGGCTGGAAACAGCGTGCGGTGGAGTCTCCCAAATCTATTTTTCATGGATCGGCGGGAGTTTATCCTTTACGTACAGGTCCCTGGTACGGCCACCATTGGCGCGCATCTACCTGTGACCATGACTTTAACCTCGGCTGGACCTGAATTGAACCCCGCCGACAACAGCGCCGTCGCTGAGGTAATAGCGAATCCTCGCCCTGGCGGCCCTGACGACTTTGGCTATACCTGGGACGATTCAGTGCCGCTGAACTGGATTGATGCTACCTCAGGCACCGATACTGGTATGAGCGGGTCCAGTTCGGGCCAAAAGGTAGGGCCTATCACCTTACCCTTCTCTTTCAAGTACTACGAGAACACCTACTCCAGTCTCTACATTGCCGCCTCCGGCTACCTGGCCTTCACTGATGAAGGTACCTGGCCCGGGCAAAGTCGAATTCCATTACCAGCTAAGCCGAATAACGTGGTAGCCCCATACTGGACACCCATTTACGTCAGCAGCACTGGCCCGACCGGGCGGGTTTACTACAAGAGCGGCGGCACGGCCCCCAACCGCTACTTCGTAGTAGAATGGCACGATGTCAATGGGGGGTCATCGTCAGATACCATCGGCGGGGATGATACTTATCGCTTTGAGGTTATCCTCTACGAAAACGGCGACATTGTCTTCCAGTACCACACGATGAACTATAACGGGAACTGGTGGTGTGGCGCTGCTGGCATTGAGGATTCCAGCGGGCTGGATGGGCTGGCCTATGGCTCCTTCTGCCAGCAATATGCCTCCAACAAGGCTGTGCGCTTCTACCGCCCAGCTCCCGCCGCTCGGGTCAAAGTCTATCCTCTTGATTATGGCCGCTTTACTCGGGCCGGGGAGACAGTCGCCTTCCAGGTGCCTATTCGCAACACTGGCGAACTGGGCGCGGATACCTACGATCTATCCACCTCTTCGTCTTGGCCAGCCTCCCTCTACCGTGCCGATGGCACTACTCCGTTAACTGATACCGATGGCGACGGCGCGGTGGACACCGGCTCCGTGGCGCAAGGGAGCACCGTCACTATCACGGTAAAAGTGCAAACACCGGCTATGGCCAACGTGGGCAGCAACAATACTGCCGCAATCATCGTCCGCTCCTCACGGAACACGGCCGTGCAGAAGACTGTTACTTTGCAGACCGCCGTTCCCGCACCTTTCGCCCAGGTCTATCGCGATAACGCCGATGGGGCGATGAGCATCTACTTGGTGCAGCCCGCTGGTCAATCGCTAAGCAAGGCTACGTCGGACAATTACTATGGTTATGATATGACTGTGGCCGAGATGCCCAACGGTAACTTCGTCTACGCCTGGTACAAGGGACGCTCAGTGGGCAGCGTCGATGTCAGGGAGATCGAATACATTCTGCTGAACAACGTTGGCAACACAGTGCGGGCGGTGAGCAAACTGACAAATCATAGCGGGGCAATGGTGTACACATACGACGAATACCCCGCTGTAGCCGTAGCACCCAACGGACGCATCGGGTTACTGTGGTATCGGTATCTCTACAACTCGTCCAATTCCACCTGGAACTACAATATCTACCATGCCGTCCTAGATGCTTCAGGCAATATCGTGGTGCCACCAACAAACCTGACTGATAACCCCACCTGGGGTTACGGTTGAGCACCTGTGGACGTCCCCAAGTTTGGGGACCCAACCATCGCCGCCACAACGGATAACCGCTTCGTACTAGCTTGGTGGCAGGGAATTCAACGGAGCGACGGCTCAGTAGACGACATCTACTACGCTATGCGGGATAGTAACGGCGGTGAAATCCGGGCGATCACCAAGTTCACCAACGATACGCCAGGATGGGACGACGCTTATTATTCTCCGACATTAACGCGGCTTCCGGGCAACCGCGCTCTCCTTGCCTTCCAACGATCAGGCAATTACGGTGACATCTACTACTCTGTATTGGACAGTGCCGGCAATGCAATCATGGGCGCTACTAACCTGGTGGGTGATGGCACCAGCCAGTGGGATTGGAGACCCGACGCCGTGCAACTGTCGGACGGTAAGGTAGTGGTAGCCTGGACAGGTAACTCTCGCATCCGCTTCGCCGTGCTGAACACGTCTTATAACCGCGTTGCCGGCCCAACGACGCTCACGAACCCCGCCGCAGTGATTGGTGATGGCTATGTCTCTCTCACCGCTGACGCCGCCGGCCATGCCATCCTGACCTGGATGGACTACTACTGGAGCTACCGCCCCAACCTGTACTACACCCTAGTAGATAGTAACGGCAATGTCCTCACCCAGCCGATGATCTTCCGCACCAGCCAGGCAGCCAGCCCCTATATTGAAACCAGTTTTGATGGCTATGGGAATACGTCTTACAGCACTACGCTGGTGCCCACTGCCACGCCGACGCCGACCAACACGCCCACCGCCACGCCTACCAATACGTCTACACCCACACGCACGCCCACGGCTACTCCCCCAAAAACCCCCACGCCTACCCGTCTCGCTCGTGTCTACCTGCCCATTATCGTGAAGAACTACTTCCCACCTACGCCAGTGTCAACATCAACACCAACACCAACTCCGCGCCCCATCCAGAATCCCAGCTTTGAGGACGGGCTCAACTATTGGCAGACAGTAGGAGTTGTAGTGCGTAGCTCAGAGTGGAAGACGCAAGGGCAATATTCAGCCAGATTAGGAGATCCTAGCTATTCGTGCGCTGGCGGTGGTGTTGTTGGCAAGAACGGAGCCACCCAGACGTTTGATGTGCCGTATACCGGATCTACAAACTTGACATTTGACTACAGAATCGTCACGGAGGACAGCCTGTTAGAAAACGGCGACTATCTCCAGATAGAGATCAACGATGGCATTGTAGGCAGAATTGGCTGGCAGCAAGCGCCGTCTAGATGTTCGGGCCAGCCCAATATACTCACAGGGACCTACTCCGTTGATTTGCTTGGACTGGGGTACCAACGGGGCGCTAGCATAAAGCTTGGCGTTTTCATCATCATAGTGGATCCGTATTACAACACCTATGGGTACACTGACAACGTGAGGTGGGGAGCTCCATAAAATATGTTGATTTGGATGTTATGGTGGCAGTATCTCAATGACTGCACTATCTTATGTGGAGGTTCTCGTGGCTGACAATCCTTTAGGCCGGGCTGTAGATAAAGTTTCCCGCCTTAGACGCGCCAATTTCCGCCCCGCACCAGAGCGTCGCCCTGACCGCGTGCCCCCCGGCCAGTGGGTCACCGAAAGGTGGCCCGTTCTGCACTACGGCCCCGTGCCTGACGTGGACCTGGACACCTGGGACTTCCGCGTCTTCGGCCTGGTGGATGAAGCGCCATCACGCCTTACTTCCCGAAACGGCGGGCGTGATGGCGCTTCAGAGGAGCCCCTGCGCCTGACCTACGCCCAGTTCATGGCCCTGCCCAAGGTGCAGGTCAAGGCGGACATCCACTGCGTCACCCGCTGGACACTGCTGGATAGCGTCTGGGAGGGCGTGGCCTTCCAGGAACTGATGAAGCTCATCAGGCCCAGGC
>Ga0194125_10007516_pt1 | contig 15684 bp, 13 predicted proteins | sample TA2KigC250mmetaG_FD_148626 | JGI IMG/M metagenome (GOLD analysis project Ga0194125, IMG submission 148626) | Freshwater microbial communities from Lake Tanganyika, Tanzania - TA2015034 Kigoma Deep Cast 250m | ecosystem: Environmental > Aquatic > Freshwater > Lake | place: Tanzania: Lake... | reverse complement strand
AGCGCTCGCTTCTGGTGGCAAGACGGGCAGAAACAACGGCCGCGGCAGGAATACGGGATCAGGAATTCCTCGCGGCACTTGGGGCAGCGGACCTGTCTGCCGTGCGGCACAGGCAGGCGCGGGCGAACCCGTGCTTGAGATCGCCGCACTCGAGGAACTTGCGCACCACCGTCCCGATAATCGGGCGCCAGAAGCCATACCGCTCCTGGTAACGCTCCTCGTAGACTGCCTCGAACTCCGGAAAGAAGCGCTCGACCAACCTGTAGAATGGCGACTGTTGCGGGTGTCGGGGACGATAAACGCCGCCGGCCTCCTTGGCCCCGCAGAACATACCTGACCTCCTTGCGGAGGCAGGCTACGCCCCGGCATCGGACTCGAGCAAGCGTGGAAACCGGTTCTGGCCTCGGCCTGCCCGTTGACCCGATCGATCGGGTCATAAGTCAGCACCGCGTCGTTTTCCTTCCTGGGCGGGAGCGTGGCGGGCTGCATGTCGCGCCACTGACCGGCCCGCCCGCTGCCTCATGGCGCAGCGCCTCGTGCGCAAGGTCTGCAAACGCTGCGGCCAGCCCTACCAGCCCACCGAGCACGAGGTCAAATCGCTTCGCCTCGACGGGGCCCCGGGCGACTCGGCCAGCTACCGCAAGGGGCGCGGCTGCACCGACTGCAACAAGACCGGTTACCGCGGGCGCATGGGGATCTTCGAGATCTCCGTCATCGACGACGAGGTGCGCAAGCTGATCTACGAGAAGGTCTCCGCCACGGTCCTCCGCACCCGCGCGCGCGAGCTGGGCATGCGCACCTTGCGCGAGGACGGCACCCGCAAGGTCGTTGCCGGCCTGACCACGCCCGATGAAGTGATCCGCGCCACCGTGATGGACATCGACTGAGCCCCCTTTCCCACCTATGTCGTACTCGATGTCAGACCTGCTGCAGTTGGTTGTCCAGGAAGGCGCTGCCGACCTCCACCTGCGCGTCGGCGTGCCCCCCGTCATCCGGCTCCACGGCGTCCTCCACAAGGTCGAGGGCCCGCCCCTCCGGCCCGAGGACACGGAGGAACTGATGCGCACCATCACCTCGGAGGAGAACGTCCAGCAACGCGGCGGCGCCGATTTCGGCTTCGCCTTTGGCGAACTGGCCCGGTTCCGCGTCAGCATCTTCAGGGAGCGAGGGCATTAAGCGCGCCGCAAACTCCTGGCCGGCCTGTTCGCCGCCCTCAGGTTCCACCATGGTTGCCGAGGCAGCGATGCACGTCGTCTGAGCGGCGCTTCGGCCACAGAACGAACGCAGCCGCCTGATGAGGCAGGCGGTCTCGGCGCCCTGAGCGCCTTTGAACGTGTGCGCCTCGTCGAAAACAATGAACTCCAACTGCGCGGCGTCGAACAGCTCGACGTCCCGCTGCCGCGTCAACAACAACTCCAACTGCTTGACGTTCGTCAGCAAGATCCGCGGCTGCTGGCCGGCGGCCCGCATCTCCTCGCGGCAGCACCGTTCCTCGGGCGGATGAATGGCGTGGTTTCCCTGGCCGCGGCCCTGCTCCCGCTCGCGCTCTCGCTGGGCAGCCGCAGCGTCATAGGCCGCCCGCGACGCAACCCTGAGCCGCTTCCCGGTCAGGTCAGCCACCCGCTCGGGCGTCTTACCGACATACATGCCGAAGGGAATCCCGGCTCCGACCAACAGCCAGCGCAGCCGTTCGAGTTGGTCTTCCGCCAGGGCGTTCATCGGATAGACAAGCACCGCCACGATCCCCGCCGGCGCCGCCACGTCCCGCAGGTGCAAGCAACGCGCGACTGGGCCGTCAAGAACCGCGCCTTCGTCTTTGACCTCTCGCCTTGGGGTGACGAGAAACCGCTCGATGACCCGGACCAGCGCCTCGGCCTGGACCTCGAGACCTACCGGTTGGTATTGGCCGAGACTCTCCGCCAGTCGGCCGGCCGCTGCATGACCGAACTGACGGGTTTCGTCGCGTTCTCGAAGTACAGCCACATGCCCGATCACCCGAGCGCGCACGAGCCGGTCCCCACGGAGTGGGAAACGGTCTGGCTGATGTCGCCTTACAACTGCTACCAGAACACCATCTCGAGCGACTGCTTCAACCAGTCGCTCCACAGCCAAGCGCCGCGCCGGCCGCTCGAACAGCGCCGCGCCGCGAAACCGGTCCAGCTCGAGAACAAGGCTTACCTCTGCGTCCTGATGGCCGATTACGACTCGGCCACGCCGCTCTACGAGTTCCTGCCGAACCACTGGCACAACGCCGCGCGCGGCCAGATCCCTTTGGCCTGGGGCATCAACCCGAACCTCCTCGAGACCTACCCCGACCTGATCGCCTACTTCTACAGCACGGCGTCCCCGGCCGACACCTTCACCAGCGACGCCAGCGCCGCGGGCTACATGAACCCCAACCGCATTCGCCCCGAACACCTGCCGCTCTTCGTGCAGCACAACCAGCGGTTCTTCCGCGAAGCGGACATGACCCTGGCGCCCATGGTGCTCGATTGGGATCAGCCGTCGCCCGCCGTCAAGGACGCCTTCCGCCAGTTCGCCCCGGATGGCTTCGCCACCATCGTCATGGACCTGCACGGAACCGGAGGCAAACTCCCCGAGCCGCACGTGTGGAAGCGCATGCCCGTCCTCGAATTGATCAACAACGCCTGCAACTTCGCCGGCGCCGAACCCACGGCCGACATCCTCTCGCGCGCCATCGCCGACCGCGGCAACCGCACCCCGGGCTTCTACCTGTTCCGCATCGTCTGGGTGAACCCGACGAACATCGCCGAGACCCTCGCCGCGCTCCGCCGGAAGCGCCCCGAACTCGACTTCGAGGTGGTCGCGCCGCACGCCTTCTTCGCCCTCTTCCGCCAGTTTCACGAACGCCAATCGCCGCCCGGCCGTCCGCCCTCGCGTTCTCCATGAACCTCGTCATGAACCTCGCCATGAATCTTGCCATGAATCTTGCCATGAATCTCGCCTCGGACCGCGGGTCGGTGACCCGCAGCGGCGAAAAGGGGCAGGCGAGGTTCATGACCGGTGTGCAGGTGGGTGAGGACGGGTGAGCCCATCAATGAACCAGCGATCCGAAGCACACGGGCCGTCACGCGCGGGGAGGCGGCGAGGACCTGGACCGCCGGGATGACCGCCCGCGGCGGTTCGGACGCCGCAGTACAGGACCGACCGTACGGAGCACCCATCGCATTGCGTCCGGATGAGGAACACCCGCCGCGTTGGCCCCGCCTGGCTCATCCCGCACCCCCGGAACGTGCCATGATCGAGTCGGGCTCGAACCTCCCACCTTGTGTTCCGAGATGTCGCGCCGGCCAGCCTCACGGCACAGCCCGGACCCCGGTTCCCCGGCTGCAGCCCGCCGGTGATCCATCCCGCCTCGGCTCCCGATTGTCAAAGCGGACGTGCCAGACCTAAACCTGCCGGCTACGCCCCCCATCGAAGTGGATTCGTCACTCAAGGCGTGGTTCCGTCCGCTTGAGCATCCCGTCCTGTTCCGCGATGAGACCCTGCCTGCGGAGCTTCGCAACCTGCCGGTCGATGACATGACGCAGTTGGCCGCCTGTGCTTTTGAAGCCGAACAGACGAGCCACCGCAGTGGTGATCTCGCACTCCGCGGCGCCGTGATGCGTGTCGATGAGGCGCAGGACCGCGGCGCGAATTTCCGCCGGCGGCAGGAATTCGGGTCTGCGCAAGTTGGGGGATTTCACTGAGTCCCGGCGCCGCAAAGGCACTGAAGCGCCAGGGATGCTGAGAAAGCCGTCCTCGCGCACGCATTGACGGGTGCGGATGAGGAACCGGACCCCTTTCGCCACGGCATCCTGGATGCGGTTGCCAGCGCGTCCCAAGTCCCACAGGTCCCGGACTCGGGTCACCAATTCATCCTCATGGACGGGGCCTTCGTGCTCAACGACGCGCAGGAGCACCTTCGCCATCTCGTCAGTCACAAGTTCATGGGGTTCGATGTGCCGCCTGACATCGAACCGCGCTTCACTGTAGGCAATCGCGAGGCCGTTGGGATCCGACGCCTCCGTTCCCTCTTCGCGGGCCACAGCGTTCTCCGTCTCAACCTTGACCTCCGGAACCTGGGGGTTGGTCACGAGTTTCCTGGCCCGCCTCGCGCTCTCCATGGCTTCGCGTAGTCTGCCGAGTTGGTCGGCAGGGCGCTGAAACCAATCGGTGCTCCAAATTCGGTGAATCAGCCAGCCGTGGTCTTCGAGGACGGCTTGGCGCAAGCGGTCGCGGTCTCGAGCGCAACGGGACGAATGATAGCGTGCGCCATCGCACTCGATTCCCAAGAGGTAGCGCCCGGTGCATTCGCGATCCACTACCGCCAAGTCGATGAAGAATCCGGCCACGCCAACTTGTGGATGGACCTCGTGCCCCAGGCTCTCGAGCGCGCGCCTCACCGCCTCCTCGAAAGGAGACTCCGCTTCGCGACCGGACTGCTCCGCTATACCCAGGCGTCCCGTTTGGGCGAAGGATAGAAACGCCTTAAGTGCCGCAACCCCGCGGCCGGCGGCGCGGTTGAGATCTATGTCGTCGGCGGTGATGGAGGAGAACACGTGACACCGCTTCTTGGCGCGGGAGATGAGAACGTTCAGGCGGCGCTCGCCCCCTTCGTGGCTCAGGGGGCCGAATCGCATAGCCATGTAGCCGTTGGCGTCTCTGCCGTATCCCACCGAGATGAACACCACGTCCCGCTCATCGCCCTGCACGTTCTCCAAGTTCTTCACGAAGAAGGGTTCTGTCGGATGGCCCGAAAAGAAGGCTTCGGTTTCTGGATTCTCCCGCCGGAGAAACTCGAGTTCGTCCAGGATCGCCTGTTGCTGGCGCACAGAGAACGCGGCGACGCCAAGGCTCAGTGCGGGGAACTCGCGAGCGTGCTCGAGGATGGCGCGGCAGATCGTTCTGGCTTCAACTTGGTTTGTGCCTGTAGCTCCCACGTCGAAGACACCCTCGGGAACGTGGTGGAACTTCAGGCCGTACTCTGACGCCTGAATGAAGGGGCTGGGCACGATAAACAACCGATTCTCGTAGAATTGGTCGTTGGAAACCGCAATCAGCGAGTGATGTTGGCTACGGTAGTGCCAGCGGAGCATGGCTTGGGGCAGGCCACGGGCGGCACACAGGCCGAGGATGCTTTCCATATCCTTGGCTTCCGCCGTCTGGGGAATTTCATCCTCGTCCTCGTCAGCTTCATCCGAGTCTGAAGTCAGCCGCGTGAAGAAGCGTGTTGGTGGGAGCTGCTTACTATCGCCAACGACCACAGCTTGTTTGCAGCGCGCGATCGCTCCCAGGGCATCCACCGGTTGGACCTGGCTCGCCTCGTCGATGACCAATAGGTCGAACTCCACTGCGCCCGGTTCCAGGAACTGGGCGACCGACAGTGGGCTCATCATGAACACAGGTTTGATGGACTGCACGACGGAACCCGCGTCTTTAAGGAGCCGGCGGACACTGCGATGACCTCGCTTCCGTTCCATTTCGCTTCGGACTATGCCGGCTGGGCCAATGCTTCCCGTAGAGGGTGGCATGCGCTCGAAGTGAGAGGCGAGCGTTTGGTGCCTGGCGAGCGCGAGGCGCTCACGATCCAACTGACGGAACTCAGCGACAATACTGTCGTGGAGATCCCCGTCGAACTGGGCGAGTTCCGGCCGCTGACCGGTAAGATAACGCAGCACCTGACTGCAATAGGCGCGTTCGAAACAATCGACCGCAGATCGCGCCGGGATGCTGCCGGTTTCGAGCGGTCCGAGAAGACCGGCGAGACCCATGTCGCGCGCACGGCCGGCCCGGAGGTAGTAATTGGCCCAGCGGCTCAGGCCTTCCAAGGTTGAAAGCCACTCGGTACAGCGCTCGGCTAGCGCAGCGAAAGGGATCTGCTCGATCTCCGTCTGGCCGAAAGCGGTCGGCAGATGCAGCTTGAGCTCGTGGAATACGCTCTTCGTCTGCTCATGAAACAACTGCAGACGTTTCGTGGTCTCCGCTAACAGGGCTTCCAGGCCGGCGTGATCGTTGATCCGGCTGAAGAGACGGCGAAAATCGGCGCCCAAGCCGGCGTCTTCCTGGGTTTCCACCCAAGTCAGGATCCCTTCGAGATGAGTCCAGTCGGATCGCTCGGAGTTCCACAGTGCTCCGAAAGCGTCCCGGCCCAGGGAATCTTCGGCACGGACCTTGGCGACGGCGACTTGAACGGCGGCATGGCATCGCGCAAGGTTTTCCAATCGGCCAAGCTGCGCGGCGATCGTGTCGAAGGAAACGGACTCGACGTCGGCGGTGCCCAGCATGGCCGACGCCTCGATCTCCAGGGTGGTGAGCACTCGATGGAGGTCGTCACGCACCTTGGCGATCTGGGGAAGGACGAGACCCGTGAGTTGCCTCACCGGTTCCTTGTCGCAAATCAGGGCGAACAGCTTCCGAAAGTCCGAGTTGAGTCCCACCTGCTGTTGGCGCCGGACCCATTGGAGGATCTCCGCCAACTGCGACCAGTCCGTGTGGGGGCCGCGCCAGTGGTGCCCGAAGGCCGATTCGCCGAAGGAACTGACCGCTTGCATGGCCTGATATGCTCGTTGTCCACGAATGATCCTCTCAACGAGAGCCAGACGGTCCGGGAGAGCCGGGGGCAGTCCGCCCTTAAGCACGGCGCGAAGTTGCGACATGGCGCGCCGATACTTGCTGTTGAGGAACCTCAGGGCCGAGGCGCCGTGCGTGGCGATGGCCTCGCGACCTTCTGAAAAGTCCGATAGCCATGCCGACTCCGACACGGCTTCACCCGCTGCGTAGACGGCCGTCGCGAAGTCCCGGCCTTTCGCCAGGAGTCCCTGGAGGGCATCCATTCTCTCATCCCAGACGCTGCCCGACAGGGCGTGCTCGTCCAGTGGCGGTGCCTGGCCGATGAACTCGGCGATCAGTCCGTGCCGGGCGCAGCCGGCCAGCGTCAGGGGCGCTGGCTGCAGCAGGCGCGACGCCAATTGGGATGAGGTCTCGCGCAACGCTGCGATGGATTGCGTGAGCGCGTGAACGGCAGGGAGGGCGAGGCTAAGGTGGTCCGGCGAAACCCCCGACAGGGTGGTGGCCAACTCGTTGGCGGCGGACACGGCTCTCACCACATCCCGCCCTCGCGAGAGCAGGCGACGGACGCGGTCCAGCGGGCCATCCCAGACTTCGTGGCACAGGGCCTGTTTGTCGACCGGCGGCGCCCGGCACACGAACTCGGCCACACGACACAGCTTGCCGACGTCGGAGGAGGCGGGGGTCGAGACATGATCGAGGTTCGTCGCCAACTCGGACGCCGTGTGGCGCAGCTCCTCGGTGCGCATCGAGAGCGAACGAATGCCTGCCTCCAACGGGGGCAGGTCTATGTTGAGCACGGTATCCCGGCAGACGCCGCGCCAGGGGGACTGCGCTGGCAATCCCATCTGCTCGATGCGCGCGGACAACTCCCCCACCAGTTTTCGGCGTTCGTGGCGGTCGTCGGCCGTCCAACTCTCGGCACCGGGAAAGGTCAGGTCGGCAGCTTCGCGACCTGCGTCTCCCAGCAAAGTGAGTCGACCCATGACCTCAAACGGTGTGACAGGGCTGGGAGAATGTCGTTCATGGAGTAACGCCGCGTGCCGGTTGAGCAGCGCGCGACGACGTTCCAAGTCGGTGACCACCGCCTGCGGGTTGGAAGGCTTGGGCCGGCCCAGCTTCCAGGTGCGCCCGATTTCTTCGATGACCGCTCGTTTGTTCGCCTTGTTGCTGTGAAGTTCGAGGCAGAGGGGGCCGAGTCCTTCGCGTTCGAGCCGGCGTTTGACGACCTCCATGGCAGCCAACTTCTCGGCCACGAAGAGGACCTTCTTCCCGTCGAGGACAGCGGTTGAGATGATATTTGCTATCGACTGGCTCTTGCCAGTCCCAGGCGGGCCTTGGATGACCAGGGTGCGCCCTCGACGCGCGGACTCAATGGCGAGAGTCTGCGAGCTGTCCGCATCGACGACGTGGTCGAGACGCGCGGCGGGAATGAGTTCGTCGAGAGGCACGTCCTCCGCCAGGAGCGCCTCGGCGCCCGGGAAGCCGTCCTGAAGCAGTCCTGCGATGAACGGTTGAGCCAAGAGGTCCTCGCGTTTGGGCCAGTTGTCCGGATCGAGGTCGCGATACATCAGGAACTTCGCGAACGAGAAAAAGCCAAGCGTGATCGCGTCCGGGAGAGCCTCCCATCCTTTGGCCCCCGCGATGGCCTTGGAGACCGAGGCGAAGTAGTCTGTCGGGGTGAAGTCGTCATCATCCGGAAAGGCCGGGAGTTCCGTCCCGAACTCGATTCGGAGCTTGGCGGCAAGCGAGAGGTTTTCCTGCAAGTCTTCCTCGCGCCAACGCAGGTGGAACCGCTCGCTCGCGGTCCGGCGCTGCAACTCGACAGGTACCAGAATAAGCGGGGCGTAACGGGGTATATCGGCGTGCTCGGCCTCGAACCATTTGAGGTGGCCCAACACAAGGTACAGAATGTTGACTCCTTGCTCCTCGATCATGGCCTGCGCATCCCGGCAGAGCGCAAGGAGGCGCCGCTGCAGACCTTCGGAGGTCAGTGCGGTCTGCAATCGGGAGTCCACATGCCGTTTCGCGGCGCCCGTAACCGGATCCTCCGCCTCATCCGGCTGGGGTAGGCTTACCTCTTCGTCGTCGCTATCCGGGGTCTCGCAGCTTTGGAGGGAAACGGGGGCTCCCCTGGGTTTCGAGGGGCGTGCCGCGCGGAACGTGAGCGGCTTCCTTTCGGTCACGAGGAGGCGGAACACTTCCTCGCTTAGCTCGTCATGGATCTGGATGAGGCGGGCCGACCTGGAATCGACCGGGATGGAGAGGAGCCGGTTCCGCGCCGAGAGATCAAGCAGTTCCTGGCGACTACGTTGCAGGAGGTCATGGATGCTCAACGGCATATCCTACCCCGTGGCTTCCGGATCTTAGGAGTCCTGCCCCGCCTTCACAATCCCACTCCGGTTGACCGTCACTTGACAACGATACCTGCGATTCATAACGCGACCGCCTTGAGTGGTGTATTTGTTACAGAATTCGTCCTTGGGGGCCAAGCAGTCTTTCGAGGGTGCGTTCGCCTCCTTGGGCAAGTCACCAGACTATTGACTGATAGGCATTTGCTTTTTCGACGCGGCTGGAGTGTGCCTGGCTCGGGGTGGCCAGTCAAGGCGAAATGCGGCAGAATTGTCCGCTGCCCACGGTAACCTCATTTAGATTCTTTGGGCTTTGGGGTTGTTGGGGTTGGAGAAAGTGCTTGCCATTCGAGCAGGTTTGAGTCGTAGTAGGGGCGAGATGAACTCGACAGACACCAAACCCAACCCCGGAGTTTTCACCGCCGATCCGCCCGTATCGGTTCTCAAACAGCTCACGGTCCGAGCACTCGAACCCCAGGAATATCAGCGGGCGGGCCAACTGCTCGACCGTGAACACTACCTGGGCAACCTGCCTCAGGGACGCCAGTTGCTTCAGGCCGTCGAATCCAACGGCCAATGGGTGGCTCTGCTCGATTGGGGTCTGGCGACCTGGAAGCTGGCCGACCGGGAAGAAAGGATCGGCTGGACCCCGCAGCAAGAGGCTCAGCGGCTAGGCCTGGTGGCGCTTCAAGCGGACCTACACCCCGAGCCTTCCTGGCCCGAACTCCAAGAGCGCTGCCAGCACGATCCCCAAATCCCTTTCCGCGCACTCGTCAAGCACCGCTCCAAATGAAAAGACGGTGGCACCGCGTTGGGCCCTTGCGCTTTCGGGTGGGGCGAGGAAACTTTCGCGGCGCGACGGTTATCAATACTCGGTTGACATATGCCACAGTTTGCTTATCGAGCCCGGCGGCGGAGCGGCGAGTTGGAGACGGGCGTGCTGGAGGTGGCGGATCGCTCCGCCGCCTTGCTGCAGTTGCAGGGACGGGGTTTGTTCCCCGTCGCGGTCGAAGTGGCGCGGGGCGGACCCGCCAAAGCGGCGCGGCCGGGCGGGCGGGGGACTGCCCCGGCGGGGATCCTGCCGGAGGCGGTGCAGGAGCTTTTCAAGCGCCAGCGGCGGCCGCGGTTGGGGGAGTTGGCGACGTTCACGGAACAACTGGCCAACCTGCTGCGGGCTGGGATGCCGCTGACCCTGGCGCTGAACAGCATGACGCACCTCGACTCGAAAGGGATTTCGTCGGCGGTCAGCAAGGACCTCAAGCAGGACGTGACGGAAGGCAAGAGTCTTTCGGAGGCGATGGCGCGGCAGCCGGTGGTGTTCTCGGACCTTTACGTGAACATGGTGCGGGCGGGCGAACAGAGCGGGGCGTTGGTCGAGGTCCTGACGCGGTTGGCGGCGCACTTCAGGCGGTTTGCGGAGGTGCAGCAGAAGTTTCTCTCGGCGCTGATCTACCCGGCGGTAGTGTGTTGTGTGGGGGTGGTGATCATTTTCTTTTTCATGACGGTGATGCTGCCGAAGTTCTTGAGCGTGTTCCAGGACGTGAAGATGGAGTTGCCTCCCGCCACCAAGGCGCTGGTGGCGCTGAGCGATTTTTTCTCGGGTTATTGGTGGATGTTCCCGTTGGTGGCTTTGGCGTTGTACATCGTGTACCACCGTTACCGAGCCACGGAGGCGGGGCGGCGGACGGTGGATCGGTGCAAGATGCGAGCGCCGGTCCTGGGCCGGGTGGTGCGGCTCAACATTTTTGGGCAGTTCGCGCGGACGCTGGGCACGTTGTTGGCGAACGGGGTACCGGTGTTGACGGCCTTGAAGATTACCGAGCACGTGGTCCCCAACCAGGTGGTGCGTGAGGCGATCGCCAAGACGCGCGAAGAAGTCACCGACGGCAAGACCATCGCCCAGCCGCTGGCGCGGAGTCGGATCTTCCCGCAGTTGATGATCGACCTGGTCAAGATCGGCGAAGACACGGGCGACGTGCCGACCGCGCTGAATAACGTGGCCGACACGTACGAGAACGAGCTGGCCACGGCCTTGCGCGTGATGACGAACCTGATCGAGCCGGCCATGATCATCGTGATGGCGGTGGGCGTCGGGTTCCTGCTCTTCAGTGTCTTGTCGGCCATGTTCGCCATCACGGCCAACATCGCACGATGATCTTCCCGCCGCGCCAGTCTCATCGCCCTCGGTTTACGCGCCGTGTTCGCAGCGCGGCGGCGTGGAGCGGGTTCACGATGGTCGAGATCATGCTGGTGATCGCTATTGTGGGCGTGATGCTCGGCATCGGCATCCCCACGATGTTTCGGGGCATGAGCAAGTTGCCCATCCAACAAGCCGTGCGCACGCTCGAGGAGGCCTGCCGCGCGGCGCGGACGGCGGCCATCTTGCAGGGGCAACCGGCGGAGGTGGTCATTCAAGCCCAAGAAGGGACTGTGACGGTGGCGCTGGTGGCTGAAGGGGGTGGGGCGCCGAGCGACTTGGGGCCCTCCGAACCGGGCCTGAGCGAGCCGGGGCCGGCGGGGGCGGCGAGTGGCCGCCCCGATTTCAGCGGACGGATTCCGGCCAGTGTGGCCTTCAAGCAACTGCGGGTGAACCTGCGGGACATGATGGACTATGACGAGGCCCGGATCCGGTTTTATCCGAACGGGACCTCGGATGAATTGACGGCGGTCCTACTCTCGGAGCAGAACGAAGAGCGCGCGTTGACTTTGGAGATTGTGACGGGACGGGAGCACGTGGAGGTGATTCGATGAGCCGCCGCCGGGCCGTCGGGTGTCGGGCGGGTGTGCGGTGGGCGCGCGCGTTCACCTTGTTGGAGGTGATGATTGCCATGGCGATCTTCTTCATGGCCATTTTTGCGATTCTGGGGTTGGTGTCGCAGAACCTGCGGATCGCTCGGAGCCTGCGGATGGGCGACATCGATTTCGGGTCGGTGGCCGCTGAGGTTTCCCTCACCAACCAGCTCGAGGAAGGGGTGATCAGCGGCGACTTCGGCGATCTGTACCCCGGGGCGGCGTGGACGGCGGAGGTGATGCTGGTGGGCACCAACGCCAACAGTCGCGTGGGCGCGTTTACGTCCAAGGGGCTATTCCAGGTGGACCTGACGATCGATTGGCCCGAGCATGGCGTCGCGAAACAGAAACAGACCAGCATCCTGTTGTTCCGGCCCTGATCGTGTGAGCGCGTCACTTCCAGCTCTTGGCTTGCGGGTCCGACGGGCGCCCAGTCGGCCGGTTGTCGCGGCGGGGGGCGTGGGGCGAGGCGCGCGGGGGGCGAGGGCGTTCACTCTGATCGAGATCATGTTGGCGATTGCGATCTTCTCGATGGTGCTCACCGCCATCTACGCGAGTTGGTCCTCGATCCTGCGCGCGGCGCGGGTTGGGGGCGACGCGGCGGCGGAGGCGCAGCGAGTGCGACTGGCCTCGCGCACGCTCGAGGACGCCCTGATCAGCTCGGTGATGTTTCTGGGGAACCCGAACCGGGGACTCTACGCTTTCGAGGCGGATACCAGCACCGATTTCGGCGCCTTGAGCTTCGTGGCGCGCCTGCCGGGGTCGTTCCCGGGAAGCGGCTTTTTTGGCGACCAAGTGGTTCGCCGCGTCACGTTCAGCGTCGAGGCCGGCCGCGACGGCGTCAATCAGCTCATGCTACGCCAGCGGCCTTTGCTGCAGACCAACGTGTTGGCGGAGGAGGAACATGCCATTCTGCTGGCGCGCGAGGTGAGCGTGTTTCTGCTCGAGTTCTGCCAGGGACGGGGCAATACGGTCGAGTGGGTGCCGGAATGGCGGGCCACCAACCAACTGCCCCAGCAGGTTCGCTTCGCGCTCGCGTTCGGCCACCAGCGAGCCGATCCGAGCCGGCCCAAAGACGTCGCGGTGCGCACGGTCAGCTTGCCCAGCGTGGTGGTGCCCCCGCCCCTGCAGATGGGCGCTGGCGCGGCGGCAGCCGGGGTGGCCGGACCCGGAGCGCCGGGTGTGCCCGGCGCGCCTGCGGTGGGCGGTGATGCAGCGCAGGTGTTGGACCCCAACCAAGTGGCGGCGCCGGGCCTACCGGGCGCCGGTGGGCCGGTCGATCGGCGACGGCTCTTGGACCGTCAACTGGTGCCTCCCAGCGGTGCCTTGCCCGGATTTCGGGCTAGCCCAGGTTCGCCGTGACGAAGTCCCGACTGCCAACCGAGCGTGGGTTTGCGTTGATCATCGTGTTGATCGTGATCACGGTGCTGGGGCTGCTGGCGGGGAGCTTCGCCTACGCGATGAAGATCGAGAGTCGGTTGGCGATCAACGCCAGCAACGATTCGGAGATGGAATGGCTGGGCCGGTCCGGGGTGGAGTTTGCGCGGTACGTCTTGGCGAACACAGCGCCGGCGAACGCCTTTTCGCTGAATCAGTTTTGGGCCGGTGGCCCCGGCACGGCCGCGGAGACCAACGGCCCGCTGGCCGGGCTGTCGCTCAAGGACAACCAACTGGGGGCGGGTTGGTTTTCGGTCGAGATCCGGGACTTGGATCGGAAGTGGAATATCAACGCGGGCAACGACCAGGCGATGGGGCAGATACTGCAGCGGGCCTTGGCGGTGATTGGAGTGGATGCGGGGGAATCGGCGACCATTGCAGACTCGGTGTTGGACTGGCGCGATCGGGACGACGCGACGCGGTTGAGCGGGGCGGAGAGCGACTTCTACTTGCTCATCCCGCCGCCTTATGTGGCCAAGAACGGACCGCTGGACGACTTGGCGGAGTTGCTCCTGGTGCAGGGCATCACGCCGGCGCTCTACTGGGGGCCGGCAGCCTCGCAACACAGCCCCATTCGACTCTCGCCGCTCCCCGGCGGTCGGCGGCCGGCGGTCGAGGCGGCGCCGGCGTACCCGGTGGGCCTGGTTGATTTATTTGCGCCTCTGGGGAGTGCGGGCATCAACATTAACACCGCGTCCTTTCACGCCCTGCAGGTCTTGCCTGGCGTGGATGAGAACATCGCGCAGACCATTCTGCAGGTTCGCGCTGGGCCCGATGGGATGGACGGGACCGAGGACGACATGCCGTTTATGGGGGCCAACTTCGCGTTGCCAGGCGTCCCGCCCGAGTTCCCCGATCTCATGCGCGGCCTCGTGACCACCGTCAGCACCGTCTTCGAGGTCACGGTCGACGCGCGCCTGGGGAGTTACCGGCGGAAGTTCTACGCCTTGGTGAGCCGGGCCAACGCACAGAACCCTCAAGTGCTGCATTTCAGTTGGCGGTGAACGCGAGCCTCCGTTCGGGAGGCCCGACCACAACCCGCGTCCGGCGAAGGCTATGGGACCAAAACCTGGAATTGTCTTTGTCACGGGCACAGATACCGGGGTGGGCAAGACCATCGTGACGGCCCTGCTGCTGCGGCAACTGCGGGCCGAGGGCGTCGAGGCGCTGGCCATGAAGCCCTTCGCCTCGGGTTCACGCGAGGACGCCGATTGGTACCGTGCGGTACAGGGGAAGCGGTTGCCGGCGAGGCTGCTGGTCCCGTTTTTCTTTCGTCTGCCACTGGCGCCTTGGGTGGCATCGCGTCGCGAGCGACGGCGCGTCTCGTTGGGGGTTGCGCGGGCGCGGGTGCAAGCAGCGCGCGCACGGTGCGAGCTGCTTCTGGTCGAGGGCGCCGGGGGTTTATTGACGCCATTGGGTGCGGGCTTCACGTTGCTGGACTTGGTGCGCGAGTTGCACGGTGCGGCGGTCGTGGTAGGGCCCAATCGACTCGGCGTGCTCAATCAGATGCTGTTGGCGACGCATGCGCTGCGCACTTCGGTTCGACGGTTGAGAGCGGCCTTGGTGTTGGTCGAGCAGGCTGTGCCGGATCTCGCCGCTGCGAGCAACGCGGAGGCGCTCGTGAGTTGGTTGCGGCGGCGGCCTATGCCTGTCTATCGAATCGAACGGTTCGAGGACTTGGCGGGCGGTCTGCCAGGTGTCGAGGCGCTGGGGGCGCAGACGCGCACGACGCTGCCCGCGTTGTCCGCGTGGGCTAGGCGCGCGGGACAAGGGGATGAAGGATGAAGAGCCCCGCAAATGGGGGGGCGTTTTCAGGCACAAAAAAAAATCGAAAAACCTGTTGACGCAGCATGCGGAGGAGCTAAGCTAGCGCCGCTTTTTGAGATTGAACACTGGGTCGCCGAAAGCGGCAGACGAGTTCGGCGCTCAGGTTTTTTATCCCCTTGAGGGTCGATTTTTGGGTGGTGACACCCGCAGCTCTTTGAGAATTGAATTGTGCGATGAGTGAGAGCCCCCTTCGGGAAGCCGATGTTGAGTTGGTGGACCGGAGGAGTTTTAGAATTGCGTAAGTCCGGCTGGAGACAGTCGGGCTAGCAATCAAGCTAACGTTTTAAACAACGGAGAGTTTGATTCTGGCTCAGAACGAACGCTGGCGGCGTGGATAAGACATGCAAGTCGAGCGGGATATTGGCGGCAGCAATGTTGCCAATGTCTAGCGGCGAAAGGGTGCGTAACACGTGGGCAATCTGCCCTGAAGCCCGGGACAACTCCGAGAAATCGGAGCTAATACCGGATGTGGTGAAGAGGAGGCATCTTCTTTTCAGTAAAGCTGGGGACCGTAAGGCCTGGCACTTCAGGATGAGCCCGCGGCCTATCAGCTAGTTGGTAGGGTAATGGCCTACCAAGGCAAAGACGGGTCGCTGGTCTGAGAGGACGACCAGCCACACTGGAACTGAGACACGGTCCAGACACCTACGGGTGGCAGCAGTCGAGAATTTTTCACAATGGGCGCAAGCCTGATGGAGCGACGCCGCGT
>Ga0194125_10007509_pt1 | contig 15688 bp, 11 predicted proteins | sample TA2KigC250mmetaG_FD_148626 | JGI IMG/M metagenome (GOLD analysis project Ga0194125, IMG submission 148626) | Freshwater microbial communities from Lake Tanganyika, Tanzania - TA2015034 Kigoma Deep Cast 250m | ecosystem: Environmental > Aquatic > Freshwater > Lake | place: Tanzania: Lake... | reverse complement strand
CGCCCTGCGACGGCATTCTGGCTCGCACACCCATCTTCAGCCCCGACGGCAAGCGCGTGGCCTACGGGGCAAGGAAGGGGGATGCCTGGCTTGTCGTGCTCGACGGCAAGCCCGGGCCGGAGTTCGGGGGCATCGGGGCGGCGGCGTTCAGCCTCACCTTCAGCCCCGACAGCACGCGCTTCGTCTACGTAGCGGGCAGGGCGACGAAGAAGTTCGTGATCGAGGACGGGCAGCCCTCGACTACGCTCGGGCCAGGGCCGGGGCCGGAGTTCGATGACATCGCGCAGCCCGTCGTCAGCCCCGACGGCAAGCACATCGCCTACCGCGCCCGGCGGGGGGAGAAGGAGAAGGCGAAGTCGCTCATCGTCCTCGATGGCCAGGCAGGCCCCGAGTACGACGGCATCATCCCCAACGGCCCTGCCTGGCTGCCCGACGGCTCGGTCGAATACCTGGCCCACCGCGACAAGGTGCTCTACCGCGTCCGCCAGGCGGCTCCGGGACGCTAGGCTAGGCCAACCCCGCGCTTCCCGCGGCGAGCGCACGCCTGCGGCAGGCGGGAGGACTTCCTGAGTGCCTATGAAAGGGCATGACGGGGCGGGCGGTTAGAACTGAAGCATCCGCTTGGTGTAGTTCGTCCCGTCGTTGTAGATGAGGTAGAAGTAGCTCGCGCCCATGCTGTCCAGGCCGCTGCCCCCCTTCCCCTTCTGCACCTGGTGGTCGGGCGCCTTGCGGAACACGACGATGCCCTCCCACGTCTCCTTCGGCTTCACGACCGCGCCCTCACTGCCGAGGGTGTTGTCGTCGTGCACCGCCACCAGCACAATGTCCCGGATGCCGCGCAGGTAGAAGTAGGTGTTCCGCAGCGTCAGCGGCGTCAGTCCGCGGTTGGTGATCTTCACCTTGGCCTCGATGGCCCCGGGCATCACCACAGGCTTCCCCAGCACCATGTCCACCGTGTCGCTCTTGACCTCGTTCCCCTGGTCGAGTATCTTCCCCCGGTTCTTCTCCAGCTCGAGAGGGATTTGCTTGAGCCACAGGTCCGCCCGCTCCCTGTCCGGCCCCGACAGCTTGGGCTGGAGCTCCTTGAAGGCGGTCTCCGCCTTCCTCAGGTCGCCGTTGGTCACGTAGCCCACCGCGTTGGTCAGGTGCATCTTGCCCAGGAGCGGCGACACCACGAAGAACCAGGCGGCGGCGAGCACGGCCAGGACACCCGCGCCGATCGCCACCTTGACCACAGGGAAGGTGAAGGCCACGCCGCGCTTGCCTCCCCTCGGCTGCGGCCCGAAGCCCACCTGGAGCCCCGTCCGCCGGTCGAAGCCGCAGTGGACGCACAGCACGGCCTCCGCGGCCAGAGGCCGCCCACAGCTCGGGCATGCCTCCCCCCCTGCGGCGCCACCCGTGGCCCCGGGCGGCGGCGTCGCATCTTCAGCGTTCGACAGGTGGAACCCCGATGGGATCGTCACTGCCCGCTTGCACGCCGAACAGCGTGCCCGCTTCCCCTCCGTGCCGTCCGGCGCCGTCAGTATCTTCCCACACTCGCACGCAAACTTGATTGGCATGGCGAACCCCCACAGTGCGCCGCCCCTGCCGCATGCAGCGCCTTCCCACAAATTGTATCACACTGCCCTCTCAGCGCAAGCCCAGGCCCCGCGGGGCTTGACTTCCCGACCGTTTTGGGTTTGACTCGCAGGAGGTAGGAATCCCCCGCGCGCGAAAGGAGAAGACGATGGGCAAGAGGGCAGTCGCTTGGGTGGCGCTCGCCCTGGCGGTGGCGTCGTGGGCCGGTGCCGCCGAATGGCCGAGCGCGGCCGACGTGTTGGCCAAGTCCGGCCTCAAACGTGGCATATGCGCCCTCGTGGGCGAGAAGGGGGACCAGTTGGCTCTCGACCTCGCTCGGCAGAGCGAGCTCACCCTCTTCGTCCAAGTGCCGGACTATGCGGGTTTCCAGGCGGCGGCCAAGGCCGCTGACGCCGCCGGCCTTCTCGGCTCGCGCATCTTCGTCGCTACCGGCAAGCCGTCGCGGATCAGCCTGGCGGACAATGTGGCTGACGCGGTGGTCGTCCTCGGCGATTCGGCCGAGCCAGCCGAGGCGCTCCGCGTCGCGCGGCCCGAGGGCAAGATCCTGCTCGGCGAAGCAACCACCTCAAAGCGCTTCCCCCAGGGCGTGGCCGACTGGGGCCACCACTTCTGCACGCCCGACAACAATCCGCAATCGGCCGACACCGTGGCCCGCGCGCCCTTCCTCACCCAATTCGTCGCCGAGCCGCGCTACGCCCCAGCCCCCCAACAGGTCGTGGCCTCGGCCGGACGCCTCTTCATGGCCTTCGGCCACGTCGCCTGGCACCAACGCGAGGAGGACGTTCTCGACACCCTGATGGCCGTCAACGCCTACAACGGCACCGTCCTCTGGAAGAAGCCCCTGCCCAGCGGCTTCATGGTGGACCGCTCGACCATGATCGCCACGCCCACCGCCCTCTACGTGGCCGACGACAAGGGCTGCAAGCTCCTCGACCCCGCCACGGGCGACGTCAAGGACGAGATCGCCGTGCCCGCCGACCTCTCCGACGGCACGTTCTGGAAGTGGATGGCCATGGAGGACGGCGTGCTCTACGCCCTCGTGGGCAAGCCCGAGCCGCCCGACCCTGTGGCCAAGTGGCGCAGCACCCGCCACGGCTGGCCCTGGGGCGGAATCTCGAAGGGCTACAACGACCGCGACCTGCCCTGGGGCTTCGCCAAGACTGTCCTCGCCCTCGACCCCAAGACCAAGAAGGTCCTCTGGCACCGCCAGCAGGACCCGCCGATTGACGCCCGCTCCACCTGTCTGCGCAAGGGCCGCCTCTACATCGGCCATTACGGGCAGTTCCTCGCCTGCCTCGACGCCAAGACGGGCAACGACCTGTGGCGCCGCACCGCCGAGAAGGACCCCGACCTCTTCAAGTCCCTTGGCCCCTACCGCCCCGGCCAGGGCTACATCGAGGGCTGGCGCACCCAGGCATACCTCAAGGCCAGCGACCAGGCGCTCTACTTCGCCGGCCCACAGGTGCCGTGGCTGAGCGCCGTGTCCGCCGCCGACGGGGGCTACCTGTGGAAGCACGACGCGCGCGACCTGCACATCGTGCTCCACGGCGACGGCCTCTACGTCATCGCCGCCCAGGACAAGCCCACGGACACGAAGAAGCTCAATCCCGTCACCGGCCAAGTGGTCGCCGAGTACGACACCCGCCGCCGCGCCTGCACGCGGGCCACGGGGAGCGTGGACGGCATTTTCTTTCGCGCCCACGAAGGCTCCGGCCGCTTCGACTATGCCTCGGGCAAGACCCAGTGGATTTCGCCCATGCGCCCCTCGTGCCACGTCGGCGTCATCATCGCCAACGGACTCTGCACCTGGATTCCCTGGGCGTGCGACTGCGATCTCCAGATGTTCGGCCTCATCGCCCTCGGCCCGGCCGGCGGCTTCGCCTTCGACGCCAAGGCCACGGCGCAGGAACGCCTGGAGAAGCTGGCGCCCGACGCCGAGGTGAAGGCCCTCGACGCCGCGGCGAGCGACTGGGTCGCCTATCGCGGGAACAACGCCCGCACAGCCGTCACCGAGGCCGCGGCGCCTGAGTCCGCCGACATCCTGTGGCTGACCAGCCGCCCCGCGCTGCCCACGGCACCAGTGGTCGCCGGCGGCCTCGCCTTCGTCGGCGACGCCACGGGCGCCATCCGCGCACTCAACCTCGCAACAGAGAAGGTCGAGTGGACGGCCTACACGGGCGGCGCCGTCCACTTCCCGCCCGCCATTGCGGGGGGCAGGGCATTCGTCGGCTCCGCCGACGGCTACGTCTACGCCTTCGAGGCGGCGACGGGCAGGCCCCTCTGGCGCTTCCGCGCCGCCCCCGCCGAGCGGCGCATCCCCGTCTACGGCTCACTCCCCAGCACCTGGCCCGTCGCCTCAAGCGTCCTCGTCGAGGGCGGCACCGTCTTCACCGCGGCGGGGATGAACGACTTCGACGGCACCCACGTCTACGCCCTCGACGCCGCCACGGGCGCAATCAAGTGGCAGAACAGCGCCTCCGGCCACCTCGACCCCTGGTCCCGCCGCGGCGCCGCCTGCCAGGGCGAGCTGCTCCTCCACCAGGGCACGCTCTACCTGGCCAGCGGCAACTACGTGTCGCCCGCCGCCTTCGACGCCGCCACGGGCGAGTGCCGCACCACGGCGCCCCCCACGATGGGCACAACGGCCACCCGCGGCCGCGAGCTTCAACTGGCCGGTAGCGCTGTCAAGGTGTCAGGTCAACCACTCTACTCCAAGCCCGGCTACATCGTCTTCGATGGCTCCTGCCAGTGGCAGCCGATGGCCGTCGCGGCGGCCAACGCAAAGGTGTCGCTCGTCACCCGCAAGGGCGACGCCGGGGAGTTCTGGGCACTCGTCGCCATAAAGCCTGACGGCGCAGAGCTTTGGGCACACCCGCTTCCCGGCGAGCCCGTCCGTTGGGGCATCGCCCTCGACGCCAAGGGCCGCATCGTCGTCGCCCTCCGCACCGGCCAGGTCCTCTGCCTCGGCAAGAAGGAGTGAACCCCGCCCGGCCCCAATCTTTGCCAACTCCTGTGGCGCGCGTTGGCAAAGGTTGTTGGCATAGGTCGGGCAGAAAAGACTCCGGGAGTCTTTTTCCGCTCGCCTGGCCCCATGCTATGCCAACTCCTGTTGCGCACGTTGGCATAGTATGGTGGCATAGTATGGGCAGGGTCATCTGAAGGCCCTCAGACAAGTTCGCGCTTGACAGGCGAGATAGCTAGTGATATACTGTGATAGTTGACAAGCCGTGGAGCCCCCCCTCCTTTGAGCGAGGATGCCCATCGTGGACGAAGCAAGAGCGACAGATGGCGACGTAAGTGCAGGCGCGGCAAAGCGTTGGTACACGGTGCCCGAGGCCGCAGAGTACCTCGGCATCAGCGTGCCGACGATCTTCCGCTGGATGCGCGATGGACGCCTGTCGTTTGTCAAGATCGGCGGTGCCACGCGATTCACGCAGGAGGGGCTCGAGGCCGTGATCGAGAAGACGACGGGCTCGATGGAGGCCGAGGCCGCCGCCGGGCGCTGCGCCGCCTGCGGCCACAGCGTGCTCGTCGAGGGCAACGTCCAGGGCACCGGCCGCCTCTACTTCCGCCCGGAGAAGACCCGCTTCTGGGTCTTTGCCGAGGCCCTGGTGCCGATCCGCGCGCGTGTGTGCACCGCCTGCGGCCACGTTCAGCTTCGCGCCGACACCGCGAAGCTCAACCGCCTGCTGCCGAGGAAGTCCGAAACGCCTGAGGCCCCGTGAGGAGGGGCGGCATGGGGTCGCGCCCGCCCCCCTGGAGGCCAAGAGGATGAAGCGGCGGGTAGCCTTGTTGGGCGCGGCCCTGGCCGCCGTGGCAGCGCCGGCTCACGGCCACGGGTTGGCCATCTACGTTTCCACGCCGTTCTCGCCGCCCGATGGCTTCCAGTGGGTCGCCTTTGTCTGCGTCGGCGCGCTCGTGGTGGCCAACGTCGCGCTGCTTCGCCGTTTCCGGCTGGCCGGCTGGGTCGGCGCAGTGGCAGGCTCCCTGCTCGCCGTGGCGCTCTCGGGATACCTGTTCTTTACGTGTGGCGACCTGGAGGCAGGGCTGAGCACCGGCCCGGAGCCTGGGCTGGCGTGGGGGGAGCGCCCGTTCCTCGGGGGCCGGTGGGCCATGTTCGGCGAACTGTTCCTCACATGGAACGCGCGGGGACTGGGGCTCCTGCTCGTCGCCATCGTGGTCATGTGCTACCTCGTTCAGGTGTCGCGGAAGGGCATGTGGGAGCTTCTCGCGCGCCTCGCGGCGGCGGGCCTCGTGGCGTGGCTGACGACCTGGTTCGTTTGCGGGTTGGCATGGGTGTGGCTCGCCTTCGTGGCGAGCGGCGCTCTGTTCTGCATCGCGGTGGAGTGCAAGGAACTGCTGAGGCGGTGGAGGTTCTGGGCGTTGCTGGGGGCCAATGCCTCCGTCTACGCCCTTTGCCTTGCGCCGTTCCTATGGCAGGGGGTGCTGGCCGGGGGATGGGGCGGGGGCTACGTGCGGCAGAGCTGCGAGATGCAGCTCGCCCGTATCGCCCTGGCGCTCATCGAATATGGCAAGGAACACGGGAACCGCCTCCCCGCCGGCCAGAGCATGGATGAGGTCTATCCGCAGATCGAGCGGTACATACGGGACAACGAGACCCGGTATGACCAGCCCGTGAGCGTGTGCCCGATGGGCTACGTGTACGAGCGACGACCCCCTGACTACGCCTGGAATGCAGACCTTTCAGGCAAGGCCATGTCCGCGCTTGCAGAGGCCCGACTCGACTTCGTCCCCATCGTGAGCTGTCCCTACCATTCCTGGCTGGGAGGAGGCCCCGCCATCCGCGCCGGGCAGGACTTGGGGACGGACGAGCCCTGGGGCCTCGTAACGCGATACCTTGAGTACAAGAAAGAGGGCTGGTCCACCCGGTAGGCCCCCGCGCCAAACGGTCTCAGGAGCCGCAGTTGCAGCTCTTGGCCGCCTTGTCGAGGCCGAGGGCGTCCCAGATGTCGGGCGTCTCCTCACAGAGGCCGAGTGGGCAGGTGCCGCGGAGCGCCTCGATGGCTTGGCGATACAGGGCGAGGCGCTGCTCCCTGGGATAGCGGGCCAGGCCCCTCGGGGTGGCGGGCGGCACGAGGGCCTCGAAGAGGCCGTTCTCCACGTACTTCGGCAGGCTGTGCTCGGCGCGGAGCGTGCCAATCGTCACACGCTCGGGTCCGAGGGCCTTCACCTCCTCGATGGTCCAGCCGTAGTCGTAGCCCAGGATCATCGGGTCAATGCGCATCCGCACGCGCCAGCCCTTGGCCTTGAGCTGGCGGGCGGCCTCGAAGCGGTCCTCGACGGGCGCCGCGCCGCGCTCGTGGTCGCGCGCCGCCTCGGGGCTGTTCACCGAGAACGACACGACGACGTTGCGGCAGGGGGCCGTCTCGAACAGTGGACCGCACTCGCGCGTGCCGCCCTTGGTGACCAGCAGGAGCGTGTGCCGCCGCCCCTTCGCCTCCGCCTCCGCGCGGAACAACTCGACGAGCGCGACCGTGAGCGGCCGGGCCTCCTCGAACACCAGGCTGTCTGACAGGTTGCCCATGTTTAGCACATACGACTCCAACTCGTCCCTGGCTAGCCACGCCTTGATCTCAACGGACATCTTGTCGAAGTTCGTGAACACCTCGGGCGAGCGGAGGAACCAGAAGGAGGACTTGAGGTAGCAGTAGGAGCACTGGGGCGCGAAGCTGCACCCGTCGGCGTGGGCGAGCACGTAGAAATTCGGGCACACCGTATTCACCGGCGTCGTGCGGAAGATGTCCACAAACTTGGACTTCCGCTCGCGGTGCTGGCACGGGAGACGGCTTCGTCTTCGCATAGCATTTCCCCTGGCCCGCGGCCCTCTACCTATTATCCCGCATCCGCCGTTGGCGATCAAGGGCGAGCGTGGCCCAGAGCATGGCACCCTGATTCTGGCAACGCTGCCCGGTTCCCCGGCTTCCACCCTCACCCTACCCTCTCCCTCGAGGGAGAGGCGTCGAGAGGGCAGGGGGAGAGTTGGGCTCCAGGGGCATCCCGAACCACCAGGATCCGGGACCATGCTCTGTGGCCTACCTTGCATTGAGCAGTCGGGCGATGAGGCCGCCGGGGGCGCAGGCGGCACGGATGTCGTGGCCGGCGAAGGCGAGGGGATAGCTCCAAACGACCATGTGATCGTAGTAGTCGTGGCCGTGGCAGGTGCCGCCGGTGGCGCCGCTGAGGCCGCAGGGCTGGCTCCAGGGCATGGGGTGCGGGCCGCGGAAGATGGTGTCGAGCATCGCCTTCGCCGCCTTCTCGCCCGTCTCGCGCTGCCCCAAGTAGAGATACACCATCGCGGCCGTGGCGTTGCACTGGATGAAGATGTCGTCGGCCCACTTCGCCTCCTTGCACACCTTGCCGTCGGGGAAGACGGCGTCCACCATGCCGAACGGCGAGGCGGGGATGTTGAGGCGGGCGATGGTCTCCAATGCCTTCTCGATGCGGTCCTTGGGCAGCGGGTCTTCGAGGCCGAGGGTGCGGGTGCACCACACGCTGCTCAGTTGGGCGGAGAAGCAGGCGTCGTTGGCCTTGTGCGTCGCGTCGCCCGCGTAGGTGCGGTAGTAGCTGCCCGTCCAGAGCTTCTCGTCGTAGGCTTTCTGGCCTTTGGCGAGCGCGGCGCGCCAGGCGGCGGCCTGCTTGCGGTCCCCCATCAGCTCGGCCATCTTGATGCCGCACACGAGCGCGCCCAGGGCCTTGCCCGCCGTGTAGCTGCTCGGGCCGTACCAGGGCCACTGGTCGAGCGGGTTGTTGCCGGGGAAGCCCTCCTTGCCGAAGACGTGCGGGTGGTCCTCCACCAGCCCATCGCCGTCGCGGTCGAGCCAGAGCATGAAGTTGAGCGAATCGCGGGCGGATTCCCAGAAGTCCTTGAGGAACGCCTCGTCGCCCGTGCGGAGATAGTAGCGGTAGATCATCTGTGCGTATTCGCCGGCGCCGCAGGTATGCTGGCAATGGTAGCGCGGGTCGCGGATGGCGAAGCCCAGGCCGAGGCAGAAGGGGGCCTGGCCGCCGCGGAGTTGGAAATAGCGGATGGCCTTGAGTGTGATCAGTTCTAGCTCGGGGAAGAAGAAGAGGGCGGGCCAGTGGCCGAAGAAGCGGCAGGGCATGGTCTCGCTCACGGAACAGGTGGAGAAGCTCTCGTTGACGAGGAACAGCCCCTCGTCGCCCCACCAGTCGTCGGGGCGGGTCCTGGCGATCCAGGTCGAGTTCTTCGCGAGCGTGTAGGGCACATTGACCAGTTCCTCCTTCAGCCAATCGGGCAGGTCGGAGCCGTAGAGCACATCCTGCTGGGCGAGGATGCGGCGGAGCCATTCCTCGCGCTTCCCGATGGCGTAGGCGGCGACAGCCTTGGCGTCGGCGAAGCGCTTCGCATACTGATGCGTCTCGACGCGGCCCGATGCTTCGCGGAGGTGCGGCTGGTGCCAGGCGATGACAAACCGCGCCGTGGCCTGCTCGCCGGGCTTGAGGTCCAGGACGACCACGGCGTGCGGACGGCGCCGGTCTGAGCCGGCTTTCTCGTCCAGGGGCGGGATCGGCACGTTGGCGTCTGGCATGTGGACGCCTCGCTCGGCAGCAAGGACGTAGCTGTGCGTGCCATCGCCAGGCACCCGGTCGAGCGAGTTGTGGGTGATACCGTGGCCCGCCCAGCCGTCCTTGTCGAAGTGATCCCACACCCCGCCTGGGAAGCCGCGGGGCGCGAGGGTCACGACGGCCTTCTCCGCTTTCTCTGCCGTGCTGGTCAGCCGCACCTCGAAGAAGGCGGCGGGGGTGTTGCACTCCGCCGAATCGCCCAGGATGAAGGGGCTGTAGGCCCGCAGCTCCACCTTCACCGGCGCATCGAGTTCGTAGACGACGTCGGCCACGGGGAAGTGGCCGAAGTAGCGAACCGCCTTCACGTCGCCGATGCCGTCCTTCCGCGTGGCGAGGGTGAGCCGCCGGTCGCCGAGGGCGAGGAAGAGGAACGGCTGGTTGAGGACGATGGGCGCGGGGAAGCGGTTGAAGATCGAGGTCTTGCCCAGCCGCCCGCTCGGGTCGAGGCACAGGTAGCCCGTGCCGAGTCCCCCGAGCGGCATGCCGCCCTGCGCGAGGACGCCATCGGGATAGACCGTTCCGACGGCGGGGCTCTTCAGCCCCTCGACGCGGAGGGTTTGGAGCTTCTTCGCATCGGCGGGGGCATCGAACAGCGTTCCGGCGGTCGCCACGGTGGTTCCTCCTGGCTGACACAGTGCAAGGAGACACGCGAGCGCGAGCGGGCGCGAGAGCATGGGCATCCTCCAATCGTCTGGGTTCGACTCCCCCACTATGGCCGAAACGGCTGTCGCTTTCAACCGCCAGTGGTGCTTGCATCCTGCCCCGCCGCCGCTATACTGCTGCGGTGGAGGACATTGCATGGCCAAGACAGCGAAGTCTCGCCGCCCCAGGGTCCCCGCCAGGACCGAAGCTGCCGCTCCCACCACCCAGCAACTCCTCGGCGACATCCGTTCCCTCATCGAGTCCGCCCGCGAGCGCACGGCCCAGGCGGTCAACGCCGGGCTGGTTCTGCTCCACTGGCAGATCGGCCACAGGATTCGCCAGGACATCCTGGGACAAGAGCGGGCCGACTACGGAAGACGAATTGTGCAGACACTGTCTGCACAATTGACGGCCGAGTACGGAAGAGGCTTCACGAGGACCAACCTCTTCTACATGGTCCAGTTTGCTGAGGCATTTCCCGACCAGCGAATTGTCCACGCACTGAGTGGACAATTGAGCTGGACGCACTTCAGACAGATCATCTCGATCGACGACCCGCTCAAGCGCGACTTCTATGCCGAGATGTGCCGAATGGAGCGATGGAGCACGCGCACGCTCCAGCGCAAGATCGGCACGATGCTCTTCGAGCGCACGGCCATCTCGAAGCAGCCCACGGAAGTGGTGAAACGGGAGCTGGCCGCGCTGCGCGACGAGGACAAGCTGACGCCCGATCTGGTCTTTCGCGATCCCTACATCCTCGACTTCCTCGGCCTGAAAAACACCTACGGCGAGAAGGACGTCGAATCGGCCATCCTCCGCGAGCTGGAGAGCTTCATCCTGGAGATGGGCACCGGCTTCACCTTCGCCGCGCGCCAGAAGCGCATCTCGGTGGACGAGCGCGACTACTATCTCGACCTGCTCTTCTACCACCGCACGCTGCGGCGCCTCGTGGCCATCGAGCTGAAGCTGGACCAGTTCCAGGCCGAGCACAAGGGACAGATGGAGCTGTATCTCCGCTGGCTCGACCGCCACGAGCGCCAGCCTGGCGAGGAGGCGCCCATCGGCCTCATCCTGTGCGCCGGGAAGTCCACCGAGCACGTCGAGCTGCTCCAACTCGCCCCCAGCGGCATCCGCATCGCGGAGTACCTCACCGAGCTGCCGCCGCGCGAACTCCTCGAGCGCAAGCTCCACGAGGCCCTCCTCAACGCCCGCGCCGCGCTTGCCGCGCGACGCACGCCGAAGCGGCTGGTCGCGAAAGCGGGGGCTGAGGCATGAGCGCGCCTCACGCCCATCTCGTCGGCGTCGCGGGGGTGGGGATGAATCCCCTCGCACAGGCGCTCCTCGCCGCGGGATGGCGGGTGAGCGGCTCGGACCGCTATCTCGACACGGGACAGGACATCGCGGTCATCCCCAAGCTCCAACGGGCCGGCGTCCGCCTGGTGCCGCAGGACGGCTCGGGCGTGACGCCCGACACGGCCGCCGTGGTGGCGAGCACAGCCATCGAGGCCGACAACGCCGACCTCGCCGCCGCCGCCCGCCTGGGCGTGCCCGTCGTCCACCGCTCCGTCATGCTCGCCCGCCTGTGCGAGGGCAAGGAGGTCATCGCCGTCACCGGCACCAGCGGCAAGACGACCGTGACGGGCATGGTCGGCTTCCTCCTCGAGCAACTGGGCGACGACCCGACCGTGGTCAACGGCGGCGTGGTGGTGAACTGGGAGAGCGACACCGCCATCGGCAACGTCCGCGCCGGCCGCTCGAACCGCTGGGTGATCGAGGCGGATGAGAGCGACCGCTCGTGCCTGAACTTCGCGCCCGACTGGGCGATCATCACGAACATCTCGGCGGACCATTTTCCTCTGGATGAGACCCGCAAGCTGTTCGCTGACTTTGCCGCGAAGGTGAAGAAGGCGCTTGTGGTGCCGGAGAACGAAGTGGATGAATGGATGGGTGGATGGATGGATGAATGCAAGAGCGCTCCGCCACTCATCCAATCATCCATCCATCCAATCATCCCCTCCCTTGCTCTCTCCGCCTCGGGGTCGCGCTTCGACTACAAGGGCCAGGCGTTCCACCTGCCCCTGCTCGGCGCGCACAACGCCGAGAACGCGCTTCAGGCCATCCTCCTGGGCGAACGCTTGGGCCATCCGCTCGACCGCATCGCCGGCGCTCTCACCAACTTCCGCGGCATCCGCCGCCGACTCGACGTGGCCGGCACGGCCGGCGGCGTGGCGGTGATTGACGACTACGCGCACAACCCCGCGAAAATCCGCGCCGCCTGGGAGGCCGTGGCGCCCTACTACACACGGGTCCTCGCGGCCTGGCGGCCCCACGGCTTCGGGCCGCTCGCCAAGATGCACGATGACCTCAAGGCCCTCTTCACCGAAATGGGCAAGAGCTGCGAACGCCTTTACATCCTCCCCGTCTATTACGTCGGCGGCACGGCCACGGCGTCCGTGACCTCTGACGCCCTCGTCGCCGAACTCGCCGCGGCCGGCGTCCCCGCCGAGCTTGTGCCCGACTACGACGAACTGATCCGCCGCGTCGTCGGTCGCGCCCGCCCAGGCGATGTCGTGCTGAGCATGGGCGCGCGCGACCCCGACCTTCCCGCCCTCGCACGCCGAATCGTGGCCGAACTGGCTTCCTCCCGGAGAACCCAATGAACTGCCTCGACCTGAATGGTCTGCCCAAGCGCGAGCTGGCCCCCGGCTGCCCAGCCCGCATCGTCCACTCCCAGTTCATGACCTTCGTCCACTGGTACTTCGTCCCCGGCTCCCTCATCCCCGGCCACGCGCACCCGCACGAGCAGGTGGCCACGATGATCGAGGGCGAGCTGGAGCTGACCGTCGGCGGCGAGACGCGTCGCATCGGCCCCGGCGCCGTCGTCGTCATCCCCCCCAACGCCCCCCATTCCGCCAAGGCCCTCACGCCCTGCTATGTGATTGACGCCTTCTACCCCATTCGAGAGGACTACCGATGAAACACCTGGATGGCTTGCCACGATCCCTGGCGATTGTGGGCGGGGCCTCCGTGCCCCGCGCGGGGCAGAGACGCCCCGCCCACAGGATTGGGCCTTCGCAGGTGCGCGCGCCTCGACCGGGAATCGTGGCAAGCCATCTGACATTCGTCGTTCTGGCTGCCTCGTGCCCACTCGTTGCCGCAGGAGAAGCGCCAATGGCCAAGCTCATCGAGGTGCGGAGGATTTGGGACCAGGCGCCCCACAACGCCTTCACCGACCTGATTCGCTTCAAGGACCGCTGGTTCTGCGCCTTCCGCGAGGGCAAGGGACACGTCTGCGACACGGGTAAGCTCCGCGTCATCGCCTCGCCCGACGGCCAGGAGTGGAAATCCGTCGCACTGATGGCCTGGGACGGCGGCGACGTGCGCGACGCCAAGCTTTCAATCACAGGCGACGGCCAACTGATGCTCAGCGGCGCCGTCCGCTTCGTCAAGCCCGTGGCGGGACACGTCCACCAATCCGTCACCTGGCTCTCGCCCGACGGCGAGACGTGGACCGAGCCGAACCGCGTGGCCGACCCGAACTTCTGGATGTGGAGCGTCACCTGGCACAAGGGCGTCGGCTACGGCATCGGCTACTCCTGCACGGCCAAGCACCTCATCCGCCTCTACCACACCAAAGATGGCAAGAAGTGGGACACGCTCGCCGATGACCTCTTCCCTGGCGGCACCTATGCGAACGAGACCTCCCTCGTCTTCGCTCCCGACGACGCCTGCTATTGCCTCCTCCGCCGCGACGACAAGCCGTCGTCCGCCCAGCTCGGCGTCTCCAAGCCGCCGTACACGGGCTGGGTCTGGCGCGACCTCGGCGTGACCATCGGCGGCCCGAAGATGATCCGCCTGCCCGACGGCCGCTTCCTCGCCACCGTCCGCCTCTACGACAAGAGGGTCCGCACCGGCCTCTGCACGATTGACCCCGACAAGGGCGCCCTCACCGAAATCCTCACCCTCCCCTCTGGCGGGGATACATCCTACGCCGGCATGGTCCTCCACGACGGCCTCCTCTGGCTCAGCTACTACTCCAGCCACGAGGGGAAAACCAGCATCTACCTGGCCAAGGTCAAGCTTGAGCCATAGGGCCGTCGTCGTCCCTTCCGCGTGCAAGTATGCACGCCCTACCGCCGGTGCGAGGCCGCCGGCACTCTTCGTAGGGCGTGCATACCTGCACGCGGAACCCCCTGGCCGCATCGCTCGTCTAACATGGGGGGATTCTGTCCCGGGCAAAGTGAACCGGAGGAGCGGGCAATGAACAAGCCACTAGCCGTGGCGTTGACACTGGGCTGCATTGCGTTGGGAAGCCTTCGCGCCCAGGAAGCCAGAGAGCAGAAGCTGGCCGAGACGAAGGGCCAGGAGTTCATTCACTACCGCGCCCTGGGTGATCGGTCGTGCGAGATGACCATCGGGCGCGATGGCGCCGTGGCCGTGCTCCTCGGTGACGGCCGCGGCGCGGGACAGCAGGAGTCGTTCCGCATCAGCGCGGACGAGATTGCCGCATTCGACGCCGCGGTGGCCGTGGCCGACTTCTTCTCACTGCCAGAGCAGAGCCCTCGGCGCAAAGGACTGCACTACCAAGGACACCTCCGGATCACAAGCCAGGGGAAGACCAAGAGCGTGGTCTACAGCCATCTCCCCCAGCTCGGCGTCCTCGAGAATCTGCTGTGGAAGACCATCCATCAAGGGGTCGTGCTGCACGAGCTGAGGGTCGAGAAGAAGTCGTACAATGCCCTCTGTGCCGCGTCTCCCCATTTGGTTGCCCAGAAGGTTCTCAATCCGCAGGCACTGGTGGAGCCCCTCCGCGCCCTGGTCGCCGACGCCCGGGAGGGCCTCACCTCGGCCCTCGAGGCCCTCGCCTGGCTGCTCACCGAAGACCAGTGGCTCGGGTTCCTGTGGAGCCAGACCACGGCCGGCAACCCGGAGCGCACGACCCGCGTCCTCCGGGTCATCTCCGACCACCCCTTCTACGCCAACATCCCGAAGACCCATTTGAGGCCAGTCTGCGTCCTCCTGACCCAGCAGCTCCGCGCCGACCTCGTTGAGTACGCGGCGCTCCCGCGGGAGCGCCACATGGCTCACCAGCGCGCCATCTCCCTCTTCGGTGAGCAGCGGCACGAGGATGCCATCCCCGCTATCGCCAAGGCGGCCGTGTGCGGCTACCTGGAGCGCTCGGCTGCTGTCCAGGCGCTCTACAGAATGCTGCCCGCCGGGCTCGAACCCCTGGAGGGCCTGCTGGACAACCCGGACTACGAGGTTCGCCGCTCCGCCGCCGTCGCCCTTGGCGACCTGCTCTATGTGCCCGCGGTGCGGACCGGCCCGGGCGCGCCCATGAAGGAGCAGCAGGACACCATCCTGGAACGGCTGCGGACCACCACCGCGGCCAAGCTCAGGAAGCTGGCCGAAGGGGACAAGGCCTTCGCGGTCCGCGAGGCCGCCAAGGAGTCTCTCGAGCGAATCGAGAAGGGCTGGACCAAGCTCGACAACTGAGGGGGACCCCAACAGAGCGTCGGCTGAAGGCGGAGCACTACTGGGGGATCGCGAATGCTCTGTGAGATGCGCTTGATGTCCGTGCCTGCCGCCATTCTAGCGCTGATGACTTGCCTCCCCGCTGCGCGGGCGGGAACGGAACGCGCCCTCTCAGAGCAGGCCTATGCCGGGCTTCTCTGCCGCGACCACGCGGAGACGGGCGGGATGCTGGTCGGATGGGTGATGCCCGGGCCGTTGAAGGGGAAGACCTTTTCCTCGCCCTTCCTCAATCGCGGCGACATCATCCTGGCCGTCAACGGCAAGCCGATCGGGAAGAAGGCGTTCGACGAGCTCCTCGGCCGCTCGAAGCCTGGCGATACGCTCG
>Ga0194125_10007508_pt1 | contig 15688 bp, 13 predicted proteins | sample TA2KigC250mmetaG_FD_148626 | JGI IMG/M metagenome (GOLD analysis project Ga0194125, IMG submission 148626) | Freshwater microbial communities from Lake Tanganyika, Tanzania - TA2015034 Kigoma Deep Cast 250m | ecosystem: Environmental > Aquatic > Freshwater > Lake | place: Tanzania: Lake... | reverse complement strand
CTTTACGATCCATTTTATCTTTTTGGTATTTAGCTTTTTCATAAGCTCTTCTTGTTTATTAGAGCTTATGTGTGTTATCGAGGTAACATTATTTCTGGATAACACAGTATATAAAAAATAAGGAAAAATTTATAAACTTCCCTCATCTTTTACACCTAGAAGCTGTTAAGCAGGAAGTATATCTCCCGCTGGGTCTCTTGCTTAATGCTTAGATGCAGTTTTCTTCTTAGTTAGATTTATAATATTAATTTTGCTGTTTATTGAAAAGGGGAAAGCTATATCTCAAAAATTAAAATGTCAAATGAAAATATGAAAAATAAGAAAAGAGAAAAGAAAATAGAATTCAAGTACAATCTTAGTGTTTACTGGAGTTTTTTAAGGAAATATATTTGGATAGTCATATTTATCATGTTTGTTTCTCTCGTGATTGAAAGCAGGCATGTTATACAAAGTTATCTTCTTAAAGTTGTAATTGATAATGGAACTTTGTTCTCAGCGGGCTCTTTGGCTATTGCACAATTTACAAAAATGCTAATGATTGTAATAATTGTTTTTGCGATTATTATACTTGTAGGATTTATCTTCAGGTGGCTTTATCTTCATTTTATTAACATGCTTGAATCAAAGCTCATACTTGACATAAAAAGAAAATTTTTTAATCATTTAATTGAGTTAGACCACGGCTTTCATGTAACTCACAAGACAGGAAGCTTGATTTCAAGATTAACTAGGGGGAGAGGAGCAACTGAAAGATTAACAGATGTAATCACATTTAATGTTGCTCCAATGTTTTTCAATTTGGCAGTTGTAGTTGGCTCGCTTCTGTATTTTGACTGGATTTCAGCATTAGTTGTGTTTGTAACTATAGTTGCATTTGTAGGATACAGCTTATTCATACAAAGAATCTCATCAGAAGCTAACTTACTGGCAAATGAAGCAGAAGACTGGGAAAAAGCAAACATAGCTGATATTTTCACAAATGTTGATGCAATAAAGTATTTTGGAAAAGAAGAAAGTGTTAAGAAAAAATTTGAAAAGCTGAACAAGTATACTGTCTCATCCATATTAAGGCACTGGAATTATTTCAGATGGCTTGATTCTGTCCAGAGCCTGATACTTGGAACTGGAACATTCCTTGTGATTTATTTCCCATTGATGCAGTTCCTTCACGGGCAGCTCAGCCTAGGAACAATTGTTTTCATTTATACAGCTTATATAACTCTCCAGGGCCCATTATTCGGCTTTGTGCATGGGTTGAGGGAATTTTACAGGGCAATGGCTGATTTCCAGGATTTGTTTGAATATGGCAAGATTGAGAGCAAGATTAAGGATAAAGAAGGAGCCAGAGATTTGAAAGTTGAGAAAGGAGAAATTGATATTGAGAATATAACTTTCTCATATGACTCAAGAAAAATATTTCATAATTTCAGCTTGAAAATTCCTGCAAATAAGAAGGTTGCATTAGTAGGACATTCAGGAAGCGGGAAGACAACTCTTGTAAAGCTACTTTACAGACTGTATAATGTAAATTCCGGAAGAATTTTAATTGATGGAAAAGATATCCGCGATTTCAAGCAGGAAAGCTTAAGAGAAGAAATGGCAATTGTTCCTCAGGAATGCGTCTTATTTGATGACACAATTTACAATAATGTTGCATTTTCTAAGCCAGGAGCAACAAGAAAAGAAGTTATGAAAGCAATAAAGTTTGCCCAACTTGATAAAATCATAAATCTATTTCCAAATAAAGAGAATACAATTGTAGGAGAAAGAGGAGTCAAGTTATCAGGAGGAGAAAAACAAAGAGTTTCTATAGCTCGGGCTATACTTGCAAACAAGAAAATTCTTGTATTGGATGAAGCTACAAGTTCTCTTGACTCTGAAACTGAATTTGAGATTAAGAGAGACTTGGAAAAATTAATGCAGGGAAGAACAAATGTTATTATTGCCCATAGACTTTCCACGATAATGAAAGCTGATGTTATTGTTGTATTAAAAAAAGGCGAGATTGTACAAGTTGGGAATCACAACAAGCTTATTTCACAGCCAGGAGAATACAAGAAATTATGGAATTTGCAGAAGGGGGGATATATTAAGTAAGATGAAACTCTTTGAAAAACAAGAATTAAAGCTGTTATGGCCGTTTTATTTAGATTCTCTTTTATCTCCGATGCTGTTTTTTGCTCCTGCATTTATGATAGTTTATCTTCTTGGGCTTAACTTGAATTTGTTTCAGATTGGAATTGTTATGGCTATTGTTCCTCTTGCTGCAGTAATATTTGAAATTCCAACAGGAGCAGTTGCTGATTTATATGGAAGAAAATTTTCTGTTTTATTAGGATATTTTCTTGAAGCGATTATAGTTCTCTTATTATTTTTTATTAAGAGCTATTATGGGATATTTTTATTATTTGGCTTGATGGGATTTGCAGCAACATTTTCTTCAGGGGCAAAGGAAGCATGGATAGTTGATTTAGTCAAGAATCATAAAAGCACTGTTCACAATTTTTTCATGAAAAGCAGGAGCCTTGATGCATTTGGCTTGATTGTTTCTGGAATACTTGGAGCTTTTATTGTGAAAAATTTTGGGATAAGCATAATATGGATTTTTGCCTTTTTTTCTTTTTCTGTTTCAATCTTAATTCTTTTGTTTTCAAAAGAAAACTACAAGAAAAAATCAGTTAAAATTTCAGAATCTTATAAAAATTTGAGAAAGCAAGCAAAAACATCTGTAAAATATGGATTGAAACATCATGTCATATTCTATCTTCTTATTTCTGGTTTTATTATCACGTTTGCAGTTGCTTTTGCAGAAATACTTGGTTTTATTCCTTTTCTCAAATCATTGAACTTTCCGGATTATGCTTTTGGTTATTTCTGGAGCGGAATATGGGCAGTTACCATGATTTCTCCATTTTTCTCTAAATTTATTCTTAAACTGGGCAGAGAGAGAAATCTTTTGATAGCATTTACATTAATTAACTCTTTAGTACTTGCAATGATATTTTTTGCTTCAAATTATATTCTTGCTATAATTATAATTTTATTATTTTATTTTTTTGTTGGCTTGAAATTTCCTGTATATAAAACTTATTTTCATAAATTTATTCCGAGTAAGCTGAGAGCCACAATAGGAAGCATGGACGGCATGATTTCTGCTTTTGCAGCAATTATAGCTCTTCCTTTAGGAGGATATTTAATTGACTTAATTGGAGTTAGATATGTTCTTGTTATAGCTGCATTGCTTGGAATCCCAACCATTATTGCTTACTTGCTCATAAGAGAGAAGTAATAAGGTTTATTAATTATCTTTCTTTAATCTTGACATGACAAAGGGGGCGAGCAAACTACTTAAGGAAATTGGAAAAGAGAGCTATGTTAGGTGGTTTTCTGAGCTTGGAAAGGAAGATACTGGAATTGCAGGAGGAAAGGGAGCAAATTTAGGGGAGATGACTAAAATTGGAATGCCTGTCCCGCCGGGATTTGTTGTTCTTGCGTCTGCCTATTCTTATTTTCTGCAGGAAACACAGCTTGAAAAGAAAATTTATGAAATTTTAAGCAAATTGGATGTTGATAATACTTCGGAACTTGAAGAAGCTGCAGAAAAAATCCATGAACTCATAATTAATGCAAAGATGCCAGATGAAATTGAAGAAGAGATTACTGAGAATTATGAATCTTTGAACATTGACAAGGAAGTTATGGAAAAAGCAACCTATGACGCCCTGACAATTTTAAAGAAAGCACAGGAACTTGCATTTGTTGCTGTCCGCTCGAGTGCGACTGCAGAAGACACTTCTGCTGCTTCATTTGCAGGGCAGAATGAGACATTTCTTAATATTAAAGGAAAATCTCAAGTTATAGAAGCTGTAAAAAGATGCTGGGCTTCCTTGTTTACTGCTCGTTCGATTTATTATCGAATAAAAAAAGGATTTAAGCATGAGCAAGTTTTGATTGCAGTTGTAATCCAGCAGATGATTGATTCTGACAAGTCAGGAGTTATTTTTTCAAAAAATCCCATCAGCCAGGATGAAAATGTTATTGTCGAGGCTGTTTATGGATTAGGAGAAGGTATAGTATCTGGAAGAATACAGCCAGACCATTATGAAGTTTCCCGCAAGCTTGAAATTTTAAAAAAGGGAATTGCAGACAAGAAAATTGCAATTACAAGAAACTCGCAGGGAACAACAGAGACAATAAAATTAACAGCAGAAAAATCAAAAACAAGAGTTTTGTCTGATTATGAAATAAAGAAGCTTGCAGATTATTCAATAAAACTTGAGAAGCATTATAAAAAGCCGCAGGATAGTGAGTTTGCTGTTGAGTCTGGAAAGCTTTTTATTGTACAAACCAGGCCAATTACAACACTTGAGAAGATTGAGAAGAAAGATAAAAGAGATTTTGGACGCGAGTTGTTTGCAGGAATTCCTGCTTCTCCTGGAATTGGCTCTGGGAAAGTTAAAATTGTTCATAATCTTAAAGAGCTTGAAAAAGTGAAAAAGGGAGATGTTCTTGTAACTGAGATGACTAATCCTGATATGGTTGTTTCAATGCAAAAATGCTGTGCTATTGTCACAGATGAAGGAGGCATGACAAGCCATGCTGCTATTGTCTCAAGAGAGATGGGAATTCCTGCTGTTGTCGGCACTGACAAAGCCACAAAAATTTTAAAAGAAAATCAGGAAGTGACAGTGGATGGATATACTGGAAAGATATATTCAGGAATTTCTGAAGGAGAAAAAGCTGAAATTAGAAAAATTCATAAAACTAAAACTAAAATCAAGGTGATAGTAGATTTGCCTGATTTTGCCTCGAGAGCAGCTGAAACAGGAATTAGTCAGGTTGGATTGACAAGAATAGAGGGAATAATTGCTGAGTCTGGAAAGCATCCGTTTTATTTTTTGAACAAGAATATAGGGGATTATGAGAAAATTATTTTTTCTGGAATAAGCAAAATAGCAGAGTATTTTGATGAAATTTGGGTGAGAACTTCTGACATAAGAAGCGATGAATATAAAAATTTGGAAGGAGCTCCAAAGCATTCTGAATTAAATCCAATGCTTGGAATGCACGGCATACGTTTCTCGCTAAAATATCCTGAAATTATGAAAGCCGAGCTTATGGCTTTGAAAAAAGTATCAAATGAGGGGAAAAAAATTGGGATTATTCTGCCTCAGGTAATAAATGTAGAGGAAGTGAAAAAAACAAAGGAGATGCTGAAAGAGATTGATTTTTTATGCAAGATTGGCGTTATGGTTGAAACTCCTGCTGCTGTCCAGATTATTGATGAGTTATGCGAGGAGGGAATTGATTTTATCTCATTTGGCACAAATGACTTGACACAATATACTCTTGCTATTGACAGAGGAAATGAAGAATTGCAGGATTTGTATAATGAGCTTCATCCTGCAATGAAAAAGCAAATCTCGCAAGTTATATCTGTGTGCAAAAAATATGATGTTGAGACAAGCATTTGCGGGCAGGCTGGCTCAGACAAGGAAATGGTGAAATTTCTTGTTTCTCAAGGAATTGATTCTATCTCAGTAAATGCTGACATGGCTTATGAGATTTCTGAACTTGTGTCTGGGCTGGAGAAAGATTTAAATAATTACTCGCAAGATGAAGAAGATATGGCAAAGAAGAAAGAAGAAAAAATTGAAGAGAAGAAAGAAGAAAAACAAGAAAAAGATGAGAAAATAGAAGAGAAGAAAGAAGAATTTCCTAACATAGAGCTTGGGTTTGACTTGTTTTCGCCTTCTGAAATATCTGAGAAAATTGAAGAGATAGATGATACAGGACATATTGAAGAAGAGGCTGAAAAGATTGCAGAAAAAGTAGAGGAAAAAAAGAAAAAGAGGGCTGAAGAAAGCAAGACAGAAGTTGAAATTGAGAAAAAAAGCAAGAAAGAAAGTGATGTTCTGCTTGATATTTTCTAGTTAGTTAATTTTTTAATAATTTTTCCAATTGATGAAATACTTCCCTACAATTAGGCGACAGATTCCAAGTATTATCATCCCAAGTAATAAAAGTTGTATCTGGAATTTCTGGCATTTTCATCAGCCTTGCAATGCTTTTAGTATTAGTAGAGTCTCTTTTTCTGTCTAAGATATACCAAACCCTATACTGATTAAGCTCTAAGCTTTGTGGATTATCTGCTGAAACTGTTACTGCATCTCCTAATCCAGAAGCAATGTTTGAAGTCAACCTGTAAGTACATGGAAAATCCAAAAGTGTTCTTACTATTTCTTTAATTGGCTTGTTAACTTCTCTTGTTGTTGGAATTGTCATATTGATTTTTTATTTTATTATTTTATCTGGCTGAACATTCTTCTGCTTAGATTCCTTAGAAAATCGCCTGACAGAGCAAATAATTCTTTGTGAAAATCAAATAAAGCTTGAGGAACTTTTCTAGAAGCAACAAGATAATTAATCATTAAAAGCACTGCTTTATATGCATCCCTACCTGAAGTTATATAACCTTCCAATCCTCCAAAAACTTGTAAAAAAGCTTCATTTATATGCTCATCTGACAGCTCGTTAGGAAATACTTCTTCTGCTTTTTGTCTTGTACAGTTTACAAAATCATCAAGTTTTCTTTTAACATCTAATACCCCCTGAAAATACTCATTTCTTATACCTTCTGGAATTATTGATAAATCTGCTTCCATTGAAGTTTCAAGCTGATAATAAAATCCTGAGAAAAATATTTTTGACTTCTTAAGTAAAGTATTTCTTGAATACATTTGAGGAATTTGCCTTCTTAATTCTTCTACAAAATCTAAGTCAGTAGTTTTAATTGAGTCCAAAGCCTGCATTGCTATTCCTTCAAGGTTTTTTGCATCTGCCTTTCTAAATGCTCTTTTATATCTTGTATAATACCATTCATCTAGTCTTTTTAATACATACTCTCTTGATTTTTTGCTCATTTTTATCTAAGTAATTTTAGATTTTTAAATCTTCCTGTTTTGTTGTAACTAATTAGAAGTAACAAAAACAAAAGGTTTATAAAGTATAAAAACATAGATAAAACAAGAGGAAAAGGAAAATGACACAAGCTGTTGCAGAAAGTCCGCTTGAAGAACTTGTAGGACATGCCCCAATTTTTGAGGGAAAAGATTTTGGAATAGATGAAAATCTTGGCTACAGCCAGGCTGTTGACAGCGGAGAATTCACTGGAAATGCAAGCGATTTGTTTGATGTTGAGGATTATTTTCAGAAATTAAGCGACAAGCCACATGACCCTGCAACTATTGATGATTTAGTTGGAATTGCTGTAAATTATCACAAAGGCTCTGCAAATAAGGGGGAGAGATTGCAGGAATTAAGCGAGGAATTTAACCAGGGAAATGCTGCTTTTGATGCTGCAAAAGGATTTCTTGATGCAGGATATCGTTCAATGGCAAGATTTGTCGAGAGAAACAGGGATGCTGTTCTTGATAAATTAGATGCAAAAAGCTTATGGGATTTGGTAAAAGACTGGAAAAGAGTTGATCTTTATCCTACTGGAAACAAGGAGCATGACAGATTTATTGCGCTTAGAAATATTAAAGCCAGAATGGAACAGGTACGAGAGGCTGGGGGAAATCCTGCGCTTGTAATTGCAGAAGAAATCAAACCTTATCTTGAGCATGTTCCAAGAGGACAGGAAGAGTATTATGCCAAACACCAGCACGTGGTTATTCCAAAACTGATAGAACTTCTTAGGAAAGCTTTAGAAGATGCATATGAAAAATATTTTAATGGAGCTGATGGAAAACTTGACAAGAATAAGTTAAGGGCTTTTATGGAAGCAAATTATAAGAGAATGGAAGATAGGCTAAATGAAGTTGATGGAGATGTAAAAGATTTAAGCACCAGAAGAGGAGATTACTGGCATAAAAATCTTGAACCACAATATGTAGAATTAGCAAGAAGAGCTTATGCTGTGGAAAAGGGCCCTTATAAAGAAAAGGCAGATCCTGAAAAAGAAAGACAAAAGAAATTAATTCAAGAGATAGGTGGACGAACTTAATTTTTTATTTTTTAATTTTATTTATAATTATCTGCACTATTAATATTTGAATTTATTTTTTCTGAATTAATATGGGTATAATTTAATTTATATCTAAAATTAATGTGACTATGCATTTAACTACTGGATTAGTTAGTATTTTTTATTGTTAATTAAGTAAATGCGGTGTTTATTTTTTAATTTATTAAATTGCTAATAAATAAGATAATTGGTTTAAATTACAATTAATTAAATGGCAAGGTGTTATTTTTAATTTATTGAGAAATTTAATAAGCAGAATATGGAATTATGAAATCAGCTTGTTTACTAAATCAGCCATAATTGAGACAAAAGCTTCTGATTTTTTCTGCCAGTCATCAAGCTCCCTGCCATCTATCTTTGAAATCTCTCCGTGAACTATTTTTCTATGCAATAAATACAAGTCTCTGTACCATATAACATAATCCATTTTCAGGGATTTTGTGTCAACAAACAACTCCTTGAGCATTATTGGAATATGCTCTGGACTTGGAGGAAGCTGTTTTGCAGCCATTAATGCAGAGTGGGCAGAATCAACCATTGCCCAGTACATTCCTTCAATTGCTCCGAGTTTTGAAGCCCTGCTTCTTGCAAGATGCTGTGGAGCTCTCTGCAAACAAGTATAAATTGCTTCTGGGGTTGATTTTATTTTTCCCTGCTGAAGCAGAATTTTCAGAGGATTGAAAAATCCGCCAAAATCAATCAAAGCCTCTCCAAATCTCAAAATATTAACAACTACGGGGTCTCCTCTCATCAAATCCTGCCACCATGTTGTAAGCTTTACTGTATTAATATGAAGCTCTTTTTTATACGGATTTGACATTATAATTTTTCCAAGCTCCTCGCGATACCATGCAACAAGCTCTGTGTCAAACTGTATATTTGCGTCATCAATAATTATAATTATGTCTATGTCTGATGTTGATGTTGATGTGTTTTTTGTCTGGCTTCCAAAAAGAACAACTGACTTGACAAGTTTGTTGAATTTTTCGTAAACCTTTGCCGCAAAATCAATTGCAATTTCCCTTTCATCTGCTAATTTTATTGTTGGAAACTGCTTCTCATTTGTTTTTTTCTTCACCATCTTTTTATAATATTTTTATTACTCTAAATAGATAAATTCTGAATATTTAAATCTTGACATAACTCCTAATTTTCTGCTGTTAATGTTGATTTGAATTAATGTTACCTTATTGGTTGATATAATATCAATTTTAGGTGATTTATTTGTTGATTATTTTGTATAATATTGGACTAATTTTATTTTATGGATTAATCCATAGGGGTGCCTGTAACTCTTGACTGTTTTCCTGGCATCTGCCCCCCTAATTCCTGGGGCAAACTTGAAAAGCCCCCGCCATAAAGAGAAGAGAAATGCTGTTCTGGAAGGTATGATGAAGGAAATCCAAAATAGTTTCCGTAAGTTGATGATGCCTGTGTCCATGTTGGCTGGGCAAGCATTGGATATAAAGGAGAGCCAAATGCTTCAAGTGTTGGAACAACAGGGGGAGTTTTCATGTGCTGCCACCATTGTGCTGCTTCAATAATCTGCTTTCCTTTAAATCCCTCTTTTCCAAGTTTTTCCATAATCTCTTTTATTGGAACATTTCCCATTCCCATTGGCAATTCTGTATGCTCAAAGCCAAAGTTGTCAGAAAGATGAACGTGCTTTGCATAAGGAGCTATGATTTCTGCCTGCTCAAGAAGATGCTTTTTTTCATAGCCGTGCTTTCTAAGCATGTTTATATGCCCTACATCCCATGTTGCTCCTATTAATTTTTTTGCAGCATCTTTTGCTTCTGATTCTGAATATCCTTCTTGTTTTGCTTGTTCGACAAATTTGTCTTGTGATGTTTTAATCAGCTTGCTTAATTCCTCTGCTCTTGAAATAGCAGAGCCTGCTGGCGGGTTTTCTATTGAAACAACAGGAGCACTTGAACCGAATTTCTTGTATCCGTGAAGAGCTGCTGATGCAAATGTTTCTGCTGACTTATCAATAAGAAAATCATTTAATGGCTTGAAAATTGTTGGAGATTCAATGCTGTTCAAAATTTTAATTCCTTTTTGTATTACTTCTGAAAATTTTTCAAGATTTTCAGGCTTGTCTATCCCATTTTTTACAATAGGAGTTATTTCTTGAGCATATGCATCAAGCTTTGCCTTGTCTTTTTCATTTGCCTGCTGATATGCCATATTATAAAGCTGCCTCAATCCTCTGTAAGACTCTTTCAAAAATATTGAGGCGTGATCAAGTTCTCTGAATTCTTCCTCATATGCTTTTTTAATAGGCTCTGGTGTTGTTTTTTCAAATTGTTCTGGATTTTTTATATTTTGAGAATATTTTTCAAACATAAATTTTTTTGCTTCTGCAAATTTTTCTTCTTCAAGATTTGGGAAAAGCTTTTCTTTTCTTTCATCAATCTGCCTCAGTAAATCCCCTGCTCTCAAAGCCTGGAAATTAATGTTTCCTATGTTGTCTGTCCAAACATCTTTGTTCATTCTTTTCAATTCTTCTTCAGGATCGAACTCGCTTTTTTCTCCTGGGAAAAATCTCTGTGTTTCTTTTAGCGGCTTGATGTCTCCTGTTCTTGGATCTACAATAAGCATTGCTTTTGGCTTTTCTCCTTCTTTTGTCATCTCTCTCTCAAGAGCTTCTGGGAGCATTGCAGAAGAATGGAATGTTACAGGAATATTTCCATTCTTGTCCATTTCATGAGCTCTTTCAATTACTTGCCGCATCTGCCTTGCAGCCCCTTCCCTGTTTGCCTCGCTCCATCCTTCTCTTGTATATCCTGATGCTTCTATCAACGGGCCGTGAAGAGTTGTTTCAGAGCCAGTAAGCTTGCTTATTCTTTTTATCTCCTCAAGATGCTGCTTTGGAATTGACTCGAAGATTTCAGGAGAAATTGCAGAAACTTCTATAACTTTCAAGCCAGTGTTAAGTTTGTTTGAAACTTCTGCAACTTTTGCTGCTGTTCGCGGGTCTGTTGTCAAGCCAAGATGAGAAAGATTTTCTGTATATCCTGTAAATACATTTTTTCCGTAGCTTGGCTCGAGGTTATATGGTGTTCCCGGATAAAAATATTCGTATGCCATTTTCTCTTTTAGATAGATATACTTGCAATCTTATAAATGTTATTATTCGCCTGTAATAATATTATTTGTATTAGCTTGAATTTATTAAAGGTTATAAAAATATAAAAAAATTAAGCTACATTGATGTTATTATTAAGTTTATTTTTTGAATTAACTTGATATTGGCTGTTATGGGTATAATTTAGAATATTTAAGTAATGATAACTAATTGTAAAAGACTAAGACTAGAACCTCAATCTTTTTCTTCTCTGAATACTTATTTTTTCTGTCTCTTCCTTTGCTTTCTTGTCTATTGCCTCGTATTTTCTTTCTTCGTGCCTCTCAAGATTCCAGACATCCTGTGTCTGCCATGCGCTTTGTTCTGGCAGTCTTTCATTCTGCCATGCATTCTGCCTTGGAAGCATCCTGTGTATTCTCTCATCATCCATTCCTGCTGGACGTATAATTTCAACTCTCTGCTCTGGATTGTCATAATTTGTATCTTTTGCGTAAGAAGATGATGCTGAATAATCTGAATATAAACTTGTGTCTTGGCTTGTATTTTCTTCTCTCCTTGGGGCTGATTCTGCTGTATCTTCCAATGCTGGAAGAGGGTTGTTTGCATCTGGCAGTACAGGGGCGGTTCTTGTTCCTGTATCTTCTAAGAAAAATTCCTCATCTTGAATTTGTTCTTCCTGTTCTTCTTCATCTTTTTCTGCTTCTTTCTTCACTTCCTTGAATTTTGATTCAACAAATTCTTTTACTATCTTGCTTTTCTTCTGTTTTTTTGATTTTTTTGGCATGATACATAGAAGAATAAAAGATATTTAAAATATGCGATTTTAAATTAATTATCACTAAAGAATTAGCTTAAATTTAACTTTTTATTGTTTATTGTTAACATGATTTATTTTTTATTAATTTTATTTTTTCATAAAATTGTCAAGAAGCTTGAAGAAATCATCCTTGCTCATAACCTTGTCTACTTCTGACAAGCCTCTCTGTTCTATAAGCTTTTCAAAAGCTTCTTTTGTGTATACTTTTCTTAATGAAGCAATTGTTGGAAGTCTTGGGTCATCAAAGCCAGAGAATTCGCCTGCTTCAATTGCTGATTTTATTTTTCTCTTCGAGAGAATTAAATCTGAAAATTTCATTCTTCCCATGAAAAATGTCCATGGATAAATTTTTTCTTTTCCTAATGCTTTGTAAATCATTTTCTGCCTTTCTGCATTATCTCTGTGATCCTTGCCTCTTATTACATGAGTCATTTTCAATTCAATATCATCAACACTAACTGAAAAATTCATCAGAGGCCAAACTCTATACTTATTTCCCTGCAGAGGATGCTTTTCTGTATTTATTCTTGCAAGAGGGAAATCTCTTAATGCTGGATTTGGATTGTCAATAGATGATTTGAATCTTAGAACAGCCTGTCCTGCCTTGTATCCTTTTTTATCCAGCATTTTTTTCCATCTTTTAAGATTTTCTTCAATTGAATTTTTCCTGCATGGACATGCTTTCTTATTATCAATTAATTTTTTGAATTTTTCCTGCTGGCAAGTGCATATATATACTGAATTGTTTTCAATCAGCTTGAGAGCATATTTGTAATACAAGTCGAGCCTGTCAGAAGAATTAAGATACTTGCATACATTGCCAAAAATCCAGTCGCAGTCATCTTTAATATTCTTGTAAGCTTCTTTTAAAGTTTCTTCTGGGTTTGTGTCGTCAATTATTACATAAAATTTTCCGCCGTATTTTTTCACATACATTGAAGATATTAAATTAGAAATTATGTGCCCTACATGAAGAGGCCCTGATGGGGCTGGGCGAAATCTCATTATTACTCCTTTTTCAGAATTTGGCAATTCAGGCAAGCCCTCTCTTTCTTTTCTCTCGCTTGTTTCTTTCTCCAGCTTTAAAAATTGTTTCTGCTGTTCTTCTAACTTGAGTTTGTTAATTTCAGAAACAATTTTCTTGACATCTTTTATTATATCTTTTACTTGCTCTTTCTTTAATCCTTCATGAAACAAGCTTGAGATGACACTTGATTCCTGTGCTTTTCCTTCGTGAGCAATCGCGTTCTTGAGTGTGTATGCGCGAATTTTATTTTCCCAATTTTTTTCTTTTGCCATAATTACAAGAGAAAAAGAGAATTAATAAATCTAACTAAATTATTCTGTAATAAGTGTGGTTAATTTAAGTTTTGGCAATTAAACTAATTTATGATTAAGAACTAGAACCACGATACGAGCCTGTTTTTCTTTCTACAACGTCTAATCTGTCAATTATATTGTCAATTTTTTTCATTAAATTATCAAGCTTGAATTCTATATCCTCTATTTTGTTTTTTGTTCCTGTATCTTCTGAAGGCTCAGCACTAGAAGCCATGTCTCCAAGAAATCCCAGTCCGGAATCTGCACTTATTGGAGAAGCAGAAGGAGAAACATCTGAATTTTTTATCAATCCTCTTTTTGCAAGATAAGTCAAATCTATTGTTTCCTTTTTCCTCTTGAACGGCCAAACCATGCTATAATAAAGAGAAAAGAGATTATAAACTTTTGCTTAACTCTATAATTATAATAAAAAATAAACTGAAAAAACCCCTGCCCTTCTATTATTAGCTTAATTTAAATAGCTAATTTTAACTGCAAATGCGTTTAATTGATTTAGTATAATTATTTATTTTTAAGCTGTAAATTAATATTTTGATGTTGTGATTTTTATTCCAGCGGGTTTATGATTATGATAAACCTCGGAAGATTTAAAAAATAGAGAATATTGATACTATAAAGAAAAATGGGTGAAGAAAAAAATACAGATGATGTAAGCAAGATAATTGCTGCAATCAATCCTGACAAGTATTATGATTATGATGTAAAGAGCAGGCTTGATGAATTCAAGAAATTATTAAAAGAAGATTTTTGGCAGGCTGCTGACAAGGCAAAAGTGAAATGTCCAGAAGAGCATATGCTTGTATATGACTCAAGTTCTGAAACTCTCGAGCCTGTTTATTTCTGGATACTTGACAAGATGAATGAATTTTTCAAGAATAAAGTTGAAAAGCTTGTTGATAATTTTTCAAGTTCTGCTGGCTCAGGGCATTTTGCAGAGATGGGGGCAAGAGCTACAAAGATGCAGGAAGAAGCTATGAAAATAATGCAGACAGCCGGAATACTTGTCAAGTCTCTTGTTAATATTGTTTATGACTTGAAAGAATTTGAGCTGAGATTATCGCAGTATGGGGCTGCAAATGACAAAGACAAGAATAAGGCAGAAGCCGGGCTTTTAGCATTAAAGCAGATATGGATGGATAATGTTGACATAAAAAGAGGAAGGGGAAGCATAAACATGCTTGCACAGGACTTGCAGTTTGTTACAATAAGAGATGCTTTTATGATTGCGAAATCAGTCAGGGATGTAAAAGATTTGGACTTAAATGACAGAGTAAAAAGAATTTTAGAGCCAAGAATACATGAGTTTTTTCAGTGGAAAGAGCTTTCTGAAAAAGAGCTTAAAAAAAGATATGAGATTGAAAAAAGTTATTTGAAGTCACAAGTGAACTCGCTGAAAATGTATACAAGATGGGTTAGGCCGTATTTGAAAGCAGCCGCCCAGTTGGAGATGAAAGACATGAAAAATCCCGCATTAGTAACAGCATTTAATACAATGATTTTACAGCTTTCTATTCTTGGCACAAATGAAATTGATGTTAATCAGGAAATTGTTGACAAGACAATGCCCCAGTCATTTAGAAACAAGAAGATGAAAAGAAAATATTATTCTTGTGTTCTTGTTGATGTATATTTTCGAGGAATTCCCCAAAGAGCAGGGCAGAATTATGTTTTTGGGGGCAGGGCTGAGGCAAAATTCCGGGCTTTTGCATTAAATGATGAAGAAATTAAAATGCTGCATCAAAAATTAGCAGAGAGCGATATGAACGAGGCTTTGAAGCTTGCAGAAGGAATGACTTCAGAGAGCTTGGAGCAGTTAAAAGATGATTTGGAATATTTTCTCAAGAAGCCAGAAGAGAGAAAAAAAGAAGAAGATGAAAAGAAAAGCGAGGATGTCAACCCGTTTGCTGCTTTATTTGGCTTTGGAAACAAAAAGGAGGAGAAAAAAGAGGAGAAAAAAATTGAAAAAATAAAGCCAGATGATTTTGTTGAAAAAACAGTAAGAGAAATTGCACAGAAAAAAGCCAACAAGAACTGCTATGATGTTTTTGATATTTACAAGAAGGCGCACGATATGGCTTCTCATCCTTCCCCTTTTGACTAATAATTGTATAAAAAATTATCTCACAACTTAACCTTAATTGTTTGCCACACTAATTAAAAAGATTTATCTTTATTAATATTAATTATCTATAATTATGTGCAATTAAACTTATAAATATTTTATAACAATTGTATTGTTAAGTTGAGGCTAATTTTAGTGTTAATATTAATTATATCTGGGAAATTTTATTGAATGTGTTATCCAGAAATAATGTTACCTCGATAACACACATAAGCTCTAATAAACAAGAAGAGCTTATGAAAAAGCTAAATACCAAAAAGATAAAATGGATCGTAAAGGAGGGCGATA
>Ga0194125_10007505_pt1 | contig 15691 bp, 15 predicted proteins | sample TA2KigC250mmetaG_FD_148626 | JGI IMG/M metagenome (GOLD analysis project Ga0194125, IMG submission 148626) | Freshwater microbial communities from Lake Tanganyika, Tanzania - TA2015034 Kigoma Deep Cast 250m | ecosystem: Environmental > Aquatic > Freshwater > Lake | place: Tanzania: Lake... | reverse complement strand
GCTGGCAATTGGAAGATGAACACGAGGCTCGATGAGGCAGTAGCGCTGGTTAAAGCTATGCTGCCAGAGCTAAACAGGCTCGATACCGTAGAAAGAGTGCTCTGCCCACCTTTCATCTCACTGACTGCAACAAAGGAACTCATAAAGGGGAGCTCGGTTAAGCTTGGCGCCCAGAACATGTATTTCAAGGATAAGGGAGCTTACACGGGCGAAATCTCGCCGCCTATGCTGTCAGATTTATGCGACTTTGTCATATTGGGCCATTCAGAGCGAAGACAATTATTTGGTGAAACCGACGATATGGTTAACAGCAAGGTCAAGGCGGCCTACGAGTTTGGTTTAAAGCCTATATTGTGCGTTGGCGAGAGTCTTGCAGATAATGAAACAAATAGGACAGAGGCAATAGTCGCCTCTCAAATACGAGCTGCGCTTTCAGGAGTAGCTGCCACCGACCAATTGGTCGTTGCCTATGAACCTATCTGGGCTATCGGTACCGGCAAGGCAGCAACTGGCAAACAGGCCAGCGCTACCATCAGCCTTATCCGCAGTACCATTGCGCAGCTATGGGGCGAATCTCCTTCCCAAGCCATTCGCATACTATACGGTGGCAGCGTGACTGGAGACAACATTGCTGAGTTTATTTCTGAGCCTGAAATAGATGGTGCTCTTGTCGGTGGGGCCAGTCTCAAAGCCGACGATTTCGCCAGCATAGTTCGACAAACAGCAAGCATTAAGTCAGCTTCGTGATGCCTCTCATTGCTGTAGTTGGGCCAACAGCGGTCGGCAAAAGCAAGCTTGCCTTGCACTTGTCACAGCGCTTTCGTGGCGAGATAGTTAGCGCAGACAGCCGTCAGGTGTATCGTTATATGGACATCGGCACTGCTAAGCCAAGTTTGGCGGAGCGTCATCTTATACCACACCATCTCATCGATATAGCCGATCCCGACGAGCCATTCAGTCTTACAATGTTTCAGGTGTCAGCTCACGCAGCTATAGACGATATCGAGGCGCGAAGAAAAATTCCATTTCTGGTCGGCGGCAGCGGGTTGTATGTTTGGTCTGTACTGGAGGGGTGGCGAGTGCCGCACGTACCTCCCGATAGGAAGCTGCGACAAAGCCTTGAGCAAAAAGCTGCTGTCGAAGGCAACTATGCACTGTATCAAGAATTGCAACAAGCGGATCCAGTTGCTGCTGCCAAGATTATGCCCGGCAACACACGCAGGATTATCAGGGCTCTAGAAGTCTATCTTGCGACTGGCAAACCAGCTTCGCAGCTATGGCAGAAACGGGGTCTGGACTTCCCTGTTCTCATTATAGGGTTGACCACAGCACGGAGCCATTTGTATCATATGATTGATTCACGCATTGATGAGATGATAGAGAAAGGGCTCGTCGAAGAAGTGCGGGGGCTATTGATAAAGGGCTATGATCTCAGCCTTCCGTCAATGTCGAGCATCGGCTATCGCCAGGTTGGAATGTTTTTAGGAGGAAAACTGGATTTAGCTTCAGCGATAGAACAAACTAAGCATGGTACGCATCGGATTGCGCGGCACCAGTATGCCTGGTTTCGCTTGTCTGATGAAAGAATAGGTTGGCTCGACATACGGGAGAATTTAGAAAACGAGGCAGGCAAGGCAGTAGAAAAATTTCTCGACCAGTTTGGAAGCTGGAGCACACCATGAAGTTTGACAAGCTACAGGCCACGGGTAATGATTTCATACTGGTGGATGCCCGCAATGGTGAATTGGGGTGGGCAAAACTAGCCAAGGCTATGTGCCAGCGACAATTTGGTGTAGGTGCCGATGGCCTGATTGCAATATTGCCGTCCCAAAAGGCCATGTTCAGGATGCGTCTGTTTAATCCGGATGGGTCTGAAGCTGAAGTTAGCGGAAACGGGTTGCGTTGTTTTGCCAAATATGTTGTTGACAAAAAAATAGCCACAGGGCACGATTTAACCGTGGAGACGTTAGCAGGGATAAGAACCATAAAAACTCATAAGTCGCAGAGCAAGGTGGACAGTGCTGAAGTCAACATGGGAAAGCCCCGTTTTAAGCCTGTAGACATACCTGTCAATATATCGGCGAATAAACCAACTAGCAACGATAACATCACGCCAATTCTGGAACACAGCCTAACTGTTAGTGGGAAGGAGCTTCCTCTGTGCTTTGTATCCATGGGCAATCCGCATGCAGTGTCATTCATTCAAGAGCCAGTGACTGATTTCCCACTGACCACAATTGGCCCGCATGTGGAAAACCATCCCATATTTCCTGAGCGTGCCAATTTTGAAATCGCCAGTGTGCTGAGTCGGGACAAGATAGAGGCGAGGGTATGGGAGAGGGGAGCAGGCGAAACCCTTTCCTGTGGTAGCGGAGCTTGTGCTATAGCGGTCGCTGCTATGATGAAAGGATTGGTCGGGGATAATGTTGACATAACATTACCTGGCGGGAGGTTGACCGTAACATGGGACAGGGTAGGGGAGGTAGTTCTGGCAGGACCAGTTGAGGAGGTTTTTACTGGAGAGTGGTTGAAATGAGACTTTCGCATCGCCTAGACAAACTTCCGCCTTATCTGTTTGTCGAAATCAATCGAAAAATCGCCGAGAAGCGTGCCAAAGGCGAAGACGTTCTCAGCTTTGCCATCGGTGACCCGGATATACCGACTCCTGATTACATAATAGACCGGTTGTGCAGGGCAGCCCAAGACCCATCAAACCATCGCTATCCTGAGACGTCTGGCTTGCCTGAGCTTTGCCTGGCAATCGCCAAGTGGTATCAGAGGCGTTTCGGTGTTGAGCTTGATGTGAGCAAGGAAGTTTTGCCTCTAATTGGCTCCAAAGAAGGTATTGGACATATTTCCTTTTGTTTCATTGATACTGGGGATATAGCCTTGGTGCCTGACCCTAGCTACCCTGTATACTCGATGAGCACCTTGCTGGCCGGCGGTGAACCTTACTATATGCCCTTGAAAGAAGAAAATGGCTTCTTGCCTGATTTCACAGTTATACCTGCTGCTGTTGCCAAAAAGGCCAAGCTGCTATGGCTTAATTATCCCAACAATCCCACTGGGGCAACGGCAGAACCCATTTTTTTCAAGATGGCAGTGGATTTTGCCAAAAAGCACAATCTGGCGATATGTCATGATGCACCATATACCGAGGTGGCTTATGACGGTTACAAACCGTCTAGCTTTATGCAAGTGCCTGGTGCGAAGGAGGTTGGCATCGAATTCCACTCTCTATCTAAGACCTATAATATGACTGGCTGGCGGATAGGCATGGCAGTAGGTAATGCGCAAATGCTAGATGCGCTTTTTCGCTTGAAGTCCAACTTGGACTCTGGAATCCCACAGGCAATCCAAATCGCGGCCATCGAGGCTCTGAATGGACCGAGCTATTTTACGGAAAAGCAAAATGCCGTCTATCAGCGACGCAGGGACAAACTGGTAAAGGCACTTAATGAGATCGGACTGAAGGCTACTCCGCCAAAAGCCAGCTTCTATGTCTGGGGCAGAGTCCCGCCTGGATATACCTCGATACAGTTTGCCACCGAGCTTCTAGATAAGGCTAATGTGGCAGTCACCCCTGGCGTAGGTTATGGCAGTGTGGGAGAAGGCTACGTTCGCTTCTCTTTGACCTTGCCTGATGAGCGTCTCGACGATGGTATCCGTCGTTTGCTGCTTTGGAGCAAAAGCGCTAGGTAATAATGTCTAGGTTTGATCGTCAAACCTTTCCCACCACGCAAGCAGAGCCTGAGCAGGCTTTCCTGGTAGGAGTTGAACCAAAGAATTCTGATAGCAACTGGCCCATCGAGGGCTCGATGGCTGAATTATCTTATCTGGCACAGACTGCAGGAGCGCAGGTTGTGGGCAAGCTGACCCAGAAGGTAGAAAGTCCTTCGCCATCGCATTATCTCGGTAAGGGAAAGCTCAAAGAGCTGATTGCAATCAGGCAGCAATATCCTTATTCGGTTGTCATCTTTAACGACGAGCTATCGCCTCGACAGCAGAGGAATCTCGAGGATGCACTTCAGGTAAAGGTTATTGACCGCACTGCTTTAATTCTTGATATTTTTGCCAGGAGGGCCAAGACGCGCGAAGGGCAGCTCCAAGTCGAATTGGCTCAACACCAGTACCTGTTACCGCGTCTTGCTGGCCAGTGGAGCCACCTTGAACGTCTCGGTGGCGGCATAGGTACCAGGGGGCCTGGTGAATCACAGTTAGAGACAGATCGCAGGCTTATCCGAAACCGCATACACCGCCTTAATACACAAATTGAGGCAGTACGACAACATCGCGCGTTATACAGGCAAAAGCGAAAAAAGAATCGAATACCGGTTGTTGCGCTTGTTGGCTATACCAATGCTGGCAAAAGCACATTGCTCAATGCATTGAGTAATGCCGGCGTGCCAGTAGAGAACAGGCTCTTCTCCACATTGGACCCCGTAACTAGGCGCCTGACACTTCCGGATAAGAGGTACTTTTTACTCACAGATACAGTGGGCTTCATACATAAGCTACCACCATCAATTGTAGCTGCCTTTAGGGCTACGCTGGAGGAGTTAGAAGAGGCTGACTTACTCTTACATATTGTTGACATAACGCATATCAACGCACCTGAGCAATTTCAGACTGTGGAAAAAATACTTGCCGATTTGCATCTGGACACTAAACCGCGCTTAGTTGTAGTCAACAAGCTCGACCTGGTAGTACAGGGCGAAGCCGAACTGAAGTCAATATCTTTGCCGTTGACATTGCCGCATATTCAGGCAGTCATGGTTTCCGCTTACAAGGCCTGGGGCCTGGACGAGCTGCTGCATAAGATAGCTGAATATTTGGACATAGCACAACCATCAGAAACCAGAGTGAGGGTTGATGCCACAGCCGCAAGCCGCAATTGATTATGCCAAATGCCGACCTCGAGAATGCGGGGATGGCATCTGCTTGGCTGCCAAAGAATGCCCAAACAAGATTCTGCGTCAGGAATCAGCCTTCGAATATCCATTTTCACATCCATCACGATATTGCCGGGGATGTGCCAAATGTGCCCAGGCTTGCCCCTTCGGCGCAGTCAAGATAGCCTGACGCTGCCTTATCACATCAAATATCCCCGCGGGGATCAACGACATCCTTGACAAACAGGGTTTCATGATGTAGCATATGACTGAGTATAATATCTCTTACACTCATTAAAGGAAGGCCGGGCGATATGTTGCCATATCTCGATGATTTTCTGTTGAATCTGCAAGTTAACAATTATTCGACAAAAACGGTTTACAACTACGAACGAGACCTGAGAGTTTTTGATAAATTTTTGGTCGAAAGCAACTGCCAGTTCGAAAAAATCAACAAAAAAAATGTTACCTACTATAAAGCGTATTTAGTTTCACGTGATCGCAAGACAGCTATCTTAAATGAACATGGGGAAGAGGAACTTGCTTCAAAGTCGGTGAACCGGATGCTGTCAGCCCTACGTTCCTATCTCCGATATTTATTGGATATGGACTATCCCTGCCCTCTTCCTCCTGAATCTGTTAAATTAACAAAAGGAGTGAGGGAGCACCCTCAGGTAGCTGAGCTAGATGCTCTCACGAAATTGATTGAGTCCCCATCACAATTTGAGATAGAGCCAAAAGTGGCTCTGAGAAATCGGGCGATGCTGGAAGTGCTTTTTGCAACCGGAATGCGCATCTCGGAATTATGTGCTCTAAACCGTAGTCAAATTGACGCCAGTGGCCGCATTTTTATCTTGGGTAAAGGCAAAAAGCAGCGCTTTGTGTATCTTACTCCGCGTGCCCACGAGCATCTCAACAATTACCTGCGAGCTCGGAATGATAATGCACCGGCATTATTTGTTCCCTATGCAGGGAAGAATGCATCCAGCCGAAAAAGAAGGATTTCTACTAATTACCTCCAGGAACGTATCAAGAGATACAGGGAAAAGCTTGGAATAAATGTTCCAACGTCAGCCCACTCGTTAAGGCATGGTTTTGCAACGTATCTAGCGGAAAAGGGAGCCAACCCCGCCGCCATCCAGATTTTGCTTGGGCATGAGTCGCTTGATACTACTACTCGTTATGTACATGCGTCTGACAGGTATGCCGAGGAAACGCACAAGAAATTTCATCCCTTGGCTTGAAACATCTTATGTGAAACGTGGTGCACAAGAGTGAGAGGAAATTTTAGTGGACAGAAACAAAGTTACGCTTGACAATGTGCGAGAAGGACTCGAAAGATTTAACAGAAAACATGGCCATTACCCATCAGCCCATGAAATTGACGACTGCCCATATTTGCCATCGTCGAGACAGATACAGCGAAAACTCGGTGGCCTGAAGAAGAGCCGTGAAGTTCTTAACCTGAGTGATCTCGACTACCGCAGTGGGAGTCGTCGCCAAGCTATGATTAACAGGTTCCTTAAGCTATTCATGAGCGCGGAAAAAGAGACCAGGGAATTCCTTGACAAGAGGTACGGCGAGATATGTGTCCACGAAGAAAAGAAATACGGGGATGGTAGAAATAGAGTTGATTTCTTTGTATACGGAAAGGAAAACTTCGCGGTGGAAGTGTTTAATACCTATTCTTTACGAAATCTAATCGCCAATCTGAATATTAAGCTGCATAGGTTCAATGGTTTTCCGTTTAAACTGTATTTTGTCGTTACGTGTGGTGAATTCTCACAAGGCAGTATTGACGTGTTAATTCATAAAAAGAAAAATTTACCAACGCCGGCGAATATGAAATGCCTAACTCTTGAAGAATTCAAGAAGGAGTGCCTGAACAGCCTACCACCCTTACCCATTAAGACGAAATACTGCAGAATGTATCCCTACAAGGCAGCATTAATTGATTAAGTTTGTAGAAGGTGCACCAGGCTTTTCACAGCAGAAATAAATAGGCAGCGACGTGCCACGTTATGTCAACTTATCAGCGTGTGATCGTTTCTGGTGGCCAGCCACTAGCCCATCTGAGACCCTGAGAAAAATATCAACAATCTTTGGATCGAACTGTCGCCCTTTGCCCTTCTCCATCTCTGCGCGAGCAACTTCAATATCCAGAGCCTTTCTGTAAGGCCTGTTTGAGGTCATAGCATCGTAGGCATCAATCACAGCTAGGAGTCTAGAGCCAACGGAAAACCGCTTCATTACGGGGTCGCCAGACTGTTTGGATGATCTAGCTCCATTCGCGTTTGGGTCGGCTGCCAAGCCGTCAGGGTAGCCAGTGCCATCGTAACGCTCATGATGGTGCCTTACCATTTCCAGGATTTCCTCATCTTCCACTATGGGACGTAATATTCTCTCCCCTATTTCGCAGTGAGCCATAACGTGCCGGTATTCATCCTCAGTGAGTTTCCCAGGCTTTCCGAGAATCGATTCTGAGACTCCTATCTTGCCAATGTCGTGTACTAGGCTGGCTAGCCTTATTTTCTCGACCATCTCATCGGGCAACCCCATCTCGCGTGCAATTACCACCGCCGAAGAGGTTACTCTTTCCGAATGGCCTCTAGTGTACTCGTCTTTAGCCTCTAGAGCTACAGCCAGGGACATTATAGAGTTCAAAAACGATTCGCGTATCTTCTCCGTCTGCTCTTGAACTTTTTTCTCGAGGTGGAGCTGATAGTCCCTATTTTCACGTACCAGTCTTCTTTTTTCTAATGCTCGGTTTACGCTGAGCATCAGTATATTGAGTTCAACTGGTTTTATGATGTAGTCATAGGCACCCAGCTTCATGGATTGAATTGCAGTTTCCACGTTGCTAATAGCTGTAACCATAATGACTGCTATGTCTGGATATTTTGAGGCAATTTCCTGAAGCACCTCAGTTCCCGATTTCACAGGCATGCTGATGTCCAGCAATACAAGGTCAAAGTCCCTTTCATCAATCTTCTTTAAAGCAATGTTGCCGTTAGCAGCCTCATCGCAGTAATATCCTACTTGGGTTAGCTTGCGTAATATGATGCCCCTGACAGAAGACTCGTCATCGACTATCAGAATACTCGCCTTGGCGTTTCCTTTATTCATAGTTTGCCTGTGCCGCAACCAAAAGCCTTTTCCCTAGTCCTGATGTAATGTTGACATACCACATTTGGCAATGTCAAGCCAAAGGGAACGTATGACTCTGTTATAATAATATAATAATAGTAGTAGCCCCAATTAGGTTTTGCTAAATTGTTCCTCCAAAAGCTGAGGTAAAAGGTGATGGACAAGTATGATGTTATTGTAGTTGGTGGCGGACCTGCTGGCCTTACTGCGGGCTTGTACGCTTCGCGTGCTGGCCTAAAGACATTGCTTCTAGAGCGCTCTATCCTCGGAGGCCAGATAATCAACGCTCAACATGTTGAGAACTATCCGGGCTTTCCTAATGGCATCTCTGGGTTTGAGCTCGCTTCTTTGATGCAGCAGCAGGCCACGAAGTACGGGTTAGGAATCGCCACTGCTGATGTTGCCACGGTAAAGTCCGACGAGAAATATGGCATTCTGACTAACGATAGCACTTTTGAAGCAGAGGCGCTCATCATCGCTGCAGGGTCTGAGCACCGCAAGCTAGCGGTACAAGGAGAAGCTAAGCTGGTTGGGCGTGGTATATCTTATTGCGCTACTTGTGATGGTTTTCTATTCCGGGATCAGGACGTAGCAGTGGTTGGTGGTGGTGACACTGCCCTTACCGATGCTTTGGAACTGAGCCAACATGCCAAGACTGTGTATGTAGTGCATCGGCGTGACCAGCTTAGAGCAGGACAGGTCCTTCAGCAGCGGGCCTTCAGCGACCCTAAAATCAAATTCATTTGGGACACGGTGGTCGAGGATGTAACAGGAGAACCTATGGTCAGTGCCATTAAGCTACGCAATGTTAAGACAGGGGAAACGTCCGTGCTGCAACTTGCCGGTGTGTTTGTGGCAATTGGACTTGTCCCTAATAGCCAACCTTTTTCTGAGCTAGTAAAACTGGATGAGACAGGACATGTTATCACTGATGAGCTGATGGCGACGTCGGCCTCTGGTATCTTTGCTGCTGGCGACATACGCAAGAACTCAGCACGACAGGTCTCCAGCGCTGTTGGTGACGGCGCTACGGCAGCGATATCAGCCTTCAGGTATCTCAAGGAGCGCTAGTAGCATCTGTTGCTAACTCATTTGTGTCCCGCCGCAGTCATCTTGCCGTCACTTCTCTAGCTCCTTGCGCAGGGCACGGAACAACTCCGTTTCACTGGTAGCGTGAGCCTCAAGATGTTTTCTCGTGTGGCGGATATGTGCTCGCAGAGCGTATGCTTTGCTTTCCCATACTTCTCGTGATAAGCTGCTGCCGAGCAGTTCAGAAGCCATTTCTTCTGATCTCCTGATGCGCCTTCTGAAATCATCATGTTCTTCCAGCAGCAGTGCGAAGGCCAGAGCAAGTGACTTGGAGCGTTTCTCAAAGACGGCTAGAATGGCTTTCTCCTCGCGCTCAAAATGCTGGTTCAACGCCTTATCCACCTTCTCCAGCGATTTATGCAAATTCTTCAGATTTTGCTTCCTATCATCTAGCCTTCCCACCACAAATTCCTCCACTGGGCGCTCTAGCTCTAATATTGCGGCCACGTCATTGGCTATCCCTTCCGAAGTTTGTATTCCAGCCATGATTTGCTCGTGCTCTTTGATTGTTTGCTCGATCAGTGTTAATGTCGCTTCCATATACTCCATCTCCTCTGGTGTTGTGTTATATGAATAAGTGTCCGTGCCGCATACGTTGTAAAATGCCAAGAGTGGCTTGTTGCTTTGTTCACCTAAACTTCGACATAATCCCGCAGTGAACGTGATTGGGCATGTAAGAAATAAACCGGTTTGATTAGCTACTAACCATCACTGGGCTCGGCAGGGTTCGAACCTGCGACCAACCGGTTATGAGCCGGTCGCTCTGCCACTGAGCTACGAGCCCGCAAGCAAAATATGGGACAATGCAATTTAGATTTATGTGGTACAGCCTATCATGCACTAGCACTCGAAGGCTATCACACCGCGTTCATAAGTATATCACAGGTTTGTAGTGCTGTGTGAATTGCATCTTAGCTTGCCCAACATCCCCACGGTGCTACGAGTTTCATGCTTGACTACGATGCGCGCCCCCAGTAAAATTAGCAGTTGAATAGCGAGACTGCTAATGCACTTTTGGAGTACAAAAGACTATTGTAGTCTAGGCTTTTACAAGCTATCTACTCAAAGGGACTAAGATGCCTATCTATGAGTATGTCTGCTCAAGGTGTAATCATAGATTTGAACTTCGTCAAAGCTTCGGTGCTGAATCTGCGACATCTTGCCCACGATGTCACAATGGAGCACAGCGGCTTTTTGCCCCAGTGCCCATAATCTTCAAGGGCTCGGGATTTTATGTGACCGACAGCAAGAAGAGCAGTGCGCCGGCTGGCGAAGTGAAAGCTAAAGACACTGCCGAAGCAGAGAAGACTGAGAAACCTGAGAGAAAAGAGAATTAGAGGACTTTGAGCTCTTGAAGAATGGTGCTCCAATCAAATCCCTTGGTGTCGGTACGTAAAGCGAAAAGTTGCTCGCCGAGATTTCCCTGTGTTACACTCAAATTCAGTCCCTGTAGCTCAGTGGACAGAGCGGCTGCCTTCTAAGCAGCGGGTCGTGGGTTCGAATCCCTCCAGGGACGCCACAAGCGATTTCTGTAAATCACTGATGGCTGTTGCCTTTACGGGACGATGCGTTGAAGACAGGCTTTGCCTGGGATGGATGCGCTGACAAAATTACCTGATGACTGCTTCCATCGACTTCTTGTTTCAAATCTGGGTCATGCTTGCGAAAGATGTCTAGCATGATCACATTGTCACTCAATAACTCAGCTACAAATGTTTTGATGCCCTGTTCTTTGGCTATCATAGAAAGCATTCTCAGGAGATGAGTCCCAATCCCTTTCCCTTGTTCCCTGTCCTCGACCACAAAAGCCACCTCTGCAGAGTCATAGCAAGGTAAACAGCTATAGCGTCCTATGGCGACAATTTCGGCGCGCTCCCCACGCCACATTTCTGCAACTAGGCCAAACGTATTGTGATAGTCAACGCAGCAGTACTGGTCGAGTTCGTCAGGAGCAAGCCTGGTCTTAACGTAATGAAATCGCAAAAACCGTGTCTCAGGGCTGAGGCGATCGAAGAAAGCCAGAATAGCTGTCTTATCTAAGCTACAGATAGGTCGTAGCAGTGCTCGCCTGCCATCGAGCAGTTCCACCCACTGCTGACAATTCGCCATAGAATTATTTAAATCTGCCGACATCCCCCGATCCTCTAAGACGCGCCTTATAAATACTAACCCAGGATGTAGACCACGATTTAGTTGTCTCCATTCTATAATTGATGAGAGAAAGATGCAACAATCTGGCCGGAGGTCATCCTGGTCTTGCATCTTGGGCTTAGAAGTTTGCTCAGATTGAGCAAAGCCGTTAGAATTTGACAGTATAGATCTGAATGCAAATCTGCGGGAGGATAATATGGGGAAAATATATATCATCGATGTTACTAATCGGGATGGAGTTCAAACAGCACGACTTGGGCTGTCAAAGCTTGAGAAAACGATTATGAACATTTATCTGAACGAGATGGGTGTATTCCAGTCGGAATTCGGGTTTCCCACTACTAAACACGAAACATATTATCTACAAGCGAACTTGGAACTGGCAGAGATGGGTGTTTTGAAACCGATTCGCTTGGGTGGTTGGATAAGGGCAACAGTTGGTGATGTAAAGACTGCTTTCAAATACGTGCCGGGGATTAAGCATCTAAATATTTCCATTTCAACTTCGGACCAGATGATTCAAGGCAAGTTCCTGGGAAGGAAAACCAGGGATGATATTATCCAGATGATGGTCGAAGCTCTCGAGGCTGCGCGATCCCTTGGCGCTGAGGCAGTGGGTGTGAATGCCGAAGATGCCTCCAGAACAGAGCTTGATTTTTTACTCAAGTTTGCCGCAGCAGCCAAAGAGCATGGAGCAACCAGGTTTAGATATTGTGACACACTGGGTTATGACAGCCCATTTAGCATATATGAAGCTATCAGAACGATAGCGGAGAATGTTAAGATGCCAATCGAAATCCATTGCCATGGAGACTTAGGCATGGCTGTTGCTAGCTCTATAGCCGGTGCCAAAGGAGCGGTAGATGGTGGACAAGATGCCTATATCAACACCACAGTCAATGGGATAGGCGAAAGGGCAGGAAATGCTGACCTGGTGGCGACAGTTCTAGCAATTACCAAATCTAAAGGTTTCGAAGAAAGATATGAATTGGGGATGCCGATCGACTTCTCTAAATCTTGGGAAATAGCGAAGTTTGCCAGCTATGCTTTCGGCGTACCTATACCTATCAATCAGCCAGGTGTCGGTGCTAACGCTTTTGCCCACGAATCGGGCATACATGCTGATGGCGTACTGAAAGACCCCCAAAACTATGAACTATACAGCTACACTGAGCTGGGCAGAGGCGAACCCGAGCTTGTTGAAACTGGTAGGGAAATCTGTGCCGGTGAGTATGGTGGTATTTCTGGTTTCAGCCATGTCATGGGGAAAATGGAAGTAGAGTTCACGAGTGAAGAGGATGCAGAAAAGATATTAGAGCTGGTCAGGTATGCTAACGTCGCAGCGCAAAAACCGCTTGTGGAAAAAGAGTTGCTGTTTATTGCAAAATACCCTGATATCGCAAGAAAGCTACTGACGTTGCGTCCCTTAGACGTACCGTGACGCCCCAATTGTTTGATTGCGGTCATCGCGAGTCGATTAACTAGAGGAACATAGGCACATGAAGTTCAATCTATCACCGATAGGCGTCGTCAAAAATGGAATTCGGGGCCGACACAAAGGTGATTACTGGGAAGCAGTAATCTCAGATATAGTAATCAATACAGACCTCGAGGACGCTTTGGATGCGATTGAGGATTTCTCTCATATCATCGTTCTATGCTGGCTGCACGAGATAGCACAGCCTGAGCGTACGGTGAAGAAGGTACATCCTAAAGGCAACGAGAAGCTACCCTTAGTGGGTGTTTTGGCCAGCCGAAGTCCAGCAAGGCCAAACCCGATAGGTATCACAATCGTTAAGCTCTTGCAAAGAGACAGAAATGTGCTTAAGGTCCAGGGCCTTGATGCTACTAACGGCACACCAGTCCTAGACATTAAGCCACATATACCACGCTATGATGCACCTGCCGGAGCAACTACGCCTGACTGGATTGCGAAAGATTAAATTCGCTTCGGTGCAACTACTTGTAGTCGTAGAAGCCTTTTCCTGACTTGCTGCCGTATTGGCCAGCGGTAACCATCTTTCTCAGCAGTACCGGCGGCGCGAACCTGTTTTCTTTCATCTCATCATACATCGCATTACAGATGAAATAAGCCGTGTCCAAGCCCACAAAATCAGCGAGTGTCAACGGCCCCATGGGATGGTTTAAGCCAAGCACTATTGCCTGGTCGATGTCTTCTCTGGTGGCCAGACCAGATTCTATCAATCTCACTGCTTCGATAAGAAATGGCATCAGGAGTCTGTTTACGATGAATCCCGGGACATCAGGTGCTGTGACCACAGTTTTACCTACCGCTTGGCCAAAAGCTTTCGCGCTGTTCAATGTCTCCTCACTAGTGGCAATCGTCTTCACAAGCTCCAATAATTTCATCACTGGTACTGGGTTAAAGAAGTGCATACCCAACACTTTGTCCTGCTTTTGTGTGACGGCTGCCATATCCATGACAGATAGACAGGACGTATTACTAGCCAGGATGGTATCTTTGGGACAGATCTTGTCTAAGTCGGCAAATATCTTTTTTTTCAGCTCCAGGTTCTCAATTGCCGCTTCAACTACTAGGTCGCAGTCCTTGAAATCCTGTATGTTTATTGTGCCTTTGATCTTTGCCATGGCGGCTGCCTTGTCAGCCTCGGTGACCTTCCCCCTCTCAACCCCCTTTGTCAGCGAAGCATCGATAGCCGATAGGCCTCTGTCCAATAGTTGCTGGTTCACTTCAGATACAATTACATCGAAACCAGCCTTGGCGCTAACCTCTACGATGCCTCTCCCCATCAAGCCGCAACCGACTACACCAACTTTTTTTATTTGCATTTCGCACCTCCTTTTGCTTATTTGCTAACCGCCAAATTGTATCAGGCTAATATACTAAGGTTCAATGGTTATCTTAGTCTCCGTGGGGCAGTCTTTTCTAATCCAAGAATGAGCCTGAAAAAAGTTGGACTGCACCCCTATGATTGGACAGAAAGGGTTAGGATGGCCTGGTGGGGTGATACTGTATCCTGTTGATGAAGCAGCAACTCCTCAAGGTCATTCGGTGAGCGATAGCCCAATGCCGAATGAAGCCTCTTTTGATTATAAACCTCCTTGATGAAATAGGGAAGCCTCGTTATCACGTCCTCATAGGTCTCATACTCACATAAGTGCACCTCCTCATGCTTCAGTGTCTTGAAAAAGCTCTCCATCATGGCATTCTCATAAGGGTTGCCTGTCCGTGCCATGCTGACCAGAAAGCCGTGGCTCTTAAGCTCATCCACGTATTCACCTGAGGCGTATTGGACTCCCTGGTCTGAGTGGTGGATGACGCCAGGACTGGGCTGACGCCCAGAAATAGCCATCGTTAGTGCCTCCAGTGTCAGCGCAGTATCCAGGCTGGTAGACACGGCATAACCGATCACCTTCCGTGAAAAGCCGTCCAATATTGCCGCCAGGTAAACAAAGCCAGTCCGGATACGGATATAGGTGATATCAGCCAGCCACACCTGGTTTAAGCGGCTGATAACCATCCCTTTGATGAGATTGGGATACCTGGGAAAGCGGTGTCTTGAGTCTGTAGTTTTTACCCACTTTCGCTTAACTTGGCACAGAAGGTCACTCTCTTGCATAATCTTTAGCACTTTCTTGTGATTCACCTGCTGCCCTTCGTGCCTCAGCTGATGGGTAACCCGTCGATAGCCATAGCGCGGAAACTCAAGACAGATGGCCTCAATCTTGTCTCTTAAGTCAGCCTCAGCCTTCAGTCGCTCAGGACTCTTTGCTTTGGCTTTATAGTAAAAACTGCTCCTTGCCAGTCTCATCAGTCCACACCCCCACCGGATATACCTGATGAGATAGTTGTATGAGGCGATGATTTCCCGTTTCTTTGAGACTGACTGAGGCTGTGCTGCAGCCCCCTTTTCAGAAACTCGTTCTCCAGTGTCAGCCTGCCCACCAGCCTCTCAAGCTTCTCTATCCTGTCCTTGATTGCCCCTTCTTCTGTCGGCTCGTTATTGAACTTGCCCCGGCCATATTGCTTCTTCCAGTGATAAAGTATGCTTGGTGAGATGTTATGCCTTCGGCACAGCTGAGCAGGACGGCTCTCACCACTAAGCAGTTCTTTAACTACACGGCGCTTAAACTCTAAGCTGAAACTTCTTTGATTCCTCATGGCAGGGTCCTTTCTCTCCTCCATTTTAAACTATTCCACCCTGCCAAACCTTCCTAACCTAAAGTGTCCAGCTTCAGGGGTTCACTCCAAGTCTAGGCACCTCGGTTAGGAAGTCGAGAGATGTATTGGAAGAGATTGGAACGTGCTTTCACCATCCTTTCTGCGAATTCATTATCGCTCATTTGATTAGCAATGTCATCAAGCTGCTGTAGTGTCTTGCCAGCTTTCAAATAGCTCTGTGCCTCAGGTAGTGATTTCAGCTTCTCGT
>Ga0194125_10007493_pt1 | contig 15705 bp, 11 predicted proteins | sample TA2KigC250mmetaG_FD_148626 | JGI IMG/M metagenome (GOLD analysis project Ga0194125, IMG submission 148626) | Freshwater microbial communities from Lake Tanganyika, Tanzania - TA2015034 Kigoma Deep Cast 250m | ecosystem: Environmental > Aquatic > Freshwater > Lake | place: Tanzania: Lake... | reverse complement strand
GATTCTAACGGATCTTTAAAGGCTAAACCACTCAGGCAAAAAGGAAGCTAATCAGGTGGGTCCAAAAATCGGCAGGCAAACCCGGCAGGAAAACGATCAGACGGGTCCGTTTTTCACCGGTGGGTGGATCCACTTTTAAGCGGCGGTGACATCTTTGAAAAAAGGTGTGTTATAAAGGCCAAGGGATTCCAGGGGCCGGGGGTTAGTAGAATGGGGTCAGTCCATAGAGAATGGGGTCAGTCCATGAATTTAGGAATTTATCTTGCATTTGGGATCGAACTAAGAAGACAACACTCGGGTATGGCCAGGAAACCTGGTATTGAGTTTGCGTGGTCTGTTTACCATGTAACCAGTCGTGGAGTCCGTTCCCCTTTTCTTATTGTTCCTTCGAGATTTTCTCTTGAAATTAAAAAATACTAAGAATAAAATTTGATGGCCTCGTAAAAAGTCGTCACTCCGGCCTGCCTGTGCCTGGCAGACAGGTGAAAACCGGAGTCCAGAGGTTTGATAACTCCTTTAAATAACTGGATTCCGGCGCCTGCCCCGGACACGATCCGGGGCAGGCGCCGGAATCACGGGGAAAGAGGCTTTCGGACTTTTTACGACATCATCAAATTTATTTGAATCCTAACTTTTTAACTTTATCTTGCTGGAAAACATTCCCATCCCGCCGATTTTCCCCAGCCGCGGCGGGGAAAAATTTTGCCCCCGGGACAACGGGAAAAGCTGATTTCGTCTGAGCCTTGAATTTTTTTAAAGCTTCCATTTAGAAAAGGAAGATGAAGGGAGATTTGACAGCTTTTTCAAAAGGCTAATATTACTGCGCTAAGCTGAAAACAACATTTCAATGTTTACGGTCCCTTCTGGCTTTCCGTAAATTTGAGTAGGGCGTCAGGCTTTCAGTTTGAAGCTCTAAATACGGCCTTTAAGAAATTGTAAAATGAATTTATTAATGGTCTTATAATAATGACCACATCGCTATCTCGAACCGTGTCATTCCCCGGCTTGACCGGTGAATCCAGAAAGGCGAAGGTCGCCATGGTTAAAATGACGCTGCCCAGAAAAGTTCGGAAACGGGACGGGACTATCGTTCCCTTTGCCTCTGAAAAAATTCAAAAGGCCATTGCCAGGGCCGCTTTTGAAGTCCTTAAGGATCAGGCGCAGGCCGGCAGGATAGCTACACGGCTCACCGAAATCGTCATCCAAAAATTACTGGCCTTGTTCAAAAGAAAAACCCTCTACGTAGAATCGATCCAGGACGCAGTAGAAGCGGTTTTAATGGAGGAAGGGTACAATCAGATCGCCAAGAGTTATATCCTCTACCGGGAAAAGCGCAGCGAAATTCGCCTGGCCAAGTCGGCCCTGGGGATCAAAGACGATCTGAAACTTCCGGTCAACACAATGGAGGTCTTAAAGAAGCGCTACCTCTTAAAGGATGATAAGCAAAACATCATCGAAACTCCCAGCGAGCTTTTTCGGAGAGTCGCGGCTCATGTGGCTCTGGCCGAGAAAGAATTCAAGTCCTCCTTCTCCGTGTCCGAGGCCGAAGAAAAGTTCTACCAGATGATGCGCAATCTGGAATTTTTGCCCAACTCCCCCACTCTCATGAATGCCGGAGCTTCTTTGGGCCAGCTCTCGGCCTGCTTCGTCATCCCCGTGGAGGACTCCATCGACGGGATTTTTGAGGCGCTTAGAAGTATGGCCAGAATCCACCAGACCGGCGGAGGCACGGGGTTCAGTTTCTCCAGGCTGCGGCCCAAAGGAGATCTGGTTTCTTCCACCAAAGGCCAGGCTTCCGGACCGGTTTCCTTCATGTCCATATTCGATAAGGCCACTGAAGTGATCGTCCAGGGCGGGAAAAGGCGCGGAGCCAACATGGGCATTTTGCGTTGCGACCATCCCGACATCATCGAATTTATCGAGGCCAAGATCGAAAAAAACCGCTTCTCCAATTTCAATTTATCTATCGGGGTCACGGACCGCTTTATGGGGGCCGTAGTCGATAACAAAGACTTTGATTTAATCAATCCCCGCAATGGCGAAAAAATAAAAAAAGTAAAAGCCAGAATCATTTTTGATCTTATCGCCAACGCCGCCTGGCTAACCGGCGACCCGGGATTGGTATTTCTGGATGAAATTAACAGAAAAAATCCAACGCCGCAGGTTGGAACTTTCGAGGCCACGAACCCTTGCGGGGAGCTGCCTCTTTTGCCTTACGAGAGCTGCAATCTGGCCTCTATCAATTTAGCCCGGATGGTCAGAGGAAATGTTCTGGACTGGGAAAAACTTACAGAATATATCCGCTGGTCCATCCGCTTCCTGGACGATGCGATTGAGGTAAACCAATTTCCCCTCCCCCAGATAAAGAGAATTACTCTGGCCAACCGCAAAGTCGGGCTGGGAGTAATGGGGTTTGCCGACCTGTTGATTCGCCTGGGAATTTCCTATCAATCCCGGGAAGCTGTTTCCTTTGCGGAAAAGCTAATGCGTTTTATCCATAAGGAATCCCTCAAAGCTTCCGTTGCCCTGGCCCGGGAAAGGGGAGTTTTTCCGAATTTTGCCAACTCCATCTACGCCAAAAAGAACCTTAGCCTGCGTAATGCCACAGTGAATACAATCGCTCCCACAGGGTCCATCAGCATCATTGGTAGCTGTTCCAGCGGAATCGAGCCTCTATTCGCCATAAGCTTCATCCGCCATGTATTGTCCGGCGTCCGCTTATTTGAGGTGAACCCGATCTTCGAAGAAATGGCCAAAACCCGGGGGTTCTACAGCAAAGAATTGATTGCCCGGGTGGTTCAATCCTACTCTCTGCGGAAGATCGAAGAGATTCCCCCCGACGTAAAAAGAATCTTTGTCACCGCCTTTGATGTAACCCCTCAACAACACCTTAAGGTGCAGGCAGCTTTCCAAAAGCATTCGGACAATTCCGTTTCCAAGACCATCAACTTACCAGCCAACGCTACGGTGGAGGATGTGAGAAAGGTCTATTCCCTGGCGTATAAACTTAAGTGTAAGGGAATCACCGTCTATCGTTACGGGAGTAAAGAAGATCAGGTGCTCTCCCTGGGGCACCGGGGAATGGATCAACCCTCTGCCCAACATGATTTGATTACTGTGGAATCCGACTATTCGGGTGGATGCGCGGGAAGCGCCTGTCTTTTATGACAGCGGCTTATGATTAAAATCGTGCCTTCTTTCCCCGTATCCTTTATCATCTCAGCAGGTAAGGAATCTCCACGTAAAGCGCCTTCTCCGGACATTCGATTTCGCAGGGAAGACAGAACCAGCAGGTCCTGAGGCCGAAAGGCATGCCGCAATTCAAGCAGCGCTCTGCTTCGGCAATGGCCTCTTCTTGGGAATATCCTCGGGCCACTTCCTGGGATCCCTTCCTTTGAGATACCGGCAGGGTCGGCATAGCCAGCCGCGAGCGAGTTTGGGCGCGGGAAAGATCAGGTTCAAACTGCAACTGGTAAGGGGTAACATTTCCCCGGCCATACTGCAAATCCTCCCCCTGAAGGAACCGTTGAATGGAGATGGCGGCCTCCTTTCCCTCCGCCATTGCTTCTATAATTATTTTCGGGCTCCGGATAAAGTCTCCAGCCGCGAAGACTTTAGAATCCGGTGTCTGCAAGGTAAGGGGATGGCAGCGGATTCCCGACGGCCCATGCCAGGAAGGCTCTAAGAGATCTAACTCGGACTTTTGTCCGATGGCCAAAATGACCGTATCGGCTGGTAAATCCATGGTAGTCCTTTCATCGTAGTTAGGACAAAAAATCCCCCGGGAGTCACACGGGGCCAGGCATTTTTTAAAGCTGACCCCAGTTAATTTTTCCCCCTCCAGCCGAAACCTCTGGGGCCCCCAACCATTCTGCATATTGACTCCCTCCTCCTCAGCCTCGGCAACACTTAAGGAAAAAGCCGGCATCTCCTCCCTTTTCTCCAGGCTTACTAAGTGGACTCTTTTCGCTCCCAGGCGCAGAGCAGTCTGGGCCGCATCTACAGCGGCATTCCCCCCGCCAATAACGACTACCCGTTCACCCATCCTTGGAGGATTATTCTGTCGCACATCCTTCATGAACTTAAGAACAGGAATGATCGCCTGAGCATCTTCTCCGGGAATGCCCAGGCGGGCCTGCCCATAAGCCCCAAGGGCCAGAAGGACAGCGTCATATTCTTTCTCTAATTTCCAAAGCTCAAGATCTTTCCCCAACGTTCGGTTCCCTACAAATTTTACGCCCATTTTTTCCATGACCCTGAGATCACTATCCAAAACCTCCTGAGGAAGGCGGAATTCCGGGATGGCCCAGCGCATCAGGCCTCCGGGGGCAGATTCCCTATCGTACAGATTTACCCGGAAACCCCCCGACCGGAGGTAGAAAGCCGCGGCCAGGCCAGCAGGGCCGGATCCCACGATGGCTACTTTCTGGGGCCGTTCCGGAGAGAGGGGCGGCGTCCAGGGCTTCCCGTCCTGGTCGGAGAGATACCGTTTTAAATCGCGAATGGCCACTGGCTGTTGATCCACTTTTATCCGGTTGCACGCTGCTTCACAGGGCCTCGAGCAGATCCGGCCCAGAATTCTGGCAAAAGGAACCGTTTCCCGAACCTTTTCCAGACTTTTATCCATCTCCCTCTTCGCCAGGTGATGGATATATCCCTGGCAGTTTATTCCGACCGGGCAAGCCTGCCGGCAAGGAGAAAGTTTAAGGCGCAGATTGTCTAATACGCAAATTTCCACGCACCTCCCGCAGGCCGTGCATTTATCACGATCAATACGGATATTGTCATTCAGGCTGGTAAGCATATTGATATCCATTTTTCCCCCTATTGCATCTTGGCCACGGGCCGATGGTGGATGCGGATCTCTTCCGGTGTTTCGCCCTTCTGCAGCATGATGTGTTTCAGCCAGTTTTTATCGTCCTTTTCCGGAAAGTCGGCCCGGTAGTGCCAGAACCCCCAGCGGCTCTCCTTGCGTTCCAGAGATGCGGTGGCTGATAGTTTGGCGCAGAGGATGATATTCTCCACCTCCAGGACCTTGAAGAGATCGTGAATGTGGCGGATGCGCACCTTTTCCCTAATTTCCTTCTGGAAGCGGTCCATCCACCATAGCGCCTGGTTCAATTTGTAGGCGTTTTTCGGAGGGGTCACGTAATCGCCGATCAGCCGGCGCACCTTATATTCAAATTCTTCGATGGAAACTTCACCGTCCTTCTGCGCGCTCCGTTGCCGCAGATCCTTTTTCAGGTCTTCCAGGCCCTGAGGGCCGGGTTCTTTGGCCGGCGGATGTTTCCGGGCATGTTCGGTCGCTTCTTCAGCGGCAATTTCTCCATAAACAAAAGCTCCGCTCAGATGACCGCGGGCCACCAGGGAAACATCTCCAGCGGCATAAAGCCCGGGCAAGGTAGTCGCGGCTTTTTCATTGACGAAAATGCCCGTCATTCCGTGCCCGCCGCAGAGATAAAATTCCGTTGGCCAGAGCTCGATATCCCCGGTGCGGAAATTGACCCCCCGCCCCTCGAAAAATCGTTGCTGAACCGGCCGCTCCGTTGTAAAGAGGATGTCCTCGATCTCCCGGATCCTGGCTTCGGGCAGATGTTTCATGCGGATGCGCAGAGGCCCCACGTCCTTCCGGTGTTCCAGGACCATCGACTTGATGGAAGGATGGGTATTTTCCAGGTGGACATCCATAGCCGTGAGGAGATTGGCTCCGCGGGTCAAGGTGATGTAAAGGAGCGGGGCGTTAATATCCTTGATGATGTAATAATTCAGAGTATATTCAAAACCCGTCAGTTCAGCTCCGGCCCGAAAAGCCATGGCGTATCCATCCCCCGTGTTCCCGGGAAAATCATAGACCCCGTAAAGGTAACCATTGTTGGGTAATCCGAAACGGGCCGTTCCTCCGGAAGAAAGAATGACCGATCCGGCATGACAGACCACAAACTCGCCCGTATGGATATTGATGCCGATGGCCCCGGCAACCCGCCCATCTTCCATGATCAACTGCAAGCCCATCACCCGGTTGAAGACCTGGCAGCCCAGGCCGATTAAGCGCTTGGCTAAGATGGTCTTCAACTCCGGCTCCTTCATGGACAGACAAAATTTTCCTTTGGGGTGAACCTGCAGGAGCTCATAATTCCCCTCATTATCTTTGGGGAAAAATACGCCCCAGCTCTCTAATTTTTTCATCAGCGGGTAGCTGCGTTCGGCCATGCGGTAATTCACCGGTTCATCCATGAGCCCTTCACAGGAAATGCCGTTGGACTCAACGTAAAGCTCGGGCGTGGTCTTTCCCGGGACGGCAACAATGTTGAGCGCATCCATTCCCCGGGCAATGCAGCCGCTGTAGAGGACATGGCCTTTTTCAAAGACGACGACTTTCTGCGAGGGATCAACCTCCTTGGCCCGGACCGCGGCCATGGCCCCTGCGCTTCCCCCTCCAATGATCAGAACGTCCGCATATACATGGGACTCTCTGAACTCCATAAAAACCTCCATTCCAAAACTTCTGATTCTTTGGTTGCCAGCGGTTCTACTAATACGATATGATGATTCATAAGTCAAATTTTTATCTTGGAAATAAGTTCCTGGCCAGGAAGCTGGCAATGGCCTTGATAAAATACTCCTCTGCCAATCGAGGCGGCTTGAATTGAGATTGCCATTCCATCCATGATACGTCTTTTTCTGAAAAAGCTTCTATTAAAGAATAAGGAATTGATATTCAACGAAGCACAGCAAATGCAAGGCTTTTTGCAGCTTCTGTTCAAGCAGAGGAATACCGAGCTGAAATGGCAAAAAGAGGAGAAAGAACAGCTCAAGAATCATCTGAAACGCTTATCGTTGTATGTCCCCATTCTGATTATCTTCACCCTTCCCGGCGGTTCTTTGCTGCTGCCCGTTCTGGCTGAGATCCTGGACAGAAGAAAAACCCGCAGGATTGGCGATAAGCCATAAATCCGGATTTCCCGCCCGCCACCAGAAATATACCCCCAAGCTTCCTCTCTCTTTGCTGAAATCCGGCCACCTGGAACTTCAGGTTTGACTTCCTTTCAACCCAATGGCCTCCGCTACCTCCTGCATTCCTTTTATCGTATCTTCGATAAGCTCCTCCAGTCCAACTCCCAGCCTCTCGGCGCCCTTCTCGATGACCGCCCTGTCCACCCCTGCGGCAAACCTTTTGTCTTTCCATTTATTCTTTACCGACTTGCCGGTTACGTCCAAAACGCTCTTAGAAGGACGGACCAAAGCTGTGGTCACCACCAATCCCGTTAGTTCATCAATGGCATAAAGAACCTTTTCCAATGCCGTCTGAGGCTCTACGCTGGAGCATATACCCCATCCATGGGAAACGGCTGCCCGGATATATTCCTCTGGCCAATGATGTTCAGCGAGAATTTCCCCGGTTTTCGAGCAGTGCCGATCGGGAAACTTTTCATAATCGAGATCATGGATGAGACCGATTATGCCCCACTTATTCTCATCCTCACCGCGCTTTCTGGCTATATAGCGCATAACCCCTTCAACGGCATAAGCGTGTTTGCGCAAGCTATCATTCTCGTTATATTGGTGCAAAATGGCCAATGCCTCTTCGCGGGTTGGTGCCTTTTGTTCCATCATTTCACTCCTTCTTTTTTTCCTAACTATTACCTAATTTCCCGGTTAGGGTCAAGTCCTCTCCACCCTGACCATCGATCACTTCTATTCCCCAACCTTTATTGTGGCGGAGATAGCACCCACCCCCCTAAGAAGAACAAATTCGCGGCAATGAAAAAACAGGATCTTGATTCAGAACTCAGCATTAAAGGCCTGCCCACTTTGCTCCCCGGATGGAGATTTTGCCCGTTTTCCCGACCTGCGGCGGGAGAACCCTCTCGCGTCCAGAGATCGATAACCAGCGAGTAGTTCAGCTAACCCATCTTATCTCCATCATACTTTTGGCATAGCCCTGGAGTTGGGTATCCCTTAATTAAAATCTGGACAAAGAAAAAGCCCGACAGAGTTTCCTCCATCGGGCTGTGGGTTGAGTAACCGCATTGTGCATATTGCCTTGGGAGTATTCGCTAATGAATACTCAGGCTAAAAGATCGAATCCGGGTCGTAATACTTTGCAACGTTGTCCTTATTAATCACCCTCACTGGAAACGGCGTGTCCGTATCTACAGTTGCACCGGCGAGGATGGCCATCATCCGCTGGAATCCCATCCGTCCAATCGTGTTTGCGTCATTGTGACCCGTCCCAGCGTAGTTACTGCCTATCATAATCTGCCTTAAAGCCTCCTTCTGACCGTCGAAACCGAACACGAGAATTTCTTTAGAGCGGCCGGCATCTCTAATAGCCTTCATCGCTCCCAGGCCCATGGAGTCATTTTCGCAAAATACGGCGTCGATGCGTTTATGTTTGGCCAGCATATCTTCCATGACCTTAAATCCTCCATCCTCGGTCCAGCCGCCAAATGCAGGGGCAATAATACTTTGGATATTGGTACCCTTTACTTTCGAAAGCACGCCATCCCGGCGGGCATTTCCGGTACTGTTATCCTCCGGGCCGCCGCGCATCATGAGTAAAACACCCTTACCCTCTAACCGCTTGACAATATAGTCCCCTACTCCGGTAGCGGTGGCAAAATTGTCAGCGCCGATCCATGAAGTGTAGGGGTCTCCCCTCAGCTTCCGGTTGAGCAGCATCACCGGTATGCCGGCCTTTTTAATGGCCGCCATGGGGCCAGGCAGCGATTCAAGCGGGCTGATATTCATGATAAATCCGTCAACACGTTTGGCGATCAGATCTTCAATGTCGGCAGTCACCTTGGCCACATCCCCTCTGCCATCCGCCACGAATAACTTGACATTCTTGAATTGAGGCGCTTCTGCTTCTATCGCCCTGACCATGGAAATAAAGTAGGGAGACCTCATTTGCAGGGTGACAACGCCAATTTTGATCTCTTTTTCTTTCGCCTGCGCCTGCACGGTGCCGGCGATTCCCAATAGTAGGGCTAAACAGATACTGAGAGCCATTATAAGTTTTATGTGTTTCATCTTCTTTGCCTCCTTTCTCTTATAGGGGTAATGGGTTTCCAATCGTTTATAATCCAAATCCAATACATTCTTCTGTATGTGATCACCTCCTTCCTTGTTGATTACCATCGGGACCCGACAAACTCAGCACAGATGCATGGGTTATCTTTCCTTCCTGCGGGCTAAAACGGCAAGAAGGATCACGGCGCCCTTGATGATTTCCTGGTAGTAGCTCTGTACGCCGTGCAGGTTCAAAAGGTTGTTGATCATCCCCAGGGTAAGCACTCCGAAAAACGTGCCAATAGCCCCTCCACCGCCTCCCCCCAGAATTGCTCCCCCGATCACGCAGGCCGCGATGGCATCCAGTTCGTAGGCGATGCCCAGACTGGGTTGGGCAATCCCCAGGCGGGACACAAGGATGACCCCGGCAAGGGCTGAGAACAGGCCGGATAAGACGTACGCCAGGATGATGGTGCGTTGCACGTTGATACCTGCCAACCACACCGCTTCCTTATTGCCTCCGATGGCGACCGTCGCTCGCCCGGTGGGCGTCCGGTTGAGGAAAAACCAAATCAACGCGAAACAGGCCAGCATGATGATCATCGTAACGGGTAGCGGCCCCACGGAGCTGGCCCCCAGGATGCGGAAATCAGGATGCTTTGAGACGAGGGGGGTTTCAGTATAGACGAAGACGAACCCGCGCACTATGCCCATGGTCGCCAGGGTGACAATGAAAGGCTGCAGCTTGAAGCGGGCGATGAAGACGCCGTTAACCAATCCCGCCACAGCTCCTAAGAACAACGCAATGAGGATCGCTGGGCCAATGCCGACTTTGTCCGACATCCCTGCGGAGAGGACCCCTCCCAGGGCTACGATCGATCCAACGGAGAGATCAATGCCCCCAGTCAAGATTACGATCAGCATGCCCAGGCTGATCAGACCATTGGATACAATCTGGCGAGATAAGTTGCTGATGTTCGCCTTGGTGAAAAAGACGTCAGCGGCCCATGCCCCAATAACTATTACCACCACAAAGGCGGCGATGAAACCATAGTCCACCAATCGTCGGCGTCCTTCCCCACCCGTGGACCACCACTTTCGAAGGTAAGAAAAATAAGCGTGCGCCCTCTTCTCCTTATTCGTTGACATATCTGTTGGCATGCCTACCTACCTCCCGATTCTTCGATGACCCCGGCTGCACAGGCAAGCAGCTTCTGTTCGGTGGCTTGTGCCCTTGAGAAATCGCCCACCAGATGACCTTCGCGCATGACCAGAGCCCTGTCGCTCATGCCCAGGATCTCCGGCAATTCTGAGGATATTAAAAGGATGCCCATCCCACTATCGGCCAGATCCTTGATGATGTTGTAGATCTCTTGCTTGGTGGCAACGTCCACGCCTCGGGTGGGTTCATCCAGGATGAGCAGCTTGGCTTGGGCGAGAAGCCACTTGGCCAACACAACCTTTTGCTGATTGCCTCCGCTGAGCGTCCGGACCAGCCTATCAATCTCGGGCGGGCGAATGTGCAGTTCCTGCACCTTGGATCGGACCAGAGAGCTCTGCCGGCGGCGGTTCAAGATGCCCCAGCGGCTCATCAACTGAAAGTTGGCAAGACTGACGTTGTCGCGGATCGAGAGAAACAGCACCAGACCGTCCCGTATGCGATCCTCAGTCAACATGGCGATGCCCGCTTTCAAAGCGTCATGCGGCGACTTGGGATGAACCGCTTGCCCGTTCAGACGGATCTCGCCTGAGGTGGGCTGGTCGGCGCCAAAGATGCAACGGGCAACCTCCGTTCGACCGCTCCCTATCAGACCGTATAGGCCAATGATTTCCCCCTGCGCTACAGAGAAAGAGATGTTTTCGAAAGAACCCTTAAGACCCAAGCCGTTTAAAGTCAGGATCTCGGTGTCGGACCTGGCATGTCGCTGCGGAAAGACCTCGTCAAGAGTCCGACCGACCATCATCTTGATCAAGTTGCCCCTTTCCGTTTCCTGAGGACGCACAGTACCCACGAGGGAGCCATCCTTGAGAACGGTAATTCGGTCGGCTATCTCAAATACCTCGTCCAGCCGATGGGAGATATAGAGGATCAATACAGATTTCTCCTTAAGCTTTGTAATCAGGGCAAACAGACGGTTCAGCTCCCTCTGAGACAGAACGGCTGAGGGCTCATCCATGATCAGGATTCGTGGCCTGACCTCAATCGCCTTGGCGATCTCGACCATTTGCTGTTGGGAGACGCTCAGGCGGGAGACAGGTTTCCGCACATTGATATCTATAAAGCCGATCTCCTCAACAATCTCCTGTGCCCGGCGGTGCGCCTCAGGCCAGCTTATCCACCATTTCAGCTTGCCTTTAGGCATATCGCCTAACAGGATGTTCTCGGTCACAGTCAAGTGGGGTACCAGGCTAAAATGCTGGTGCACGGCGCGAATCCCGAGCCGTTGGGCGCATAGCGGGCTGTCGATTTCCGTCGGTGTTCCGTTTAGCAGGATCTGGCCGGCATCTGCTTGGACCGCTCCGTTCAGGATTTTGACAAGCGTGCTCTTGCCGGCTCCATTCTCGCCGACGATAGCGTGTACCTCGCCGCTCTCGGCTGAGAAATCTACCTCACGTAAGGCTTGCGTGCCGCCGTAGCTCTTGCTGATGCCCTGCATCCGCAATAATTCTGCCTTTTCCATCTTCCGCTTCATCTCCAGGTGGCTTCTGGTTCCGCAACTTTTGCCGGCTCTTTGGCTCCTCCGGCAAACATACCCAAAGGAATCATCAACAGGAGAGCAGTTGCCATGATCAGGAATACTGTGTTATTTTTCATATTCACACCTCTTTTCATAACCACCTTACCCGGTTATCGACCTGTTTTATTGAAAACAGACAGGCCGTTGTAGACAATTACGGTTTTCTGCTCGGTCATTTCCAGAAGCGTGTCGTGAATACTCTCTCGGCCGTGTCCACTCATTTTTACGCCGCCGAAGGGCAGGTTTTCCACCCTTACGGCGCTGGACCAATTTACTATTACACCGCCCACATCGAGCCGATAGGCCATGTCGAGGGCCGTGGTGAGATCGTTCGTGAATACCGATGATTGAAGACCATAGGGGGTATTGTTGGCAAGTTCGACAACTTCGTCCATAGCGCGAAATGGGATTACCGGGACCACCGGGCCGAAGGTCTCCTCTTTCATCATCTTCGCTTCCGGAGGAACCGTATCCAATACCGTGGGTTCGATGAAAGCGCCCCTCCGTCCTCCGCCGGCCCGTATCCTGGCCCCCAGGCTGACTGCGTCCCGGATTTCGTTTTCAACATCCTTGGCGGCGCTTTCGGTTATAAGCGGTCCCACATCCGTCCGTTCGTCCAGAGGATCTCCCACAATCAACTTTTTTGCTTTTTCCGACAGGATTTTTACAAACTCATCATGCACCGCTTCAGCTACAAATACTCTTTTAACCGCGCAGCAAATTTGCCCGTTCCCCCTGGCCAGTCTCCCAAGAATTACCGCCTCTGCCGCTTCCTCCAGATCCGCGTCGGCGCATACAATGGTCGCATCGCTTCCTCCCAGTTCCAGATGGACTTTCTTGAGTGTATCCGCTGCTAACCGGGAAATCCGCTGCCCCACCGGGGTACTTCCGGTCAAAGAAATTAGATCGAGTCCCTCTTCCCTGGCCAGATACTCCCCGACCACCTGGCCTGTTCCGGTTACCACCTGATGCGCCGCCCGGGGAACGCCAGCCTCTTCAAGGATTTCAGCAATGTGTAACAGAGTTAAAGGACAATCACTCGGCGGCTTTACTATCACCGCGTTTCCCGCAGCCAGCGCCGCCGCAGCCTTGTGAGCGTAGAGTTCCACCGGATAGTTGAAGGGAACTATGGCGGCCACAACTCCGACAGGCCTGCGGATGGTAAAGGCAAAATGGCGCTCCATTCCGGGAACCATATCGAGAGACATACTTTTACCGAAGATCCGTTTCGCTTCTTCTCCAAACCCGCGAAATATCCTGATGGCCGCCGCAAGTTCTTCCCGGGTTTGCCGAATGGGTTTCCCATTTTCCCTGGCAAGCAGCAAAGAGAGCTCTTCCCGCCTTTTCTCCATAACATCGGCGCACCGAAACAGCACTGCGGCCCGTTCGTGGGCCGGCAACCCCGCCATTCTAATCTTTGCATCCTGGGCAGCCTTGACGGCTTTTTTAAGATCAGATGCCGTCGCCGCAGGAACCGTATCAATCACACCATTGTCGGCGGAGTTTACAACCTCATGCACTCTCCTGTCTGATGAGTCAACCCATGTACTGTCGATTAACATCTTCATATTTTCTTCCCTCGGCTCAGAATGCGTAGTTTGAGTCTAACTCACTTTCCAGGCACAAAGTGCTCTTTTTGTTTCTGCCACGCAAAATCAATAAATCTATATTTGTATTCATGAATCATTTTTAGTATATTTGTATATTATTTAATATTTGTCAACAAATATTTTAACAAAACTATTTTCCGACGCTGTTCAAAAATTACATGTTCCCTTCAGGCCAGAATCAAGTAGCCCATGAAATAAACAATAACGCCATTTTTTGCTTGCCGACCCTCTTTTTTTATATTGACAGACGCTTTTTAATGGATGACACTCATTTTCTATAAAAAGGGGGGCGAAAAACAGACAGGAAACCTTGATGGTCTCGTAAAAAGTCCTTTTAAACCCATTTTCGTCATTCCCGCGAAAGCGGGAATCCAGTTATTAACACCCCCACCCTAACCCTCCCCCATCCAGGGGGAGGGAATTAGGGAGCCCCCCAAGTATCCCCCCTCCCCTGGCGGGAGGGGGTTGGGGGGAGGGGGATAAAAAAGGAAATTCCTATACAATCCAGTTAATTCAAATAGTTCTGTCCGCCTGAGGCGGACTGCTTTCGCAGGAGTGACGGCTTTTCTGACTTTTTACGAGTTCATCAACCTTAAAATTCTAAAAATGATTAGACAAACTGTCGAATGTTTATTATAATTATTAATAATATATCGAAATTCAATACAGATATAGAAACGATAAGATATCTATGCTTTTTCCTCGACTGCGCACGGAAAAAATGGCCCGCCTCAAGCGGGCAGCCAAAATGCTTCAAATCCCCCCTAACCCCCCTTTTTTAAAGGGGGGGATGGGGGGATTTTCTGGTGCCAAGAAGTTTCCTTCTTACAAACATGTTTGTATTAATGAGGCGCTAAGCGCCTATGAAACAAAAAGGGAATGGTTATTTTGAATAAATGGAACGGTGCGAGTGCGACGGCATTAAAAGCCCTCCACACGCTAGAGATCGTGGCGGAATCTCCATCGCCGGTCTCGGCGCAAGAAGTGGCCAATAAGCTCCTTTCGGACAAAGCCACGGCGTACCGCATGCTTGTCACCCTGCTGAAGTCGGGGTTTGTGGTGCGGGACGAAGTGTCCAAACGCTACAGCCTGAGCTATAAGGTAGTTTCCCTTAGCCGAAACCTCCTGGCGGAGAACGAGGTTTCGAAGTTAATCCAGCAGGAGATGCGGGAGCTTTCCTTGGCTACACAGGAGACGATACATTTCTCGGTGCTTGACGGACACAAGACGGTTCTTGTGCAGCGGGTTAAAGGCATCCAGCTGGTAAATGTGGATTTCCAAATCGGAGATCGTTCGCCGCTCCACTGTACAGCCATAGGGAAGGTGGTTCTGGCATTTCAGGATGTGCGGTTCATCGAGGAAGTGATCGCCGCCGGCCTTCCGAAGATGGCTTCTAAGACCATCACTGACGCGGAGGCGCTGCGACAGGAGCTGCGAAAAATCAGGCCCCAGGGCTATGCCATCGACGACCACGAGTATTCTGCCACCATGCGGTGCATCGCCGTACCGGTTTTCGAAGGTAACGGCCGTGTCAACAGCGGTATCAGCATTTCCGGTCCCGAGTCCCGTTTTTCTTGCGAAAAGCTTGACGAGCTCAGCGGGCCGATTCTGAGTGCCTCGCGAAACCTCTCCCGGCAATTGGGGGGCATACCCTGGCACGAGTGACGGCAGGTGCTGCCCGATAATCATCGCGGTTTCCGCTGCTCCACCTCCCGCAAAATATCCGCTACAAAATCTCCCCCACCTGTTAGTGGCATTTCAAAAGACACCAAATCTGGCCATAAAGTTGTAGAGGTTTTTGGCTTTGGCCAGCTTGGCATTCAGGTCCAAGAGAGCGGAAAAAATCGTTTGGCAGCCTTTAAGGATGGCTTCATGGCACAGGGCGGTGGCGATATGGGTTTAGCCCACTCCGGCCGGTCCGATGATCACCAGGTTGGAAGGTTTTCTGGGCCATTGGGTTTGCAGAAACTCCATGATTTTATCTCTGGGGATTTTGGGGTTGAAAGTCCAGTCGAACTCTTTGGGGAGTTTAATTCGTTTAATGCCGGACTGGCGCAGAAGATGTTTGATCCGTTTTTTTTTCGCAGTTTTTGTTCCTCAGAGAGGAGGCGTTGTAAGAAGGACCGTTCCGTGCCTCATATTGACAGGCCGGCCTTTTTTTGTTATTATCAAATATCGATAACGAATTTGGTCAATAGTGTAGGTTTGACCCCAATTTCCTCCAAGAGTAGACTTGACCCCTTTATTAAGCCAAATTGCTAAATTGCCAAGTTGCTGAATAAATAATTAGTATGATGTCCCCGGAATTCCAAGAACCAACGTCCCCTTCTTCTCATTCCTTGCCC